>SAMEA3663095__coassemble_1271_pt1 | contig 18428 bp, 15 predicted proteins | sample SAMEA3663095__metabat2_high_PE_014 | metagenome-assembled genome bin SAMEA3663095 (sample SAMEA3663095) | pig gut metagenome | biome: pig gut; feature: pig-associated habitat; material: faeces | place: France | collected 2012
CCAGCAGACCCGATCGCTGCCAGCATCTTGAACGGAATCTTCCGTTTCTTCTTTTCAGGAATCTCAGGAATCGCATTCTCTTCATCTGCGAAGATCTCGTGCATTTCCCTTGCCGGAATCCAGCTGACCGCAGCCTTCTGAATCAGCTTGCTGTCTTTGCCCGCTTCCAGAGCCAGCCGGATCTCCTGCATCTGCAGATAGTTGAACTCATGGCGTGCATACAAGCCGATCTGTTCTTCACTAAGCCCGTCTTTCCGCCCTTTCTCGATTTCTTCCTGCTGCAGGCAGGTAAATGCACGTTCTTCGCCCATCAGTCCCTCACAGCCGCCTGCAGCACATAACGGACATCTGCTCCGTTCAGATTGCAGGTCACCAGCGTCACAATGCCAAGCCCTTCATCCATGACTCCATCCCGCTTCTGAATCAGATACGGAACGGTATTCAGGAACATCTCTTTCCGCTGTTCTTCCATCGGCATGCCGGCATCCGCCCAGCCAAGATACACAGACTCTTCATCCAGGTCATACTCTCCAAACGAGACAACCTGACAGTTCTTCTTGCCTGATTCTTCCGTCAGCGTGAACTCCGGATGCCGTTCAAAGTAGTTCTGATCCGCAAACTTCTTCAGAAACGTGAAGTTCCAGTCCTTCGTCTTGGACGCATGCCCGTAGATCACGAGATTATCCGGTTCATACGTCATCGCATCCGTGAACACACTTCCCATCGTGTCATACTCACCATACAGGTTATGCTTCATCACCGATGCATCTTCCTTCACCGTCACAACCGGAATCGTCCGGACTGCCTCATCATCCCGGAACTCCAGCACATACTTCACATCCGGATTGATCTTCTGCCAGTCCCTCAGCGATTTCGGTTCTGCCTCCGCTTCCGCATCAGTGACATATTCCTCTGCTCTGGTAACCGGAAGATTCATCGCTTCCGATACCGTTTCCTCAGCATCCGGCAGCACATTTCCTGACAGGATTCCGGCAGTGACTGCCATCACTACCTTCACCCAGGGGCGCAATGTTCTTTTCCTCATTCGGTTCCCATCTTTCTTCGCTTCAGAACTCGGCGGACCGTTGTCGTCGTCTTTGCGTTTGTACGATGATTCACCACCGTATCCTCATTCGTCTCGGATGTAGGCACGATGACCGTACATGCGTCACCGATCATGTAGCCAAGCGGAGAACGCGTCTCGCAGATCCGGATCCGATGTCCATATCTGAGATCCGCAAACGAAACCATGCCTTTTTCTACCTTCCGCAGTTCTGTTTTTCCATCTGCCTCCACCACATACGTTCCTTCGGCCAGCCCTGTGAATACAGCTCTTCCATCCATATCGGTATATGTTCTGGCGGCAATCTTCTGCGGATCATTCTGCGGATGGACTGTCACTTCAATTCCAGCCCTTCCGCTTTCAGCATCCGTTCTCTTGTTCTCAGAAGACAGATACCAGGAATTTCCGGACTGATCAGAAAGCGTCACGCCGCTGATGACTCCGTTCTTCCGGATCACTTCTTTCACCGTCAATGTCTCTTCTGCATTCCATTCCATCGCTCCGGACGTCTCTTTCTCAATATGGAACCGCTGTCCATGCAGAGAACAGATCCCATTCTGCGGATCTTCAGCCAGCCAGGTTTCAGTCCCATACCGGAACGTCTTTCCCTTCTCTGCCTTTGCGACAATCTCATAAGACGGAAGCGGAGCCGTATGGCGGATCATCGCTCTGACGGTGCTTCCTTCTTTCAGCGACAAAAACTCCGGACGATTCATCAGCTCCTCAAACGTAACCGGAACTGTTTCTCTTTTCATCGTTCTGCGGATGACAATACCTCCGCTGATCGCCTCTCCAAGATCAATCTCGCCTCTGCTTATCTGATCCGAAGACTTTCCGATCGAGATCGGAATTGCAGCGCTGTCTCTTGGATCCGCTGCCGTCGCACGCACGATTCTGCGTCTGTTTGAAGCATTGCCGAACAGATCTTCAGCCGCTTCTGTTTCTGCAGACAGAATCCGGTAGAAGCGGAGAATGGACCGCGGCTGCTTTTCAGCAATCCGGAATACCGCACCTGTCTTCAGCTCTTCTGCCTGTCTTGTCAGATCGCTGTACAGAAATGGTGCCGAAGCCCCGACTCCCTGCTTCGGAATCACAATCGTTCCTGCCCAGGTCTCTCCCTGCTGTTCTTCCAGGATCACTTCATTTTCCTTCACATCCCTGATCCGATAGGTATGAAGCTTTCCATCCGGTCTGGAAGGCCATACTGGAATCAGATCTCCCGCTTTCGTTTCCGGCGGAAGGTCGGCAAGCGAAATCAGACTATCTGTCTTTTCCTCTGCCCCATCTGCATACGTGATATCCGTCGCATGGAACCATGCATTATCCAGCAGCGTGCGCTGATTATCCTGATCTTCCTTGTAGACCCGGATGCTCAGTCTTCTCAGCCGATTCGTCCAGACTGAGTGCAGTTCATCTTTTTCTGAGGAAACCTCCAGATTCAGAATCTGGACCGGATCCATACTTCCGTATTCATATCCCTTCGGACACTTAGTCTCAACCGCAAGATACGTTCTGCCCCACTTGAGTCCCTCAATACGCAATCTGCCTATCATCTGCTCTGCAGGCAGTACCGTGAATGATTTCTTCTCATTCTTGAGGGACACATACCAGTAAGTCCCCGGTGCAAAGTCAGAAAGATCTGCTGCCCCGTACACATCCGTCGTCCGCTCTCCCGCCTTGTTCTTCAGATTCTCATCGCTGAAGAATTCCAGCTCCACTCCCGGAATCGGTGCCTGATGGCGGGAAGAATCCAGAACCCGCACATACTGATGTCCCGTCTTTCCGGAAAACAGCGGCAGTGCATCCAGATCCTGCTCCTCCTGATCATTGCAGAACAGAATCCGTGTTCTGCTGAGTACGGTTCCATCCTGCTTCATTGATACCAGGATCGCTGTGCCGGTTCCTTCGGAACGGATCGTCTCGTTCTCTGCATTCAGATACACATTCGTATCTGCCTGTTCCAGTTTCCACCTATCAGCAGGTCCAAACTCCTTCAGCAGATAGTCTGTGCCAGCCCTGCGTACATGCATGCGTTCTGTTTCGTGAACTGTTCCTTCCTGCTTTTCCTCGATGGTATAGCTCTTATGGTTCTCCAGATCCGTGAGCCTTGCGATTCTTCCGGTTCCGTGTTTGGAAGAAATAGATACCAGCTTCATCCAGCGGCCTTTCAGCTCATAGACATCGCCAGTCACCAGTTCCAGGGGCAGCTGCTTCACTTCCTCGAGATACAGATCCTCTCCTCCCTCTTTTCCGGAAGTGATTCTTCTGGTTTCTCCTTTATCTTTGAGGACAATCTCCTGTTCTGAAATATCTGCAATCTCCCAGATCCGATCATCCAGGCAGAGATGATTTCCCTTCTGCTTTTCCTGATGCAATGCATGTTCCAGATCCTGCCAGACATACGCATCCGGTTTCTTCACACGCAGGCGGATCGGATCTTCACCATGAATACGCGCCGTCTGATTCTGATCAGAAATCACTTCAGAAAAACAATGATAAGTATGTCCCGAATCATCAGAAATCACCTGTTCGAGATTCGTTCCATTCTCTTCCGAAGAAATCGTCCACGTTTTCCCATTCACCTGAAGGCTGGTCTTTCCGATCAGATCCTCTGCCTTCATCGGCGCATCTTTCTCATAGAGATACGAAACCCGGAACGGCGCTGTCTCCTCCACCAGATAGGAAATCTCATCTTTGGCAATGACATCCCCGCTCTTCAGCATTCTCTGATAGGGAATCGAGAATGTATTACCTTCTGCAGCATTCTCCGGCTTGAGATCAGCGTAATGCAGCGGCAGAATGGATTCCTGTCCGCTTCTTGCGATCCGCCATCTTCCATTCCTTCCCTGAATCACCGCTTCCCGCTTCTTCTCATCCATCGAAAGAATGGTCCAGGCATTTCCATCTTTATCTTCAAACAAAGAACCTTTCTCAGCATGCAGCGGAAGCGCAGTCCAGATCAGGCTGCACGATTCTTCCGGGGCAATCCGGAATGGCATCCGGAACGGATCTTCGTTCCAGGAAATGTCATATTCCGCTTTCTGCATTCCATCAAGATGGAATACGACGGTCTCATCAATCCTGCGGGAGGCACGATCCGATGGAACCGATGGATGCAGATGCACCGTATAGGTAACCCCATCCGAAATCACCTGCACTTCAAGATCATTATCTCCATACAGAGCAGCCGGTTTCAGATTCTCGTTCCAGTGCATCGGAACTGCCGTCAATTCCGCAGATGGTTCCGGTTCGCTCGATTCTGAGGGAACCGGAGAAGCAGGAGCTTCTGACGCCGCCGGCACCTCAGAAACAGATGGCTGCGGTTCTTCAGAAGGCTCTGGAGTCTCTTTGGCAGGAATCTTCTGTTCTTCCTCAGACAGAGTTCCTGCATGCACGTATGCCCAGTCGCTTTCATTCAGATCTTCCCATGCAGGTCCGGTATATGGAATGGTTTCCGTACGGGATATGGTCTTGCTGAGCTCATCTCCCTGCATGCATGATACTTCTGCATAAGAAAGATCCGTTTCCTGGCCAGCCTGCGCCCCCTCAGCTGTTTTCTTCAGCACCGTTCCGCTTTCAGAAACATGGTAGGAGTTTCCCCTGCTGTCAGAGAGGTCATATTCTGCCGGATGCACAGCCTTCACTTCAAACGTATTGCGGTCTTCAATCTCCGCAGGAAGATCGCTCTGACTGATCCAGCGAGGCTTTGTCAGAACATATTTCTTTCCATCAGTCTCCACAGTGATTTCCCTGGTGCCGATGGAGGCAACCGCAAATGTCTGAACTTCATCGGAGCCGGGAATCTTCTTCGAGAACTGATCTCCGGTATGAAGCTGGCGGAGATCAGGGAGATCGCTGATGCAGGGAGCAGGATCATCCAGGTCAACCCGAAAGACCCGTTCCCGATGGAGCGTCACCTGATGATCAGAAGGATTCTTCAGCACATAGGAAATTCCATCCACGGTTACCCGCTTTCCTTCTTCCATACCAATCCCGTATGCTGCAGCACTCTCTGCAACACGCGCATAGGAAGGTTCCGTCGATTCTGCAGCCAGTATATCTTCTGATGGATCCAGATCCGATACCATCACCAGATTGCCGCTCACCCGTTCGATTCTCAGATGATACGCAGCTATTTCATCATCTTCCGGGTCAAATGTCCCATGCATGTTCACGATGCGCTTCAGATCAAACGTTTCTCCTGCTTCAAGCTTTTCGGGAAGCTGATACCTGGAGAGGATCCGTTCCTGATGTTCTTTCTGTTTCTGCGGGGATGCGTCCACGATCCATTCGGAAGGCGTTTCCTGATCGATGTCATACTGCCAGCCATTGAAGCGGAAGCTGTTCAATGTTCCCTGATCACTATGTTCCAAGAGCTGCCTCGCAGTCAGAGAAGGAGTATCTGCAGGCATCCTCTCCGTGATACCTTCCGGAATCTCCTGCCCCGAAAGATCCAGATCGCCGATTTCATAAACCGAGATTTCTGCTTCATTCAGTTTCCGTTCCGGATCTTCTTCATCCTGCTTGATGAGTTCCAGCGTTACGTCTCTTAACTGATTCACGAATACATACGAAGCAGTCGTTCCGCCCTTACTGGTCTTTACGATTGCATGTTTCCGAGCCACCTGAAAGCGATCAGAAGCAGAGCGCTCCTCGATCCAGAACTCATGTTCTGCCGGAAGATCGCGGATTCTGACAACCCCATCCGGATCTGCCTTGCAGATCATCACGGTCCCATCCGGGTTCTTCCAGGCTTCTCCTTCGGTTCCGTCTTCCTTCATCATGCCGAAGCAGAATTCGGTTCCGGCAGTCCAGGAACCGGATCTTCCGTATTCATCTGTCTTGCGGATCTCAAGATCTGCTGTTTCTGCCGTCACCGCAAGCTGAAAACGAGGAACCGGATTTTCAGAACCAGCCGCAAACAGCCGCTGTGAATGATCCGGCCTCGTATAGAGCAGGATCCCATTCTGCATTGCCTGCCATTCTTCCGGTTTTCTCCGGAAGGTCAGAACTGCATTGCGAAAAGATGGATCTTCGATCTTCAGCAGCAGCTGATCTGCCTTGGAAACCACCGAAAGACCAGGATGCGCTTCTTCGGATTCTTCCGAGAAATGTGCCAGCATGCCATGGTCATCATTCAGTTCCAGAGGCATGGCGTAGATCATTCCGTAGGTACGGATTCCATCCTTGCTCTCCGCAAAGGAAGGAACCGTATCATAAGACTCCGCAAGATCCAGAATCCGGTTCATGATCGCATCCAGATTCTTTCTTCCTTCTGTTCCTTCACTCGTCCCAAGATCCGGACTGCTGCGGAAACTTAGTGATCGGTTGATCGCATCATAAGATTCTGAGCCAAGCACTTTCCAGATCAGCATCTGCGTTGCTGCATATGTTTCTGCATCTGAACCGGTCAGCGGATTTCCATAACCGAAATAGGCAATCCGCTTGCATAGGGTCTTTTTCTCTTCCGGCAGAAGATCCCATACTCCGGACTGATAAATCGGTCCTCTTTCTCCCTGGATCTGCACCGTCACTTCGGGCTCGATGCAGTAAGCCGGTTCCCCATCGAACTTCAGAATGGAAAGGAATTCTTTCTTTCCTTTCCGTTCCGGAGTCAGAGCATCAAAGGTTGCCGCTCTTCCTTCACAGATCAGCTGACTTCCTGCCGCAAGTTCTGCGGGTATTTCTTCTCCTGCGGCAGGAGGTTCAGAAGGCTCCGATGTTTCGGCAAACACCCTGAACCCTTCTGCAGGTACCAGCATGCATAATGCCAGCAGTACTTCAAAGATACGTCTCATGCATTTCAATCTCCTCATCTAATTCATAGAGAGAAGATTCTGCGTTCCCCGGAGACTGATTATTGATTGTTCAGAACAGAAAAGCCTGCATTTCTGCAAGCTTCTTGTGGCAGTGATGTTTTCAGAATGATCAGTCAAACATGTAGACCTGGGTGGATTCCAGTTCGTTGATCTTGAAGGTGACAGTGTATTCTGGGGCCTGGCGGTCAGCACCGGAATAGTCCACATTGAATTCTCCGTTATTGTAGGCATCATCACTATATTCGAGAGTCTTGACATCTGAAGTCTCAACATGGAGCACATAGTAGGAAGAGCCGTGGATCAGAATCGTTCCGCGGTCGCCGACATTGATCAGGTTGGAAATCGTGCGCCCATCCGTCATGACAACCGTAATGGTATCGCCATCTACTTTCCATGCATGAATCGTGGACATGGAAGGATAGCCATCCGGGCTGACACTGATGACTTCCGCAAACGTGGTGGATTCCGGTGCAGTGTAGCCTTCTGCTTCAGAATCTGCCTTAGTCGCAAGGTCATTGGACAGAGATTCAAGTTCACTGATTGCGGCATCATAATCGCTTCCGCTGAGATCCGTACGGGTCACAGAAGCAGAGGATACTGCATCTACGCTCTCTGCAGAAGCAGAAGCGGCAGGAGCAGCAGTCGCAGTTTCTTCAGTAGCTGGTTCAGAAGCTGCAGCAGCGGCAGTGGATGCCGCAGCAGAAGCAGTCGAACCGGAGGCAGTATCCGCAGAGCTGCATCCGGCAAGTGTGATCAGTGCAAGCATAACAAGTAATGTCTTTTTCATCTTCGTTCTCCTATTAATTGATGTTGCGTAAGCAATAATAGTACATTTGTACTAATTGTCAATATCGTGAAAAAACATGCCGTGTTATCATAGTGTTATGTCAGACAGATACCAGGACATCCTGAATACAGCTCTTGATCTATTCAACAAGCATGGATATGAGAACGTGACCATGCGGATGATTTCAAATGAGCTTGGAATCAGCCCCGGGAATCTGACTTATTATTTTCCGAAAAAGATTGATATTCTGACCGCATTATTAAAAGAAATCCGGACCACACCGGAAGAAGAGAATGCAGAATCTCTGGATGATCTGCGCAGATATCTTTTCAACATGGTCGAAGGCGTTCAGCGGGAGCAGTTCTTCTTCTCGATATCGGATCTGCAGCGGCTGGATCGGAAGTTCTTTGAAGAGAACCGCAATGCGGTCAATCATTTCAAAGAAGTTCTTTTCCGCATTCTGGGAGAACTTCAGCAGAGAGGTATTCTGTCGAAAGACATGAGTGATACCTGGAAGAAAGATTACATTGAGATCATCATGCTGAGCCATCTTTCTTGGGCTCGGGAAACCGGGAAACAGAGTACCTATACGAATCTCTCGCTTGAGGAATTCATAGACAGTCAGATGCGTCTGCTGGAGCCATTTGTGATGCCGAAATAATTCAGATCAGGCATACCTGTGTCCAATGATTCAGTATCAAATAATACCGATATTTCCGGTCAGCAGTAGATATTCATCTGTATGCCACAAGCTGTAACTTGTCGAGCTTAATATTTCTGATCTTCCTTAAAGGATTGCCCTGACCATTCTGCAGCCATTTTCCCAGGCCGAAAATCATTGCGTATCTCATTACAATTTTTCAAAAATTAGCGGAAAATTTTCCACTTTATAACCATTTAGGATAAAAAACGGCTCACTATCCACTTGTTCACCGCAATCATTGCCTTTTCTTTGCATATGGCAATGATTTTATTCCGCTTTTCTCATTAGCGGCACATAGGTTTCGGACGGTGTGAACCCCACTGCCTGGAATAGTTCAATATCCTTGGTTCTTGTGTTATGAAGCTTCCACTCCTTCTTGTCTTTTACCATCCGCATGTGCCTTGCTTTCAGCAGAATATCAAATGCTGAAATGCTGGTTTTATTCAGAGACACAACACCGCTCCATTCAAGCTGGAATGAATCAGGCCAGTTACCAGGATAATGAAGTCGAAACGTTTCTGCACATCATAATCCTGCATCTTCAGCGCATTGAAGTCTGCATCGTTTTTGATGTAGTTATGATATGTCTCAATTGACCAGCGGTCTTTGTAATCTGCATATACCTGCGAGGCTGGTTCCTCGTCGTTGGTCTGCAGAACATACACACCCCACCAGTCGCAGTATTGCTGGTATCCTTCTTCTGTGTATTCGGTTTCTCCGAATGTTACGCCTCTAATATGATGTCTATTTGCAGCCCTGGTTGTCTGTCCCTGGGCTGCTCTTTATAATGGCGTTAATTGAGAAAGGAAAGGTCCCAGAGTGACCTTTTATCTAGCCGATAAACACTCTGGGACCCTGGTATCAAAACCATGGTTATTATATCAGATTTTGATGTAGAAGAAATCTCTGCGGAAGGTCAGAGTCTTTTTAATCAGGAGTAATGAAGCCTGCGTCTGTCCTGTATGCCAGTCAGAACTCCTGGTGCGTGATTCGGTAAGGCGCAAAGTCAGAGGCACGGATGGTGAAATCACGACCTATATCATCAGACGTCTGAAATGCACAAATCCCTCTTGCAATCGCATTCATAGAGAATTGCCTGACTTCTGCGTTCCTTTCCGGAGATATGAATCCATCATCATCGAAGAGGCAGTTGATGATGTCATTCACTTCGAGGATTCTGATTTCGGTGAATACCCATGCGAGCACACATTCAGACGCTGGAAGTCATGGGAAGAAGAAAACAGACAGCAGATTGATGGAAACCTGAATTCCATCGCTTCACACTTTGACTCATTCGGATCAGGCCTTCGGAATGGAGTCGTTTCATTACTCGAGCACTTCAGGAAACGCACCGGTAGATGGCTTTCAGAAATCTGCCGGGCGATCGTCAATTTCGGGTCTTCGCTGCCAAAAGGCAGCACACCTGTTCTGTCAGGATGTCCTGCCAAATCTGAGCTACCCTTTTCTCACAAGGAGGAGCAGCACAATGAGCAGCCCGAAAACCGAAGATTGGCAGAATACAGAGGCACTGAGAAGATTCCAGATGATAGCCCCTCTGATGGATCAGACCCTGGACTCTGCCAAGAAAACAGCGACCCGTAGAACGATTTCCAAGGATAACGGCATATCGGTGAAGACAATCCGGAGATATGAATCCGCCTTTCGAAGTAAAGGCTTTTCAGGTCTGATGCCGAAGTCACGGAAAGGATCAATAGACCGTCGTCTTCCGGAGAATTACTCCGAGTTCGTGCAGGAAGCGATTATCTTGAAGAAAGAAGTGCCTTCAAGATCTGTCAGTCAGATCATTACCATCCTGGAGGGAGAAAGAAAAGCTCCGGAAGGCGTGCTGAAGAGATCTACGCTTCAGCGTCATCTGTACGCAGCAGGATTCGGAGAGAAGCAGATGAAGAAGTATCGCGAAGATCAGCGGAGCACGGCTGCTGTGAAGCGATTCTGCAAGCCACATCGGATGATGCTTGCACAGGCAGATATCAAGTACGGAGTAGGAATCCTGTTTTCCGCAGTATCGCTTTTATTGAGCTCTTCCTTTCGCTCTGCCTCCCGATTGCTCTGTTGAACATTGAAATCGGTAAATTTGCGTTCAACTTCAGCATCCACTGTATTGGTGATTGTGCTATTCAGACTCTTGCGATCGGACTTGTGCATATCGTCACCAAAGTGCTGCTGGGCAGTTTCAATCAGCGGCTGGACAACCTGTTCATGAATAGCTTTTTTGATCTGATCGAGCTGCTGATGCGTTTCTTCTGCATCCTGTTCGCCAGGGTTTCCAAGAGTAGAACTGACAATTTCATTAACACTGGTTCCGTACTTTTTTCGCCGAAAATATCTGCAGCTGTCCCGATAATAAGTGATTCCTTTGGGGCTATTTCCCCGTACTCATCGAGATCCAGGCCTTCGCCCGGGTTATCTGGCAAAGGTTCCTCATTCTTCTTTGGCTCATTGGCTACAGGGAACTGATTGATGATATCCATGACTTCCTTAGGGGCACCGAAAATATTGCTTATATTCTGGAACAGGAAATTAGACATGAAGCCACGCTTCACTACTTTCTGAGAGCGGATCTTCCTCGGTACGCTTAGTACTTGCTCCGCATTCAGCTCGATCATCTCACCATTTTCATCTTCGCCAAGAACCGGGAAGAAGTTCAGCAGCTTCCGAATGTGTTCCTTCCGCTCAGAAGTGGTGCCGTTACCTGACGCAGTACTGCTGTACAATCCATTCGCAAACTGCTCATAAATATCAAGAGTTCTTGCCGAATCAAAGTCAAACACATAAGCATTCTCCTTGCGAAGAAAAACACGCTTTTATTCTTTCTTTGAATACTGCATGCCCAGATACGGATTCTGCGCCCGGAAGGCTGCCTGCATATATAATGCCGATGATTCAATATTGCTTAGAATCAGTACTCCGGTCCACTCAGGCACTGTAACACCGGTGGTCAATTGGCCTACCGATACAGTGATGGTTCGATCAGCAGGCGCAATACCTTTTTCGGGATTTCCATGGATTGCTTCCATGACTTTTTCAAAAGATTTCTGATTATCATCGTTTTCATCAACCCTGCCATCGCCTACTGCCGGTATAATCGTGTAATTTTCAAACACAGGATCTTCGCGCAGAAGTTTGATAAGTTCCTTCGCAGAATCTACTCGGTCCAGTAACCACAGGGTATGCTTCAACTCATTGCGCAGCTCTGGCGTAGAGAACGGGAATTTCTTTTGCGTTGTTAAGGCTTTAATGAACTGCTTTACTGCATCCAGATGCACAAAATGTCCGGATTCATTCGTCCGGAAAAACTCATTGAGATCAAATGCGTATTCTTCTGTCTCGCCGTTGATATCTAATCCCTTTTCTATCTGATCGCGGGCAATGTCCGACATTCGGTAAGTAAACAAGTTGAGCTTTGGCATTTCTTCATTAGGATTCCGTCCCTCGCCCTGCCAGTTTTCTTTGGCTTCCTGCTCATCTGTGTAAGTCCAGTTGAAAATCTGATCCTCGGAAAATTCGTTTGATGCCAGGGCCTTGAAGGGAGTTCCAGAGAGATAAAGCGTGTGATCTCTATGCACGTAGTTAAATGCAGTATCCGTTTTAAAAGTATTTACACCCTCATGTGATTCATCAATAACAAGGACGTCCCAATGCGTATCGGCAATATATTTCAGCTTATCAAACTTTCCGCCAAAATAATTTGATCCTTTCAGATCCTGCAAAGAGACAAAAAAGAGAAGACTAGGCACATTTGGTAAATTGCTGCTTGTCCTTCTGTTCGTGGCTGTTGTGACATGGATCTGCGCAGGTAAAACCTACACGACCGCAGATGGCGAGACGGGGGTTGTCACTGCCGCTACCTTCAGCCAGATTTTAATGGCACCGATCGCAGTCTTCCATAATGCCGGCGATGTCATCGGATTCGTATTCTGCCTTGGCGCATTCCTTGCTCTGGTCAATGCGACCGTCGCTCTGGAAACGGGCATCCATCAGCTGGTAAAGAAGTTGCATGGCAAGGAAACAAGACTGATCTGGATCCTCATGTTCCTGTTCTCGATCGGCGGTACCACCTATGGTATGGGTGAAGAGACCGTCGGCTTCTACATCCTTCTTGCAGCGACAATGACCGCTGCCGGAATGGATCCGATCGTTGGTGCAGCGACAGTTCTACTTGGCGCCGGCTCCGGTGCTCTGGGTTCGACAATCAACCCGTTTGCGACAGGAGCTGCAGTTGATGCGGCACGTTCCGTTGGCGTTGAAGTCAACATGGGCACCCTCTATGTGGAAGGTATCATTCTGTGGCTTAGCACATATTTAATCTCCGCTCTGTTTGTAACAAAGTATGTGAAGCATGTCATGGCGACCAAGGGCTCGATTCTGACTGCAGATCAGCTGAATACATGCAAAGCAGCTTATGGCCACTCTACAGAAATCAGCACAGACGAAGCTCTGACCGGCCGTCAGAAGGGCTGCCTCTGGATCTTCGGAATCACGTTTATTGTCATGATCCTTGGCTTCATTCCGTGGGGATCGCTGAATGAAGGCGCCTACAATGCCATGGCATGGACAAGCTTCCTGACAGGCAACCAGCTGGGTGATTGGTGGTTCGATGATGCGGCTACCTGGTTTGTATTAATGGGAATTATCATCGGCCTGATTGTCATGCCGGATCGTTCTAAGCTTTCCAGCACGATCATTTCCGGTATCGGCGACATGATTGCTGTTAACCTTGTCATCGCTCTGGCACGTGCTGCGACGGCTCTGATGAGTGAAACGGGTCTTGGCTCCTGGATCGTTGAGGCATCGGTCAATGCTCTGGCTACGTCCGGTATGCCTGCAGGTCTGTTCGGCTTCCTGGACTATCTGCTCCATATCGGTCTCAGCTTCCTGGTTCCTTCATCGTCCGGTCTGGCGGCACTTTCTTCGCCGATCGTTTCCCCGATCGTTGCGGGTATGAACTGGTCTGTTGAGACATCCATTATGTGCAACGTTGCGGCAAATGGTCTCGTCAACCTCTTTACGCCGACCTGCGGATTCATCATGGGCGCCTTGCTCTGGCAAGAATTCCGTATGATGTATGGCTGAAGTGGGCGAGAAAGTTTCTTCTCATCCTTGGTGTTGCGGTCGGTGTTGTTCTTGCCGTCTGCATGATCATTCTCAGCTGAGCATCGTGGTTCAAACACGGACAGGCGGCATTCTTCGGAATTGCCGCCTGTTTTCTCTCCTTGGATCGGTTAAAACAGAAGGGGAATTTTTTTCGTATGATTAAACAGGCATCCATGCAGGACAGCTCGATTTCGGATGTTGATCCGTCGTCGCTTTGTTCCTTTGATTATGAAGCAATCGAGGCACCTGCCAAAGCCCTGATGCACCAGGCGGCAAGGTTCCTTTATTTTAAAAACGGCAAAGGAACGATGGTTATCGACGGTACGGAGTACGAAATCAAGGAACATACCCTTGTCGCCATCAGCCCGTGGATGATCACCGACATTACAGCCGTAGAATCAACGCTGCAGCTGATCAAGATTGTCTACGATTATAACTATATCAAAAATCTGTTAAGCCATATGGTCGGCCTGGCGGATAATGGCAGTGACATGCTGGGATATCTGAATATGCAGCCGGTGCTGCAGCTGGACAGTCTGCAGGCACAGGATGTTGAGAATATTCTGGATCAATTGAAAGGCGAGCTTGGCGTCGCCAGCACGCTGGAACACATTCCCAAAAAGCCGCTGGGCTTTCTGTATACAAGCGACAAGATCATTGAACTGATGATTCTGTATTACCGGTTCATCCGCCAGTCCAGCGGCAGCGGTCAGACGGAGAAAAGCACCGTTCCGGGAAATGATTCAATTTTGAGCTATATCTATGCACATTCTTCAGAAAAACTGACACTCGCCAAGGTTGCGGATGTGTTCTATATGTCAGAATCTTCCCTTTCGAAGCATCTCAGGGAGCTGACCGGTACGAGCTACTCCAAGCTTCTGAATGCGATCCGGATCGAGAAAGCTTCTGATTATCTGATTTATACGGATCTGCAGTTGGAAGAGATTGCCTCGCTTCTGGGCTTTGTCGATGCCTCACATCTGTCCAAACACTTCACGTCAAAAGTCGGGGTAACACCGATCCGCTACCGGCGCATTTACAGTTAGGTGGAAACATCCTATTCCCGCGATTCCCGAAACATTGCGTTTTCCATTACCAATGATATCTACAAGAACTATGATCATGAAGATCTGACAGCGATTCAGACCGCTTCCAAATACGGCATCTCTGTTGCGGAAATGAACCGGGCCCTGCTGTATTATTCGGAGAAAAACTTTGAGACGCTGCTGAACTTTGTCCGTATCAACAAGGCTGCGGAACTGCTCGTTTCAACAACAAACCCGGTGATTGATATTGCTGTATCGGTCGGCTACAGCAATGTGAAAACATTCAACCTCAACTTCTATAAGTTTGAGGGCATGAATCCGACGGAGTTTCGTGACAATGTCACCCTCCAGCATGAAGACGGAACAGAAGTCCATGTTCGTAAGAAACGAAAGACAAAGCCGGCAGCACCCATAACAGATCACAATCAGTAAGACACAGTAAAAAAGGAGCGATGATATGCAGAAATTTATTGTTGATGATGCCTTCTGGAAGATTTTTCCCGATGCCCGTATTGCCGTACTTTCTCTGAAAGATGTCGATGAAACGGCCCACCTCAGTGACGAAGAAATAAAGGAAATCGCTGCCCTGCTGGACAAAGCCAACAAAGAGGCTGTGAAGTATGTCCCCAATGAGACAATTTCAGACAATCCGGTTGTTCAGGTATGGCGGCAGGCATATCAGAAGTTTCCGACGAAAAAAGGCGCAAGATGCGCGCTGGAAAATCTGTTAAAACGTGTTCTGCACGGTAACCCGGTCGGCTCGATTGTGCCGTCGGTCGATCTGACCAATGCGGTTTCACTGAAATATGCCTTCCCGATCGGCGTCGAGAATATGGATGCTTTTGCCGGTGATCTCCATCTCGGTGTTATGGACGGGACGGAAGATTTTTTGCCGATTGGCGAAGCGGTCCCGGAACCGCCGCTGAAAGGGGAAGTCGCCTATCGGGATGATGCGGGTGTCGTCTGCCGCTGCTGGAACTGGCGAGACGGTCAGCGAACGCAGGTGAACGATGATACAACCAATGAGTTTGTCGCCATGGAATGCGTGGAAGAGGACCGGCTTGAAGATCTGCAGAAGGCTCTGGACGAGCTGGCAGAGCTGCTGCCGAAGTACCTTGGCGCTCAAGTGATGGCTCGAGCAATTGTCGACCGGGACCATCCCGAGGTTGTTCTGCGCGAAGAGGTTCCACAGCAAAACAAAGCAGAGGAAAGCAGACAGGAAGTATCTCAGCTGCCCAAGGCGCAGCCGGATGATTCAGGAAGTTACGATGACTATACGCGTACAGAGTGTACAACGACCATCCGTGATGTGAAGGATGACTGGTATGCATTCAACGATACTGTATTTTATGGTGATAAAGGCGGAATGCCATCCGATTCCGGTACGATCAACGGGCAGAAGGTGGACGGCCTGAAATGGGAAGGTGAAACGCTCTGGCATCATGTGGAGGGAGCCCCTCTGCAGGATCCGATTGTCATGAAGGTTGATTTTGAACTGCGCTATGCCCATACAGTTCCGCAGACGGCTCTGCATATTCTTGACAGTTATTACCGCAGAAAGGGAATGCTGATTACTTCGACAGGCTGCTGTGAAGACAATGAATACTATGATCTCGATGTGGCTGAGATTTCGCCCCGGGACTGGCAGGAACTGCAAGACTATATCAACGAAGCCATCCGCAAAGATGCGCCTATCCATTTCCATTATGTGAAGGGATCGGATTATCCGGATCCGGAATATCGTAAGTTTGAAACTGTGCGGATTGTGGAAATTGAAGGGCTCGATGAACAGCCGTGCGGTACGCCGCATCTGAATCATACCAGTGAGATTGGCTCCTTTGTTCTGCTTGACTGGGAACACCGTTCCAAATCAACTGTAAGAGTTTACTTTACGGCGGGCAATGTGACGCGCTGGCGGCTGGTTCAGTATTATAAGCAGCTGAATCGCCTTGCCCAGATGCTTTCAACAAGTAACGAAGATCTGGAAGAGAAGGCGGCGGCCGTAACGGCAGCGAACAAAGAGTATAAGAAGCAGATCAATGATCTGACCCGTTCGCTGATGGAACATGAGGCAAAAGACTATGCCGAGAACCCGGAGAAGGTCATTGAGCTCACCGGCGGGGACAGCGATCGTCTGCGTCCGCTCTCTCAGGCTTTGATGCATGTCTGCACAGATACGAAAATTCTTTATGCGGCCAATGACATGATTGACTTTGCGATTGTTTCCCGGGAAAGCAGGGCAAGAGAGATCCTTGAGATCCTGAAGCCGGTCCTGAACTGTTCCGGCGGCGGCAGTCCGAAGATTGTCAGCGGGCGAACGTCGGTCGACCTGGAAACGTTTAAGAAAGCGGTGGAAGAGCTGCATCTTTGAGCGGAGCGTGATGATGAAGATTTTTGTGGATGAAAACCTGGTCGGCCATGGCATCGAAAAGGTTGTTGTTGCCAAAGCGGGAAATGTACAGGTGAAGGCGCCGCTCGATCCGGAAGTGGAAGCGAAGATCAAGAATGTTGAGCAGGAAGTGCTCGATGGGAAGAAGGACTGGATTCTTAACGATCCGATTACGCAGGGGTACGAGAATCTTGTAACCTCCTGCAACCGCAGTATCAAAAAAAATCCGCCGACGGTGCCGGACTTTATTGCCAGCATCAAACGCAGAGGAAGCCTGCCGCATATTAATACAGTTGTCGATATTTATAATCTGGAGACGCTGATTTCCGGTGTTGCGATCGGCGGTCATGATGTGGATAAGATTACGGGTACGCTGCGCTTCATGATCTGCGGTCAGGAAGACAGTTTTACTTCTATCGGCGGCAATACGAAACATGTGGCTGGGACGGATTATGTCTATCGCGATGATCAGGGAATCATTACCTGGCTCGGTACCCGTGATTCAACGTTCTATAAGATCGATGATGATACCCAGAATGTTCTGTTTGTGATTGCGGGCAATGCGAATACAAGTGTTGATCTGCGTCTTGCGGCGCTGGAGCGGATTCATCAGGATCTGCTTAAGTGCATGCCACAGCTGACGTTTGCCACGGTCATTGCCGAGGCGGGCAGAGAAACGGAAATCGAATGAGGATCGGGGCCTAAAAAATCCTGCAGTCTCAGGCTGCAGAATGATGCGATTCGAGTTCGAAGTGATAGCGGACAATGCCAAGATCGATGTGCGTCCATGCGCCGATGCCTTAGTTTGCGGACGGCTCCTCTGTTTCCGTGAGATAGACCTGGTTCATTGAACACTCCTGAATAGATTGCACGGTTAATTGTGACATAGCTGATTTGCATCGAAGCGTGTTCCAGCTTTAATCAGCCCTGTATTTCTTCAGGCGACCATTGATGGTTGAGAAACTTGTCTTTTACATATTCGAAGGTTTCGGGGTTCTCCAGAATTTTATGCCGCCTGCATTTCATACGGTGTTCCTGATATATTTCCTCTGCCACTGCGGGAATATATTCGCCATTGATACTGTTACGCTGCAGTTCCCTTGAAACAGTTGCCTTATTTCTGCCCAGACGCTGCGCGATTTCAGTAATAGAACAGCCTATGGCACGAAACTTCAGAATCATTTCTCTCTCTACTAATGTAAGATGTTTATTGCAGCACATGGTTATCCTTTCAATGTTGTCTATGCAAACCTCATTGTAATGGATACCTTGTGCTGCTTTTATTACTCATTTCAGGTTGTTGCAGCTACAGTGTATATGCAGAGCCACTTTTCAATATTTGGCTTCGCGCAGCTATTCTTTTGAAAATTTGTATATTGTGTGTATATTGCGCGTATATTACATACCGCATTTTAGACATTCAGAGAATGAAAAAACCCGCAAAATATGCGGGCAATGGCGTAAACCCAAAATAAGGGTCTACGCCTTTTCTTTTGCGCTGAGATC
>SAMEA3663095__coassemble_1282_pt1 | contig 18170 bp, 17 predicted proteins | sample SAMEA3663095__metabat2_high_PE_014 | metagenome-assembled genome bin SAMEA3663095 (sample SAMEA3663095) | pig gut metagenome | biome: pig gut; feature: pig-associated habitat; material: faeces | place: France | collected 2012
TTGAAGTCTGCATCGTTTTTGATGTAGTTATGATATGTCTCAATTGACCAGCGGTTTTTGTAATCTGCATATACCTGCGAAGCTGGTTCTTCGTCATTGGTCTGCAGAACATACACACCCCACCAATCACAGTATTGCTGGAATCCTTCTTCTGTGTATCCGGTTTCTCCGAAATCCATTTTGTAGCTCTTTCTTGTTGAATTGTCCTCATCTTCATCTTTGAAAACAAATCGCTTTCTGTCTTTTCGTTAAGGCATACATTTGATGCTATTTCCCGTCCGGGAGTTTACTGATTCTGTGACTCTGCAGTATTCTGATCGCTGATGGCACGGTATAGTTCTTCCGGTTTTTCTGATACAGCGGCTTCAATCTGCTGAGCATATCATTTCGTACAATGATCACTATGAATGATAGCAGTGCCTTGCTCTCCAGCGACGCATCCGAACCAACTCGCAGCGCGTTCATTCCAAGGAATGCCTTGTCTGAACGGAACAGCTTCTCAATGGAATCTCTGTGCCTGTATTTCATTAAGGCATCAGATGCCGTCATTTCTTCGCTTGTAAACATGATAAAGAAACCAAGGTGAAATCAGAAAAGGTCTGCAGCTTTATTGCTTAGCCGCAGACCAGATGATATTGAAGTTCCAGGAAACGTCGTGAACAATCAGGATGCTTTCTCTGCAGTGCACAGTTCTGCATCGATGGCGATCACGATCATCAGCACCAGAAGTGCATTCTTCGGATCAGCAATGCTCAGAACATAGGTATCGGTCAGATTCAGAATCTGCTTGGAGATGACAGCAGCTTCTCTTCCGGTTTCATCATACAGCGTATAGTTCCACTGCATGAAATCCCCTTCTGCCGACCAGCCGAGTTCCGGGATCTCGTAGCACGGATGCAGCAGGCTGACTTTTCTGCGAAGCGTTCCGATCTGCTGTCCATTCTGATAGAGACGGAAGGCCGGCATGAACGTCAGAAGCACTTCCTTGACTAATCCGATGGGAGTACCGGAATGCTCATAGATGCGAAGCTGATGGCCGAACGAGACTTCCCCTTTGACAGTATAGGCAGGCGTTCCGTCATCCGCATACACATCATAGCTGTCCAGCCAGGAGAACAGCCGCTGGCGAATCAGCAAGTTCATATTCAGCGGATATTCGTGAGGAATGCCTTGTAAGCACGGTATCCCTCATACACATCTGCCTTGGATACGATCTCGCATGGTGCATGCATGTTCTGCACGGCAATGCCGGCATCGATCACATCCATGTTCAGCTGAGCAAGGATATAGGCAATTGTTCCGCCTCCGCCGACATCCACTGCACCAAGCTCTGCCGTCTGGAACATGACATCGCTATCTTCCATGGCTTTGCGGACCTTCGCGATGAATTCCGGATTTGCGTCATTGGACCCAGACTTGCCGCGGGAACCAGTATACTTGTTGAATACGATTCCCTTCCCGAAATAAGCAGCGTTCTTCAGATCATTGACATCTTCATAGTTCGGATCGACAGCTGCACTGACATCGCTGCTCAGCATCATGGAATTGGTCAAGGTATCATTCAGATGCACGAGATCTGCTTTGCCTTCATGGGCAAGCAGGCTGGTGATGACCATTTCAAACCATCTTGAATGCATGCCGGTAGCACCGACGCTGCCGATCTCTTCCTTGTCGGTGAGAATGCAGCAGGACGTGCGTTCCGGATTCTGCATTTCCAGAATTGCCCGCAGGCTCGTATATGCGCAGACACGGTCATCATGTCCATACCCGAGAATCATCGAACGATCAAGTCCGTAATCTCTTGCTTCGCCAGCCGGAACGACTTCAATCTCTGCCGAGAGGAAGTCATCTTCCTCGATGTCATATTCCTGTTTCAGAAGGTCCAGCAGATACTTCTTGACCGGATCTTTTTCTTCGCCTGCCATCGGAATCGAACCAGCCAGCACGTTGAGAGCTTCACCCTCTACCACCGTGCTGCCTTTCTTCTCCATCTGCTTTGCGGCCAGATGAATCAGCAGATCCGAAACGCCGACAACCGGATCATCCGGCTTCTCGCCGATGTTCACGAATACCTTCGAACCATCCTTGCGGCAGACGACGCCATGCAGCGCCATCGGTCTTGCGACCCACTGATACTTCTTGATGCCGCCGTAGTAATGCGTATCCAGCAGAACCAGTCCGTCTTTTTCATAAAGCGGATGCTGCTTGAGATCCATGCGCGGGCTGTCGATATGCGCACCGAGAATATTCATGCCTTCAGTCAGCGGCTGATTTCCGATGACAAACAGGCAGAGATTCTTGCCGCGGTTCACCGCAAACACCCGATCGCCCGGCTTCAAGGGACCCGTCACGAATTTCAGATCGCGGAACCCTGCTTCTTCCGCCATCTTCTTTCCTTCGCAGACGAATTCCCGCTCAGTCTTGACTTTGCTCAGGAACTGGCGGTATTCCTCTCCGAAGGTACTGATCAGATTTCTTCCTTTTTCGTCATACTTTTCCCATACTGTCTTGTTCATATCTTTCCTCCCTGTATGCATGGAACGGGATCAGGCGGACCTTCGGCCCGGACACCCGGACTTTCAGTCCCTGCTCCCCTTCTTCCAGTATTTCAATCTGCGCGGTCCGGCGCGATTCTTCGAGAAATGCCATAGCCGAATACGGCAGATGGCAGATCAGTGTTTCTTCTTCCGGATACAGCGTATCAGCGATCTGCTCCATCAGTTCCGGAATACCTTGCATCGTCTTTGCGGAAACCCGGATTCCTTCCGGAAGATCCTTATGAATGCCGAGATCGCTCTTCGTGAATACCCGGATTCTCGGAATACTGCCGGCTCCGATTTCCTGCAGGGTTTCCTCCGTGACCCGGGCTTTTTCTTCCCAGTGCGGATCTGAAGCATCAATCACATGAAGCAGCAGATCGGCATGTCTGGCCGCATCCAGCGTGCTGTGAAATGCATCGATCAGCGTATGCGGAAGCCTGGATACAAACCCTACGGTATCATACAGCAGAAACTGCCTGCCCTGGCTGGAAACTTGCCGTACACTCGTATCCAGCGTCGCAAACAGCATATCTTTTTCCGGAACCTGAAGTCCTTCTCTGGCATTCTCTCTCAGCATTGCATTGAGCAGGCTGCTCTTGCCGGCATTCGTATACCCGGTCAGAGCGACTCTTGAAAGCTCGCTCTTGGATCTGCGGTTCTCGGTCATCCAGTTCTGCTTTTCCAGCTCTGCGAGCTGTTTCTGCAGCTGGCGGATCCGCTTGCGGTATGTGATCCTGATCTGGGCAGACCGCTGTTCGCCAGACCCTCTGGAACGATAGGAACCGCCGCGTTCATGCGTTTCTTCTTCGCCCGGATCGCTTAAGCGCGGAAGTGCATACTGGAGTCTTGCCATTTCTACCTGAAGCTTTGCCTGCCGCGTGCGTGAACGCAGTGAAAAGATATCCAGGATCAGAGCAGTGCGGTCGATGACCCGCACGCCGCAGGTTTCCTCAATCCGCTGACCTGCCGCGACGCTGAGATCATTCGCAAAGACGATCGCTTCCGCATTCGTCTCTTTGACGAGAGCAGCCAGTTCCTGAAGCTTTCCGGAACGGAACGCAGTCTTCCGATCAAAGCTTTCCGACTGCTGCGTGATTTCTGCCGCAACCGTTCTGCCGCAGGCTGCGCAGAGTGCCCTGCACTCCGCCATCAGTCCGTCGAACTCATGGACATCCTGTTTCAGGCAGATCCCGGCCAGAATGACTTCAGACATCGCGGTCCTCCGGTTCTGCCGGCGAATCTTCGAACTGATCGGAAAGCCTCAGGACGTAATACGTCACGCCGACCCATGCATGATGCTTGTATCCGAAGTCCGGAAAGAATGCCATCTTCTCAAACCCGCAGGCTTCATGAAGATGTTCGCTGGCAGTATTTCCTTCCGTGACGATGCTGACAAGATGCTTATAGCCATCCTGCTCTGCCATCCGGATCAGCTGCTTCATCAGTGCAGTTCCATAGCCTTTATGACCAGCATCATGGCGGAGATAGACCGAGACATCTGCCGTCCAGTCATATGCTGCGCGCTCATTGAACTGAGAGAGATAAGCATAGCCGACCGGTTCCGGGTCTTCGAGGATGATCCATGGATAAGATGCAGTCACATGATGAACCCGGTCTTTGAATTCTTCCAGGGTCAGCTCCTTCGTTTCAAAAGTGGCCATGGAATTGCGGATATACCAGTTGTACCATTCCAGGCATACCGGAATGTCTGCGTCTTCAATTCTTCGAAACTTCATAGACTTCCTCTCCGCCAAGCACAGTCATGAGCACTCTGACCTGGCTGATGGTCTCGGCAGGAATATTCAGAATGTTCTTCTCGAGCACTGCAAAGTCGGCATGATAACCGGTCTCCAGCTTTCCGGTATGCTCTGAGAAGAACGCTTCCGGACCTTTTTCTGTATAGGAAGTGAGGGCTTCCTCGACGCTCATGCATTCCTTCGGATTCATGGAAGCACTGCCATCCAGAGAAGTTCTGGTCACCGCAAGCTGAATGCCCTTCAGGGGATCCGGAGTCTCGACCGGCGCATCGCTGCCATTGCAGGCAAGCGTTCCTTCATAAAGTGTCCGGAACGGATAAGAAGAAGCAGCCCGCTTCTCTCCGACCCGCTGCTTCAGGATCTTCGCATCGGAATCGATGAACAGAGACTGGAAGTAGCACACCAGCTTCTGATCCAGGACTTTCTGAATCTGCTCCGGTGTCATGATCTGGCAATGCACGATGCCATAGTGCAGAGGATTTCCAGGCAGGACAAGATCCTTGTAGAGATCCAGAACCTGGTTCAGCGCCTTGTCTCCGATCGCATGGCAGATGGCAGGCATATTATAGCGATTTGCCAGTTCCAGATATGTCCTGAGCTCCGCTTTCGTATAGATCGGATATCCCCTGGTATCTTTCGCATCAGTGTATGGTTCCGAAAGAGCTGCAGTCCTTGCGCCGAGCGATCCGTCTGTCACCATCTTCAGCGGTCCGATCCTGAACAGATCATCGCCGACATCAGTCGTATAGCCCTCATCCAGGAACCCGGCCAGTTCTTCCGGGCTGTCAAACTCGCATTGTTCATTGATGCGCACCGTCAGCTTCTGCTGATAGCTGAGCTGCAGGAACGCATCCAGCACCTTGCGCCAGTCTTTCGTCACCGACAGAAAATCATCGCTGCCGACACTTGTGATGCCATAGCGATTAGCCGCCGATGCGCCTTTCAGGATCGCCTGTTTCAGAGAATCGATGGTTTCTTCCGGCCATGCCTGGTGCATGACATTGAGCGCCGTTTCTTCCAGGAGTCCGTGTTCAAAATCAATGCGCCCTCCCTCAATCTCTGAATCTGCTTCAATGCCTGCAAGCTGCAGTGCCTTGGAATTGCATACCATCTTATGACCGCAAACTCTGGTCAGACAGATCGGCACATTGCGCGACAGATTGTCGAGCATCTGCTTATCCGGCATTTCCGGATGATCGAATTCTTCTTCATTGAAGCCTCTGGCCAGAATCCAGTCTACCGGCTCCTCGCTCTCCAGTCTGCCCTTGATTCTCGCCAGCACGTCATCAATGGATCGGCAGCCAGCCAGCTGCACATGATTCAGATAATGCCCGTATTCCAGCAGATGCATATGCGAATCCGTGAATCCAGGGATCACGAATGCTCCGTTCAGATCAATCAGCTCATCCTGTGAAGACAGGTGCTCTTCGATCTCTTCATTCGTTCCGAATTGCTGAAAGACACCGTCTTCAATCAGGAAGGCAGTTTCTTTCCGTTTCCAGATGTCCGCATTGATATAACCCTTCATTCCGTTTTTCCTTCTTTCGGATAATAGACTCCAGCCTGTTTCCGGCACCGTTCCAGAGTTTCGATGACCGCCAGCGAAAGCGCATGCGGCACCCGGGAACTCTCAGATTTTCCTGCTTTGACATTCGTCACGAAATCACGCAGCTGATCACCGAATGAATTAGCATCATCCGGGGTCAGCAATTCCGTTTCATCTGAATGAACACCTCTGAAATAGACCTTCGAGATCAGCGAAGGCTTCTCAATGATCAGCGTTCCTTCTTCGCCCTGGATCTCAGAATTCTGATAAGACGTGGAGATCTTGCTGATCATCGTCACCGCATCAAACGTTCCGTAATGCAGAATCCCGGCAGAAGCTCCATCTACTCCCGATTCCAGCATCACCGAGCTGGCGCAGAGAGATTCCGGCTTTCCGAAAAGGCCGACCAGATCCGCAATGGTATAGACACCGAGGTCCATCCAGCATCCATTGCAGAGATCATTCCGGAAGGTGGTCGGATTCTTCCCGGCAAGATAGGCATCATAGCGGCTGGAATATTTCGAAAAGCTGAAGAAGACATGACGGATCTTTCCGACACGGGCAAGATTCTCTTTCAGAATCTGAAAATGATCGGTATACAGCGGAACAATCGCATCATGAAGATAAGCATGATGTGCTTCTGCGCAGGCATAGAGCTCCTTCGCATCGGCCAGGGTCGGCACAAGCGGTTTCTCGCAGATCAGCGGGATGCCCCGTTTCAGCACCTGAAGTGCCATTTCCTTATGCAGGCTGTTGGGCACGGCCAGATACACCGCATCAATCTCCCTGGAATCCAGAAGTTCTGCCAGACTCCCGTATACATGAGGAATTCCGTATTTTTCTGCGAACGCTTCCGCATGTTCCACATGTCCGCTGGTCACTGCAGATGCCTGGATTTCCGGTACTGCCTCCGCTCCTTTCATGAACATATCCGAAACAAAGTTCGTTCCGACAATTCCGATTCTCATTGGCCGGGTACCTCCCATTCCTATGGCATTATATCAAAAGAGACAGCCTTATACCGGCTGTCCCGCTTCTGTACTGTCGGAAGAACTGCTTGAAGGCGCTCCAGGCGCAGTCCCCATATTGCCGCGGCCTCCTCTTTTGCCCTGACCGGAGGAAGCCGTGGTATTCACATAGCTGATCAAATCTGAGATCGTCACAGATCCGAGCTCTGTCCCATTCTGATAGACGATATACGTCTCACCCTCCTGGAATGCATCGCTGGATACAGTCAGATTTCCATAGGAACGATCGGAAGTATAGCTGGCAACCGTATTGCCATCCGAATCCTTCACCTCGATCGGACCGCTCGTATCGGTAACGCCGATCTCAATCGTATAGACGGAAGAATCTGAACTGGGAGCCTGCACCATGCCGGTGCTGCCGCCAGCATACAGCGTGCCGCCGGTCACTGTGAACGTACCATTGTAATCCAGCGCACCATTGCCGGAATTCTCCGGTCCGTAGATTGTCACCGTACCGCCGGACATCGTGCCGGAACCATTGGTATCAATTCCATCTCCGTCCGCTGTTACCGTGATCGTTCCGCCGGTAATCGTGATCATGGATCCGTCATCCACGTCCATTCCGGTCGCAGTGCTGTTCGGATTGGTCGCATTAATGCCGTCATCCGATGCGGTAATGTCAATCACGCCGCCATTCAGGACGATACTGCATGCTTCAATACCCTCATAGCTGGTCGTGATCGTATAGGTGCCGCCGTCAATCGTCAGCGTATCATCCGCATGCGTGCCATCATCTCCTGCACTCAGTTCTAAGGTGCCATCGCTGACCGTGATGCTCGCAGCAGAGTTGATGGCATCATCTGCCGCATCAATCATCCATGTTCCGGAGATAAACCATACTGACCCTTCTGCAGAAATGCCCTTGGACTTCATGGTTTCATCTTCTTCGGTTTCCGAAGTATCAGAAGCATCTGCTTCTGGTGCTGCAGAGGCCTCCAGTGCAGAGCTCTGATCTGAAGATCCAGAAGAACTCGAATCACTTCCTGGTACTGAAGGAGCACTTCCCGCAGAGTTCTGATCCGTGGTTGCAGCGCTTACTGCATCATTGTTTCCCGGACGCTGTCCTCCCTGGAATCCTCCGGAGGAGACCGTTTTCACGGCATTGGCACTTCCGCCTCCGGCAGTGATGTCATAGGTGCCTTCTTCTGCATACAGATCGCCCTGGACCTGAATGCCATCATCTCCCGCTGTGATCGTGATCATGCCGCCATCGAGACGGATGTCATGGCTGGCATCGGAAGCTGCATCATTGTCTTCGCACTTGATGCCGTCGCCTTCGGAAGTGATCGAGAGAATGGATTCTTTTTCATAGATCTCATCGTTAACGTCGATGCCATCTGATCCGGCAGTGATTTCGAGAACCGTATTCATGATCTTCAGGGCATCATTTGCATGAATGCCATCGCCGTCTTCACTGCTGATCCGCAAGGTCCCTGAACCATTCAGAACAAGGTCATCCTTTGCATAGACTGCATGGCTGTTTCCATCTGAATCGCTGCCGCTGACCGTGATCTCGCTGGACGTGCCGCTATAGGCAGTGAGAATCGTCTTATCTGCCTGCAGAACCTGAACAGCAGGTCCCGTGGTGCTGGTGATGGAAGCGTTATTGAAGACGAGATGAACCGTGCCCGAAGAAGCACAGTCAATCACGATATGCCCATCATCCAGCGTGCCGGAAATGACATAAGTTCCCGGAGCAGTGATCGTGATCTCGCTGCCGCTGATCGATATGCCGGATCCTTCTGCGGATGCAGAGGTTCCATTCAGCGCGATCTTCACCGCCGTGCTCTCATCATAGGTTTCATCGGTATCTTCCTCTTCCAGGTTTTCTGCGATCGAGGAAGCAGAAGCCTCTGCAGAGGCAGCAGGTGCTGTTTCTGCGCTGGCCGAGCAGCCGGCAAACAGAAATGCCGCAAGAGAAGCAGAGATACCGGTTCTCAGTTTATTCATAAAGGTTTCTCCTTCATTACAGTTCAGTCGATACCGGTGCCATGAGGGTGGAACGGACCGTCAGATTCCCGTTGCGGGTTCTGATCTGATCCATGAGTTCCTTCTCCTGGTCAGGATTGTTCAGCGTGACTTCATAATGCAGTTCATAGAGAGCACCAAGATTGACAGTGCGGATCTCAGTCAGCTTGCTCTGTTTCGTATATCTGGCAAAGATATCCTGGAAGGCTTCCGCAAAATTCAGGTCTTCCGGAATCGTGATCGTGAGAAATCTCAGACTCTGATTCTGGCTGAAGACACGCAGATGAGACAGTGCCCATCCTGCCACGCAGATCAGCAGACTGATCACGATAGAGAACGTGACATAGCCCATGCCGCAGGCAAGGCCCGCTGCCATTGCCGCAAAGATCACGGCGATATCGGAAGAACGTCCTTCCATGGAACGGAAGCGGACCAGCGAGAAGCTTCCGGCTACCGCAATGCCGGCGCCGAGGTTTCCGTTGACCATCATGATCACGGTCATGACAATGGCCGGAAGAATGGCAATGGTCACGCAGAATGCTTTGCTTGCACGCATGGTGCTCCGATAGAACAATGCAATGATCAGCCCGCATAAGACTGATCCGCCGAAGCAGATCAGAATCTGCTGGAAGGAGATGCCGGACACCGTCTGTGTCAGTATGGAAGAGAACATATGGATTCCTCGCTTTCTTGATTCAACGAAATAGATTCCGGAACAGTCGCTGCCTGATCAGAGATCTGCTTCTGTTCCTGCATGGTGTAGAACGTACCGTATTTGGAAAAGCTGGAACGGAACAGCTTCATCTTCGAGAGAAGATCGCTGAGCCAGTAAGGATATCTGCCGCTGAGCTTGATTTCCATCAGGATTTCCTCCGGCTTGGTTAGATACTGCTCTCTGCCGGACTCATGCAGGCTGATATGGCTGCTGCGGAAGCGGATTGCAGAATCAAATGTGATTCTGAGATCTGCTTCTTCCTTCCCGCAGAAGGCAATCCGGTGATAGGCAATGAACATTTTCGGAACTACCTTTCTTCTTCTGACCAGATAATCAATCTCGGAATAAATCTGTGTTCCGGAAGACAGATGCGGAACAACACCCTGATTCAGATAGGCATAGGCTTCTGCTTCTTCCAGGGCAATTCTGCGTTTCTGACCAGTATCTCTGAACTTCTTCTTGAGCTCGAGATACACCGGCTGTCCTTCCTTTGGTTCTCCATAAGAGCGGAGTCTCAGCTTTTCCTTATAGATCGGATGGTCCAGGCAGTGAATGATCATTCCGGAATCTTCCGTATCGTAATAGATGGAATGCAGCTCGTATTCCGGATACTGATCCGGAACCAGATGCACTTCCGCTTCTTCCAGGAACTCCTTCATCAGACTCCTATTCATCGGATATTTATGTTCACATCTGAGAAATGTTTCAGTTTCTGTCATCTGTGCTGCTCTCCTTTCCACCTGTGATACCTGAAGGATAATTAATGATTCTGTGAACGGTCTGAGGGCAGTGTGAACTTTATCTGAATGTGTTCATTTTCTGTAAACTCTGTGCAGAAGAAAAAAAGCCGCGTATTATTCAGCTCTCCATGATATTTTCCGGTGAAGAAGAAAAAGATCAGATCCGTCCTGGTTCAGAGATTCCATGTTACCATGAGGGCAGAAGCTTCCAATCTGAAAGGAATCAGCCATATGAATCATCTTCTGTTTCTGACTGGAGTAATCCTGATCTTCTGCGCTATTTTCCAGAAATTGTTCCGCCGGACCGGAGTTCCGGGTCTTTTCCTTTTCATAGCTGCCGGCATGATTTTCGGATCAGACGGTTTATTCCGGATTTCCTTCGAAAACTACGACATTGCTGGCACGCTGTGTTCCGCCGCTCTTGTTCTGATTATCTATTACGGAGGTCTTGGCACGAATCTCAAGGCAGCGCGTCCGGTTCTTGGCAAAGCCATTCTGCTTTCAGGGCTAGGCAGTCTGATCACAGCCGTTCTCGTGAGTATCTTTGCAATCCTTGTTCTCCAGATGAAAACACTGGAAGGCCTGCTTCTAGGAGCAGTGATCTGTTCGACGGATGCCGCTTCTGTCTTCTCGATTCTGCGCTCTCGCAAGATGGATCTTCGCTATGGCACCGCTTCGCTTCTGGAAGTCGAAAGCGGATCGAACGATCCGGTCTCTTATCTTCTGACCATGGTCGTACTCAGCCTGATGCAGGGAGAACAGCTTTCCGCCGGGCATATTGTGAAATTGCTCTGTCTGCAGATTCTCGTCGGTGCTCTGGTCGGCTTCCTTCTCTCCTTTGCTGCATTGCGTCTTCTGCGCTTATTCCATCTGAAAGATGCGGTTCTGACCGAAGCATTGCTTCTCGGGTTCGGTCTGCTTTCTTATGCTCTGGCAGCAGGGCTGGATGGCAACGGATATTTAGCAGTGTATATTGCCGGCATTGTGATTGGCAATCATACGATTCCTGATAAAACGGAAAGTATCCGATTCTTTCACTCCCTCACCAGTCTCATGCAGATGCTGCTGTTCTTCCTGCTCGGCCTGCTTGCTTTCCCGTCCCGTCTTCCTTCTGTTGCCTTCAGCGCCCTTCTGACTGCACTGTTTCTGACCTTTGCCGCACGTCCCGCAGCTGTCTTCCTTCTTCTGGCACCCATGCACTGTCCGCGGAATCAGCGCATGTTCATTTCGTTTGCAGGCATGCGCGGAGCGGCTTCCATCGCGTTTGCGATCCTGGCGGTCAGTTCCGGCATCTCGCTTTCCTATGATCTCTTCCACATGGTGTTCTTCATCGTCCTGTTTTCCATCCTGGTTCAAGGATCCCTGATTCCATCTGCCGCAAGAAAGCTCGACCTGATTGATGATCAGGAAGATGTCATGGCAACGTTCAATGATACGGCAGAAGACCTGCCGGTGCAGTTCGTGCGTTTCCAGCTGCCGCAGGGACATCCGTGGGATGGCAGAATGGTCAGCGAAATCACCTTTCCTCCACAGTCCATTCTTCCCATCATCGAGCGCGGCAGCCAGCAGATCGTGCCTAAAGGAGATACCTGCCTGCAGGCAGGCGACATCCTGATTCTGTGCGGAGCAGAAGGAGGCGATGCCGACAGCAGCGGCATGCATGAGATCTGCCTCACGGCATTCCATGACTGGACCGGGAAGAAGCTCTCAGATCTTGCCCTGGAAGATGAGCTGATCATCTTCATCCGCCGCAAGGGCAATACGCTGATTCCTTACGGGGATACGGTTCTTTTGGCCGGAGACCTGCTTTATGTCATCAGCAAGCCTTCTTCTGAGAAATAAAAAAAAGAAGAACCTCTCAGTTCTTCTCAAGCCAGATCACTCTGGTATCTGAATACTGTTCCAGAGGACCGATCGTGTTGATGACATCCTGCCGGTCATAGTCCCGGGAGGCTGCAGCAACCCACTTCGACTCGCTCTCATTGCGGCGATAGATGATCGCAATTACGATGCCATGGAAAGTTTCAAGCGGTTCTTCCGGTCCGTATACATAGACATCCTGGAAGTCGCCATCCAGAGTGCCGATGCCTTCTGCATAACCGCAGTTGCATGGATACAGAAGATCCGGCACATGGGGATGGAAGCTTCCGCAGGGATGGTCGATTGTGACGTCAATTTCTTTTCCCAGCCATTCCTTCTGCAGCAGATATTCCATCGGCTGCGTCGGAACGCCGCCTGATTCATCCACCTCTCCCGAATTCTCAAACCCGAGTGCTTTGTAAACCGAAAGGGCCAGCACATCGGCATTCACCGTGATTTTCGAAACGCGGGCCTTTTCAGCTGCCTGCAGAAGTTTCTGAAACAGCTGCGTACCGATGCCCCGATGAACATAATCCGTATAGAACAGGCAGATATGCCAGTTCTGCGGATCGTATGCCAGCATGCCGATGAGCTTATCCTCGAACGCACCGAGATATTCCAGCAATGGTGCTCTTGCGGCAATATAGCCGTTGAGCAGTGCCCCGGCTGCGGGATTATCCGGATGTGCCCTCATGAAGACTTCTTCAGCAAGAGAAAGAGCAGAAGGGATTTCTTCCTTCTGCAGCGTTCTTACTTCCATCAGAGCCCGAGCTCCCGGTCGTACAGCGGAATATCCCCTTTCAGGAACTTCTGGCCCATGTCGTCCGTATACTTCAGCACGACAACCGGAACGTCCTTGGCATGCGGAACTGCCGCATCATGGATCTTCTCGGACAGCGATTCATCAAACGAATCTGCTTCGACGATCAGCGCAAAGCTGACTGCCATGCCTGCGGTCATCTGCTTGAAATAAACCCTGCTGATTTCCGGCAGCGTCTGGCAGAGGTCATGCACTGCATTGACCAATGCGGTCGGATAGATGCGCGGCTCGCTGAAGGTCACCTGAACTCCTGCCGGAATCTCTCCGTTCTTCAGAGCTGCAGTCTCTTTCTTCTTTGCGGCCTGGACACTGTTGAGCCTGGATACCAGTGCTTTCGGCAGAACGATATTCGCTCCCATCGGATTCAGAACGATTCCCTCTGCTGCCGTCTTAGGATCATGGAAGATCGGCTCGTATTCCATCAGCGAACGGACGATATACTGGCCGTTTGTCTTGCCATCCGGCATCTTCAGCTTCTTCGCTTCTTCTTCATCCGTGAAGGCCGGGAAGAAGGATCTTCCGTCATTCGTGTTCACGAGGATGAACTTGATCTGGAGATTCTTCGGATTGTTTCCGGAGAACTGCACCGGAACGAGAAGATGAGCTTTTGAAAGCTCGCTGAACATCACTGCTTCATTCTGAGGATTGCGGTTTTCCTTGAGGGTTTCCAGCGCTTTCTTCAGTTCGTCATTATGAATCTGATCCGCACTCACCTGGCGGAGTCTTACCTGCTTGTTTTTATTTTCTGCCATATTTCCTGCTCCCGGCTATCATTATACGCAACCCCATGCGCTTTTTCCATTATCCCTGTTCGGCGATTTCCTTCATCTGACGCAGCAGATCTGCCTTGGAAACAGCCGCTTCATCATGTCCTCTGAGATACGTGTCAAATTCCGTGACTTCCAGATAGTGAATAAAGAATGCAAGCCGCTCCGGATCATACTTGCTGTCATAGTCATAGTAATCCGGATACTCTGCATCTCCTCCGATCAGCACGCCCTCTTCCGGAATCCGGATGAAGACGCTGTCGCGGGTATGCGGACTGTCGCGCTGTTCGAGAATTGCCGTCACCCCGCCAAGATCAATCGATAGATCTCCGGCAAAGGTCACGTCCGCATGCCGGACATGAATCTTCGACAGATCCGGATACTGAACCCGGATATGCTCATCGCAGAACGGAATATCCTCTCCTGTCTTCAGTCTCTTCTGCATGGATTCTTCATCCCATTTCCAGGTCATGACTTCCCTCAGCTTCCGATCTGTCAGAGAAGAAGCGATGACCGGGCACTGCATCGCATCCAGCCCGAAGGTATGATCCCAGTGCCAGTGCGTCAGCACCGCGAGGTCCGGCTTCTGAAAGCCTGCCTGCTGCAGTTCCTTCTGAAAGGAGATCGTAGCTTCCGGGGCATTACCGGCATCGATCTGCAGAGTCAGACGATCGCCGCTGATCATGTAGAGATATGGCTCATCCGTGCGATCATCATGCATGAGATAGTGAATCCGTGTCGTGAAAGTTTCCATATGAGTTCCTCTTCTCCAGTATAATAATCCGGAGAGGTACCCTTATGAAACGAATCACCTGGAATTCCCCGGTTGTGCTGACATTTGCGCTGGTCTCCGGCATCGTGCTGATTCTCGGCATGATCACCGGTTCTTCGTTTACCAGCAGATATTTCATGATCTATTTCACGTCCTGGAAAGATCCGCTGTTCTATCTGCGCCTGTTCACGCATGTCCTGGGTCATGCCAGCCTTGAGCACTATGCCAACAACATGATGATCTTTCTGCTCGTCGGTCCTCTTCTGGAAGAAAAATACGGATCGAAGCGCCTGATCGAGATCATCGCTCTGGTCAGCGTGATCACCGGTCTGATCCATATCCTGCTGTCTCCGAATACCGGACTGTTAGGAGCCAGCGGCGTGGACTTTGCATTCATCCTGCTGGCTTCGGTCACCGGAAGCCGGTCGGGCAATGAAATTCCTCTGACGCTGCTGATTGTCGCCATCATCTATCTTTCCCAGCAGATCTATGCCGGCGTGACTGCCAGCGACAACATTTCTCAGCTGACTCATATCATCGGCGGTGCGATCGGTGCAGTCTACGGCATGTCCGTGAAGCCTTCCAGGAGGTAAGCATGTTCGACTACAAACATGCGGTCATCTATCAGATCTGGCCGAGATCCTTCCAGGATTCCGACCGCAACGGAATCGGCGATCTCAGCGGCATCCGCTCCAGACTGGATTATCTTTCTGATCTCGGCATTGATGCGATCTGGCTCTCTCCGGTCTACGCCAGCCCGAATACGGATTACGGCTATGATATCAGCGACTATTATGCCGTGAATCCCGAATACGGAACCATGGAAGACCTGAAGCTTCTGATCAGAGAAGCGAAAGAACGCCATATTGCCATTCTGATGGACTTGGTTGCTAATCACACCAGCACCCGGCATCCCTGGTTCCAGGAAGCCCTGAAGAACCCGGACAGTCCTTACCGGGACTGGTATATCTTCCGGAAAGGAACGGTTTCCTCTCCGCCGAACAACTGGCTTTCCTTCTTCGGAGTGAGTGCCTGGCAGAAAGCAGAAGACGACATGTGGTATCTGACGCTGTATACCGAGCAGCAGGCAGATCTCAACTGGAGATGTCCGGAAGTACGGAAAGAAATCGCGAAGATCGTGAACTTCTACCTGGATCTCGGCGTGGAGGGGTTCCGTCTTGATACGATCAATACGATCGACAAAGATCCGAATTTCCCGAGTCAGAATCCGGAGAAGAAAGGTCTTCAGTTCCCGGGAAATCTGGTGCTTGACCGGCCGATGGTAAAACAGTGGCTGAAAGAACTGGAAGAAGAATCCTGGGGCAGACGGGATGCCTTTGCGCTTGGCGAAGGCGTCATGACCACAGAAGCCTCTGTGAAAGAATACTGCGGCAATGGCAAGCCCCTGCAGATGATGTTTCAGTTCGATACGGTCTGCTTAGGCTATGGAGAACTTGGAAAATATGATCCGCGGAAGCTGTATCTCATCACGAATCAGCAGTTCAAGCAGGTGACCAGGAAATGGATGACTGCTCAGCAGAGGGATCATACGTGGCTTGGCAACTATCTGTCCAACCATGACCATAAACGGCATCTGGATCGCTTCGGCAATGATGGAAAATACCGGGTCCGCAGTGCCGAAATGCTTGCACTGTACAATTTCACTCTGTATGGAACACCTTTCATCTATCAGGGTGAAGAGATCGCAATGACGAACCCGAAACTGAAGAAACAAGACTGGCGGGACTATGAAGCATTTCATTCCAGCAAGGCGATGACCGAGATCCTTCATATTCCTCCATTTCTTGCTGAGAAGATCACGTCATTCGTAGACCGCGATAATGCGCGCACTCCCATGCAGTGGTCCGACCAGAAGAATGCCGGCTTCACCGAGGGAGTTCCATGGATTCCGATCAATCCCGATTATCCGGGCTGGAATGTAAAGAGCGAGCAGGCCGATCCGGACAGCGTGCTGAATTTCTATCAGGCCCTGATCCGCCTGCATCATGAACACGAAGCCCTGTGCACCGGTTCCTGGCGGGAACTGATTCCGGATCACCCGCATGTGCTTGCCTATGTGCGGGAAAATGAAGAAGAACGTCTGACTGTGATCCTCAATCTCAGCAGACATGCTCAGAAAGCAGTACTGCCGGAAAACGAAATTGTTCCTTCCGAAGACCTGCTGACCAGCACAGTACCAAGGACACTGACTGCAGAGATGAAGCTGCTGCCTTATGAAGCTCATCTCTTCCTGCACAGAAAACATCATTCATGATCCGGGCATATTCTGGGGTAGTATCAGACAGAGGGGGAAAAAGTATGCGGGTTTTTGAAGGATTTCAGAAGGGCATCAATCTTGGCGGATGGATCTCTCAGTATTCTGTTTTCGATGAAGAGCACTTCAAAACGTTTATCACAGAAGAGGATATCCATACCATCGCAGAGCTCGGTTTTGATCATGTACGTGTTCCTGTGGACTATTCGGTGCTGGAAGACGAGGAAGGAAATTTCCGGGAAAGCGGATTCTGCCATCTGGCGGACTGCCGGAGATGGTGTGAAGCCTATGGCCTGAATATGCTGATCGATCTGCATGAATGCTACGGCTATTCATTTGATCCGCTCAAGAAGGATATGGATCGCAGGCGGTTCTTCTACGATGAATCGCTTCAGCAGCGTTTTCTGAATCTGTGGAGGGAAATTGCGGTTCGGTTTGCTCCCTGGCAGAATCAGATCGCATTTGAGCCTCTGAACGAAGTAGTTCTTCCGGAAGTGTCTGATGCCTGGAATGACCTTGCCGGACGGTATATCCGCATGATGCGCACCATCGTTCCGGAAAGCTATCTTGTGGTGGGCGGTGTCCGCTACAACAATGTTCTGAGCGTCCCTCTGCTGGATCTGCCGGCGGATGACAGACTGGTATACAATTTCCACTGCTATGAGCCGATGATTTTCACCCATCAGGGTGCCTACTGGGTGGATGGCATGCCTTCCGATTTCCGGATCGGCTACCCGAAAACGTTAAAGGAATACAAAGAAGCAGGTTCCCGCCTGGCTGCGGATCTTGCCGGCGCAGTATATGCAGAAGGAATCCGGGACATCGGCACAGGCTTTTTTGAGGATATCTTTGCTCCGGCAGTCCAGAAGGCGGAACACGACAATGTTCCGCTCTACTGCGGTGAATATGGCGTAATCGATCTGGCAGATAACCATGATAAAATCCGCTGGCTGCGCGATATTCACATGGCTTTCCGGAAATTCGGAATCGGTCATGCGCTTTGGAATTACAAGGAGAAAGACTTCGGTCTGCAGGATGAGCGGTTCTCCGAAATCCGGGACGAATTCATCTCAACTCTCAGCAATTGACGGAATCCTCCGCTTCAATGCAGGTGACTGAGAAATTAACTCTGCATCATTTCCAGCGTCCGGCAGTTAGAATCCGATGAATCCCGTTAACCAGGTTTCTGAGACTGCAGAAGTTATTAACGGCACACAGCGGCTTCAGGAGAGATGAATTTCCCGGTTATCTGAACTAAAGAGCAAACCAGAATTGTTCTCTCAGATCTGCCGCCGCTTTCTGAATAAGGTTTTTTTCATAGACAGGATCTTTTAGTACGGTATAAGCGTAGTCGGCAAAACCATCACCCAGATGGTCAGCCA
>SAMEA3663095__coassemble_1316_pt1 | contig 17433 bp, 19 predicted proteins | sample SAMEA3663095__metabat2_high_PE_014 | metagenome-assembled genome bin SAMEA3663095 (sample SAMEA3663095) | pig gut metagenome | biome: pig gut; feature: pig-associated habitat; material: faeces | place: France | collected 2012
AGTGTGCATTCTTTTCATTAGTGCATTTACTGTTGACAACCCTTAGCGAGTTTTCTATGCATCAGCGAATATGAATTCTCTTAAGCCAGAAGCGGAATCCCAGCCGTGGTTTCCATCCTTTCTCGCTGATGAATACAATCTATTCTGAAGAAGCTGCTTCTCTTTCCGTTCTTTGCAAGACAGTTTCGACTAGAATTTCCGAAAAGAAGAACTGCGTGTCCGATTATTCTGCCATTCGGGCAAGCAGTTCTTTTCCGATCTGCTCTGCATCCTGAACACCGAGATCGTAATACTTCTGCAGGATCTTCTGATTTCTGGTGGCGGAGCCTAAGTCCTCATCATGGTCCGGCATCAGGATCATCGCTCGATTCTGCTCCTTCAGCCGGAAGGCAAGCTGCACCTCCTCTTCGTGAATCATATCGCACTTCATGATCCCGCTGAGAATGGCAGGATACTCTTTCAAGGCATGCCGATAGAAGGAATTCTCCTTGCGCTGCTTTACTTCATGGGGCCAGTGATGAACCAGCACGATGACCAGAAAATCACAGCCTTTCGATAGCGCTCTTACGATCGGAAGCGGATCGCTTACCCCGCCGTCGACATAAGGAACTCCGTCAATGAAGACGGGGCGGCAGGCAATCGGAATCGCACAGCTTGCCTTGATCACATCATAATGATTCAGAGACATCTGCGATTTCGAGAAATATACTGCTTCGCCATTATCACATCTGGTCGCAACCACTTCGAGCTCGGCCGGATCCTGCATCATCCTCGGAAAGTCAATCGGATCCTTTCCATGAGTCGTAGCGAGATCATCATAGATATAATCCAGGCCGAAATACTGCCGGTGCTTCAGATAGGATCGGAGACTCAGAAAAGCAGGATCCTGGCTGTAGTCATGATAGAAACGGTAGTTCCGCTTCAGCTGATGAGCCTGAAAGGTCACGAGATTTGCTCCGCCGGCACTTGCCCCTGCCCCATAGTCAAAATGGATGCCTAGCTCAAGAAAGCGGTCAAGAACCCCTGCCGAATAGATTCCCCTCATTCCTCCGCCTTCGACGACAATTCCTGTTTTCATTTCTTTAGAATCCTCTTCATGATCAGATCAAGTTTCTCCGGATAATGCTTCTGAAGATATTTCCAGAAGAATAAGAACGACAGCACGATGATCACAATCATGACGGCAAGCGAGATCCAGAAATACCGGGATCCCGGCTGGCTGATATTCTCGCCGATCACCGTGGTGGCAATCACAGTCGGAGCCATGCCGGTCAGTGTTCCGATCAGATATTGAGCATAATTCAGATGCTCGGTGCCGAGAAACATCGAAACCAGGTCCATCGGCAGCTGCAGCATCCTAAGCATATAGGTGGTAAACGTCTGATTGTCTGTCTGAATCTCCTTGATTTCCTGAATTGCACTGGAATCGGAGAAGAACTTCGAGATCTCGCTTTCGCCATGCATGCGGCCGAGCAGATACGGAATCGTGGTTGCGACAGCTACGCCGAGAAAATTCACCACCAATGCAAGACCAGTCGAGAACAGATGTCCCGACGCAATCATCAGCAGCGGCACCGGGAAGAACACGGTCAGGGACTTCAGCCCGTAGAACGCCAGCATCACAAGTGCTGCCAGAAACGGATTCTCCGGGGTATACCGCAGAATATCGTCCAGAGAGATGTCCAGTGCCTGAGTTAGTATGAAAAGACCGGCCAGAATGGCCAGAAAAATCAGACCTTTGCGCACGATCCTGCGGATCTGCGGCTTTTTTTCTTCAGGAATATTCCAGTTCACAATACGGATTATAATCATCTCTGGCAAGGTTCCGATAGACAATTGCCACCATCTGTCCCGTTGGCATCAGGACGTTAACGGAATATTCTGTTTATGTTCACAGAGAAATCACAATCTCTGCTTATAGTAATACCTGCATCAAAGGAAAAAAGAAGGAGTGATCTGCATGAGCGAAAGAAATACCACATGGAAATGCCCGGAATGCGGCACCATCAATGAAGGCAGATTCTGCACCAACTGCGGAACTGCGCGTCCGGAAGAACATACAGCTGAACCGAAGACCGTGAACGCGGAATATGTGCATAAGGAAGTACCGCCGACCTTCACGGCTCCGGCAAAGAAATCCCCGAAGAAGTCTCATCACCCGGCGGTGACCATCCTTGCTGCAGCGGTCGTAGGGCTGGCGGCAGGATTCGGAGGCGGATACCTGGCAGTGCAGTCGGCCGGAACCAGCTCCGGCGGCACAACCGTCGTCACGAAGGAAGTGACTTCCGATGCCAGTGCCATGTCGACAGATTCCACGTCCGGAACCATCGCGGCAGTCGCTGCGAAAGCAGCCCCTTCCGTAGTTGAGATCCAGACGGAAACCACAACAACGACCTATGGTCTGTTCGGCGGAACATATACCAGCGAAGCGGCAGGCTCCGGCGTCATCATCTCGGATGATGGCTACATCATCACGAACAACCACGTCATTGAAGGCGCAAATACGATTACCGTCCGAACGTATGATGATAATACGTATACGGCTACCCTGGTCGGCACTGACAGCAAATCTGATATCGCTGTCATCAAGATTGACGCTGCCGGTCTGACAGCTGCGACCATCGGCGATTCCAGCACGATTCAGGTCGGCGATACCGCAGTTGTCATCGGCAACCCGCTGGGCACACTCGGCGGAACCGTCACGAATGGCATTATCTCCGCGACTGACCGTGAGATCACGATCAACAACGAGTCGATGAATCTGATCCAGACCAACGCTGCCATCAATAACGGCAACTCCGGCGGCGGTCTGTTCGATGGCAATGGCAATCTCATCGGCATCGTCAACGCGAAGGACTCCGGTGTTCTGAGTTCCGGTGCGACGATCGAAGGACTTGGCTTTGCAATTCCGATCAATGAAGCAATGGATGTTGCAACCCAGCTGATCGAGAATGGCTATGTGACAGATCGTGCTACTCTCGGTGTCACGCTGCAGACGCTGACCCAGGATTACGGAAACTATCCAGCTGGTCTCTATATTGCAAGTGTCACGCCGGGCGGAGGCGCAGAAGCTGCTGGCCTGCAGGCATATGACCGCATCATCAAGGCCGATGATCAGGAGGTAAGTTCCTATACCGAACTCTCCGCAATCCTCAGCAAGAAGAGTGTCGGCGATACGCTGAAGCTCACCGTCGTCCGCGATGGTCAGGAGATGGAGTTCAATGTCACGCTGACCGCGCCGATCCACAATACGGAAAACTCCAACGGCTGAGATTCCCGAAGAAAAAGTTCCTGCATGCAGGAACTTTTTTCTGGTTTCTCAGGATTGCTTTTCCATTGAACGGGAAGCGACGAGATTCGCATCCGTTCCTAAGAAGTTCCTGACAATGATATCGCTGACCTTGATCGGTGCCTGGACCGTGATCTTCCGGACCTGCTTCATCGCTTCCTGCATCTGATCCAGCGGAATTTCCTTGTCCGTGATCACCGGCAGCACTCTGAGACGGGCCCCTTCAATGCGGACAGTCGTCGTCAGGATCCGCATCGGCCTTGTCGTTTCCTGAGCAGCGTACTGCTTTCCCTTGTCGCAGGAAAATCCCCGGATCTCCTTCACCTTTCCATCTTCCAGTGTCACCGTGATGCGGCAGCCTTTCGGACAGTTGACGCAGACAAGTTCTTTCTGTTCCATCACTGATCCTCCTTCACTTCGACCGTCAGATTTTCTTTCAGACCGCTGAGCTGTTTTCCGGCCAGCACAAGCTGTTCCATCTCAGAAGGAACCAGCTTTTCCTTATGAACCTGACGGATGATCTGGTCCCCGGAGCGGACGATGATCGTTCCGGCATCCATCGGTTTACGCACGCGGAAATAGAATTCAATGATCGGCGGCAGCTGATCCGGATGCAGAAGACCCGGCACAACATAGCCGACATTCTCTCCCGGCAATGCAGAGATTCCTTTTCCGGAAGACGTTTCCTGCTTCAGATAGCGGGCCGCACCCTCAGCAGCCTTGGCCGCCTGATGCGTCACGAAGTCGACAAGATCATGGACATGCAGGCCATTGCCGCAGGCAAAGACGCCCTGGATGCTGGTCATATAATTCTCATCCACGACCGGTCCCTTCGTACGGGGATCCATTACGATTCCGGCTTCATCGCCCAGATGATTCTCCGGAATCAGGCCAACGCTGAGCAGCAGCGTATCGACATCGAAATACTGCTCGGTACCCGGAATCGGCTTCCGGTCTTTTCCGACTTCGGAAAGCTCAATTCTCTCCAGACGGTCATGACCGTAGATATGCGTAACCGTATGGCTCAGATACAGCGGAATGCCGAAGTCCTCGAGACACTGCTTCATATTGCGGGGCAGACCATTGGAATAAGGCATCAGCTCGGCAACGCCGTATACCTTTGCCCCTTCCAGGGTCATGCGCCTTGCCATGATCAGACCGATGTCGCCTGATCCGAGAATGAATACTTTCTTCCCGACCAGATATCCGTCAATGTTCAGATAGCGCTGTGCCTGTCCGGCCGTATAGATGCCGGAAGGACGTTCGCCCGGAATCTCGACCGCTCCTCTGGAGCGTTCATAGCATCCTACCGCAAGGATCACCGCATCCGCAGTGATCGTCACATATCCTTCTTCCGGATTCACGTATTCGATTCTCCGGTCCGGATACAGGCGGACCACCATCGTATTCAGTCTGATTTCGACGTTCAGGTCTCTCGCCTGATCTTCAAAGCGTTCTGCATAAGCCGGTCCGGAGAGCTGTTCATGAAAGGTCTGAAGACCGAAGCCATTATGGATGCACTGGTTCAGAATGCCTCCTGCTTCTGCATCTTTTTCCAGGACGATGACATCCTCAATACCGAGCTGCTTCAGACGTACGGCTGCAGCCAGACCTGCGCTGCCGCCGCCGATTACTGCTGCCTGATAGTGTTTCATCAGCGGTTCACCTCTTCCAGGATCTTCGAATCCTTCTGATCCAGCACGACTTCCAGCGGCGAGATGTTCAGTTCTCTTGCCAGAATCTCCACGACTCTCGGTTCGCAGAAGCCGCCCTGGCATCTGCCCATGCCCGGACGCACGCGTTTCTTGACGCCCTTGACGGTAGTCGCTCCGCATACGGCATGGATGCAGTCCACGATCTCGCCTTCGCTGATCTGCTCGCAGCGGCAGATAATCCCTCCGTACATCGGGTTCTCATGGATCTTCTCGGCCCGCTCTTCCGGAGTCAGCTCTGCCATGACCAGCGGTCTTTTCCTGGTCATAATGGCATCCGGATTCTCTTTCAGGTCGAGCATATGAGACACGAAGTGCTCGATCACATATGCTGAAATCGCAGGTGCACTGGCCAGGCCAGGCGATTCAATCGATGCGACATTGATGAAATTCTTCGCATCCTCCGGTTCTTCAATGATGAAATCGCTGCTGGAGCTCGAAGGACGGAGTCCTGCGAAATTGCGGATGCTCTTATTGAACGGAGCCGTCCGCATCACCCGCAGGATATGTTCCCGGACATAGTCCAGTCCCTGGAATGTGCTGCCGGTATCGACGGTGTTCTCCACATAGGTGCTGTTCGGTCCGATCAGCGTATTGCCGTAGACCGTCGGCACCGCCAGCACGCCTTTGCCTTTGCTGGAAGGCACCGGGAATACGGTATGCTTCACATAATGCACATCATTATCGATGACGAAGTATTCGCCCTTCTTCGGCGTCATCTTAAATGAAGGTCTGCTGACCATCGCACAGATCTGATCTGCACTGACACCTGCCGCATTGATCACGACTTTCGTCTGATAATCATGATCCGGAGTATGGACCACATATCCATGATCCGTCTTATCAATAGAAGTCACTTCCGAATTCAGATGCAGCTCTGTGCCGTTCTTCACTGCAACCTGCGCGCATGCAATCGCTACTTCCCATGGATAGATATTCGCGGTAGTCGGAAAGCTCAGCACTTTAGTCACGCTGTCATTGAGATTCGGTTCTTCTTTTCTTGCCTCATCGCCGCTCAGCCATTCATACGGAATATTTCTGCGTTTTGCCCGATCTGCCAGAATCTCCAGATGTGCTTCCTCTTCCGGAGAGGTTGCGGCAATGAATGCACCATTGACCTGGTACTTGCAGCCAAGATCCCTGCAGAGCTGCTCATACATTCTCGCACCTCTGACATTCAGCTCTGCCTTCAGAGTTCCGTCAGCCGGATCATATCCGGTATGAACAATTGCAGAATTTGCCATGGTAGCTTCATCCGCAATGTCATTCTCCCGGTCCAGGACCGCAGTCTTCAGCTGATAGCGGGACAAGTCTTTTGCCAGCATCGTGCCGGTAATCCCTGCTCCGATAATTACTGCATCATACATAGACTATGAAGTTTCTCCCTTCTCATGAAACCGCTTACTTCTGAATTCAGTATAACACGGGAATGCCTTCCGGAAACTCATTTTGCAATTCCGGTTTCAGCACTTCTGAGGCAGAAAGAACGGAATTTCCGATTCAGTTCTCAGTATTTCCTGTTTCCGGCTCCGTACCAGTTCCTTCGGTCTGAACCTGTGCGGCTGTATCCGGCGCTGCAGTCGGCTCAGGAACAGCACTTGGAACCGGCGTCGGATCGATGACACAGGAAGTCTGATTCTCCACGTGATAGCCGGGATTGCAGACGCAGGAGCCGGTGCTGCTGTCATACGTGCCAGCATTGCTGCAATCCGGAGTCGGCACAGTGGCAGGAGCCGGGGTCTCTACAGGAGTCGGAGTTGGGGTCGGAGCAGGCGCAGAAGTCTCCGGAACAGACACAGGCTGTTCCGTCTGCTCCGGTGCGGGAGTCCAGTCTGAAGCAGGATCTTCCGTGAATGTCTCTTCATTCAGCGGATTGATCTGGATCAGCCCATCCGGGACGCCGATTACCGTCGGAATCGAAGCTAATGGCTTCGGACGATCATCCTCAGTAATCCATGCATGCGTGCGGATATAGAAGAACAATGCCTCCAGTCCTTCGGAAGAAAGATGCAGTCCATCTGAAACGGTATAGCCATCCCTGGCATATCCGGTCGAAGCGTCTTTCAGCGTTTCCGAAGAGTTCAGGAACTTCCATCCGTATTTCTGACACATTTCTGCGATCGCTTTGTTATAGGCATCAATCTGCTTCATCGAGACATTCGGATACTGATTGACTCTGCCGATCGGCGGTATGGAATTGATGATGATATCGGCACTCGGATATGCACTCTCAACTGCCTCGATCTGAGCAGTATACCGGGTTATGAAATCCGAGGCATCTGTACTAGTACCGGAGAGATTGTTCGTTCCGAACGTGATGATCACGCGCTCCGGCTGCAGAATCTTCACGGACTGGGGCATCGTATATCGTCCGGTTGAAAAGTCCATGCATGGCAGAGTGGAGATTGCATCGATGCCCATCCCCACTACCCCGATCGTATTATTCAGATTCGTGAACGTATTTCCTTCGGAGTCCGTGACTTTCAGAAATCTTGCAGTGTTGGAATCGCCGAGAAACAAGGTGCTGTCAACGTAATCCTTTCCTGCATCTTCGGTTTCCGGAAGAATCGTTCCATCAAATTCGCCTTCCTGGATTATTTCAGCTGATGCGTCTGAAGAAGGCACTGTGGAAGCCGAAGGAAGTGCTGTTTCCCGGGCATTTCTATGCTTGAAATTCCGCACGGAAATCAGAACCAGAAAAACGGCTATGAGGATAGCCAGGATTAGAATGATCAAGCCAGCTGGTTTCAGCTGATATTTCTTTCCGTGAACATGGAATTCAATCGATTTCATAATGTTTCAGAGGAGGAGAAGCGTTCTGCAGCATCCCGGAAGGCTCCTTGAATGACCAGTTCTATGCGTTCTCCGAGTTCTGCCGGATCTTCTTTCATGCCTTTTCCGATCCAGTCGAGCACGAGACCGACAAATGCATATTTATAGAAATCCGAGATGAAGTCCTGATCTTCTTCAGAGATCTTCAGGTCTGAAGATACTTCTCTGACCACAGCTGCCAGCAGGACTTTCGTTCTTGCCAGGAGATAGCCGGTAAGCTGTTCCCGGTTGCGGCTGTGATAGGTGCTCATCACGAAGTCCTGATTCTCAAGCACATACCCGAAGATATCCTGGAGCCCATTCTGCCAGGTCGTATAAGTCTTCTGATTGCCGAGAACGGAAGCAGCTTCGCTGTCGAAGATATATTCCACCAGATCATTGATGTCGCGGAAGTGGTAATAAAAGGTCTGACGATTGACTCCGCACTGAAGGCAGAGCTGGCTGACCGTGATCCGGTCGATCGGCATACGCGATGCCATTTCCTTCAGCGTGTGTGCTAATGCTTTCTTTGTCACATCAGACATTCCGGTTTCCTCTTGCATTTCTATTTTACCGGTTTCCGGGGATTTAGGAAACGGGCGAAGTAATCCGGTTTACTTTCCGGATCAACATGAATATGATATTGAACAAGGACTGACGTCCGGAATCAGATGGGGTGCAATGATGGCAGCGGAAAACACAGAAGAACAGAATAACCGGAGCGACGAAGCACTTGCCACGATCGGGGAAGCGTACTACCGCGGTCTCGGGGTCAAAGTGAATTACAGTGAAGCGTTCCGCTATTATAAGAAGGCAGCAGAGATGGGAAACATTCCTGCCCTGCGCCGGATGGGCTCCTGCTATGAGCTCGGTCGCGGCGTGAAGAAGAATATGGCAGAAGCACTCTCCTGCTATGAAGACGCAAGTGCCAGGGGAGATGTCACGGCCACCTATAAGGTCGGAGACTTCTACTGGAATGGTGTCCAGTCTCTTCTTCAGAAAGACGTGCAGAAAGCGGCTGATTACTATATTGAAGCCTTCCAGCTTCTGCAGGCAGCCAATGATGTCTGGAATGCGCCGGATGTCTACCTGCGGATTGCTGACTGTCTTTACAATGGCATCGGCACCGATGTGGATTACCGGAACGCTTATGACTTCTACTGCTCTGCAACAGATGGATTCCTGGACCGGATGGATGCCGGTGACATGGAGTGTGAAGATCTTCTGGAACGGGCAGAAAAAGGAGAAGAACTCTGCCGTACCAAACTGGGGCTGAAAGAAGATGGCCCCGGAAATATTCAGGCTTGAAGTGCATGCCGCATAGAAGATGCGGCATTTTCTTTCTGGAGCACATATAATGACAGGAACCCGCTCCGAGGAATCCTGCAGAGTCCATTGTGCTTCTGAAATCTCAATCAGAGAAACAGATTCAGGAGCAGACTGCGCTAACTTTTACAAGGGAAGAGTTCCAAGGCCTCTGACAGTAAGCATTGGCAAATATTTGCCTGCATCATCAATCGCTCATCATCAGATGAAATCGGAAGAAGAAACAAGGAGCAGTCCGGAATCATGGTGCCAGGACAAAGAAAAAGCCCATGATCATGGACTTTTTCAGTTATGGCGCAGGAGTATATGTTCCGATCGTATTCCAAGGCAAGCGAAAGCGCCTGCACGCTTTCAAAGTAAACGGTACCAGCATGAACAATGTTATTGAAGACGGATCCATCGTAGTTGCTGAGGACACTGCTGATGGTGGTATCAATTTCAAGGATGGAACAATCGTTGTGGCATTCCTGGATGGAAAAGCCACGGTAAAGCGGTTGTATCGCACAGGCGATCATGTCACCCTCATGCCGGATAGCACTGACAAAGTCCACATGCCGATCACAGTCACGCCAGATCAGCAGCTATATGTCATTGGCCGTGTAATCTGGCACATGAACCCGGATAACATTGCTGAGCTGAGGTACTGATCCGCATCCTAGGCCGCCAGGTCCTGAGGATGGGGAAATAAAAGATTGCCGGCATTGGCAATATTGTAGTGCTGAAATAAAAACAGAATGAACTGGAGAATAAATCATGAATGTTGCACAGGTTCGACATTCATAGGATAGCCCTTGGCGCATAGCGCTATCAATGGGAATTTCGTATATATGCGACAGCACATTGCAATTTTGCGACTGCTAAATTATATTATTAACAGCCAGCATGGCGGAGGAAATCATTATGGCATCAACGGTAGGGAATAGAATTCGTGAACGCAGAAAGGCTCTTGGCCTCTCAGCCGAAGAACTTGGCGGGAGAATTGGGAAAGATAGGGCCACTATTTATCGCTACGAAAACGGCGATATTGAAAAACTGCCAGCGTCTAGTATTTGGGGTTTAGCAAAAGCCCTTCATTCCACCCCCGACTATCTGATGGGATGGGTTGATGACCCCGAAGATTATGAGGCAATAGCTAATGATGAAGGCTGGTCAATCCCCTCCGATTTCATGCCAAATGCGGATAGCTATGATCGGGTTCGGGCCTACTATAAATTCAAGAAAGCTGAGGAAGAGGATCAGGCCGCCGATTTTCATAAAGAGGCAGAAGCAGACAGGAGACTCCTCAATGCCTACCATGCTGCGGATCCTAAGACACAGAAGGCGATTTGTATCATGCTGGGGATTGAAGAGTAGGCCCGCACTCGTACGGCCATATTTTCTGAGGATGGGGAAATGAAAATCCTTTACCAATTAACCGATTCAATTGATTACTTTCACAATGGAAAACTGATGAGGGTTGAACCAAATGGAACACTTCCGATGTATAGGCAGGCTGATGCTTGATATATCTAACATGGAAAAGAGGTAAAGAGAATGGAATACAACGTATATTGTGATGAAAGCTGCCATTTGGAACATGATAATAGCTCTGTCATGACAATTGGAGCAACATACTGCCCACTTGAAAAGCGTATTGAAATTTGCAAAAGAATTGTGGATATTAAAGCTTCATATAAAGTTCCTGAGAATGCAGAAATAAAATGGACAAAAATCAGCAAGAGCAAAATTGATATGTATAAAGAAATTGTCAATTATTTTTTTGATGATGACGATTTGCATTTTAGATGTGTAATTGCTGATAAAACTCATCTAAATCATTCAAAGTACAATCAAACCCATGATGATTGGTACTACAAAATGTATTTTGATATGCTAAAAGTTATTTTAGATCCCCAAAATACATATAACATTTACATTGATATTAAGGATAGCCATTCAAACTCTAGAGCGCTCAAATTAAACGAAATTCTTAGGCATTCAAAATACGACTATTCGGAACATATTATAAAAAAAGTGCAGCCAATCAGATCTGAAGAAGTACAAATAATGCAAATCACTGACATTTTAACAGGAGCTATTGCAAGAAATAATAGAACGGATAGTCAAGGCGTTAAAGTCAACGAATCAAAAAAAGAGATAATTGAATTAATCAAGAAAAGATCAGGCTATTCTTTGAATGAAACAACTTTATATCCCGAGAAAAAAATGAACCTTCTGAAATGGGAGCACGACTTTTATGAGAGGCACTAATTGCAGATGGCTCCCAAAGTTGATATTGCGCAAGCCATCCGAAAAAGAAGAAGATTATCTTAACAGGCTTTACATTATTTTTTGCAACGATTTAAAAGCGCACCAACCACTTTTCAAAGGTCTTCGAGTAGGGTGCAGACATTATCCGGAAATAAATGGAAGAGAAGAAGGCTTCTATCATTTAACATCGTGTGATTATGAAAAAACTGGATTTGAAAATAGAGAACTAGATGAAGACAGATGTGAACGGTTAAATTGGATAAAACCAGTAATTGAAAACTATGGTTGTTCTGATTCATGCTGTCATCGTTTGCTTACATGGTCAGAGTCACGAGGAAGATATGAGAGAACATGGATTCTATTTGTAGATGAACGCTATATCGTTGTGCTCGATAAGAGAAAAGGATATTACGTCGTTGTAACAGCTTATTACATCGACGAAGAGCACGAGCATGAATACCAAAGATATTTAGCTCAACATTTGTCAAAATAAAGCATGGCCCGTTATTCTTCATAACGAGCCAAGAGACTGTTTCTACCACTATGTAGATCAGCTATATATTTTATAACCGATAAATGTACACATTTCAATAAACATGCTTGAAGAAATGTTTAAAAAATTGAAATGCTTTCAAAATAAAAGCCAACCCCAGGAGCAAGGGATTCTAAGATTTGTATCCTACTGCCATTACGGCAACCCAGCTTTATTCCTTCCCAAGTTGGCTGAAAAATCGAAGGTCAGATAGATGCAGACAACTAGTATGGAGTGGCTGTAACCAGGCGCTCATCCGCACTCTTCTGCCGTTCTGCTCACTATGGAGTCCACTTGCATAAATAATATATGCGATTTCGGATCCGGCGTCAACATTGTGAAGTAAATTGCAGACATCAAGCAAGCTCCAATATGCTTTATAAAAAATGCGCATAAAATGCGTGTTTGCTATTTAAAATGCGTATTTAATACGTATAATAATAAGTGTAAGGAGGAACGATGAAGCGGAAAGACTTAATCAGGAAACTTGAGCAGGCAGGATTCAAACTTGTTAGAAACGGTGCCAACCATGATATCTACAAACGAGGAAATGATGAGGAAACCGTCCCAAGGCATAAGGAAATCGATGAAATGCTTGCAAGAAAGATCCTGAGAAAGTGGGGATTGAGATGATCCTCACTTTCCTGTCCACTCATCGCAGACAATTATGAAAAACGTATATCCAGTATTTATTCAGCAGCATGGTTCCAACTATCTTGTCTATATTCCGGACATCGATCATTACACCGAGGGATCGTCCTTTTATGACGCAATCTATATGGCGCGTGATCTGCTTGGGACCGTCAGCTTGGAAAGAGATCTTCCTAACCCTTCAAGCATTGAAGATGCTCGCAGAATTGCTGAAGAAAAAGCTGATGAGCCTGATTTCAAGTATTCAACCGGAAGCCTTGTTCCTGTAGATATCGACACGGATGATTACAGAAAGAAGCATGATACAAGAGCTGTAAAGAAAAACTGTACGATTCCTTCCTGGCTTAATGATCAAGCAGAAGCTGCTGGAATAAATTTCTCAAGAGTTCTCCAGGACGCTTTAATAGAACGCCTAAGTCTTAAATAGGAGTTTTCAGTAATCGCGGTTTCAAACGCGAAAGGTTTACAAGGTGCACACATGATCGGAAAAGACGAAGCACGCGGAACATGGTACGTGCAGATAAAGGTAAAAGATCCAGTATCCGGCAAATGGCATGCTGCCAAAAAGCGCGGATTTCAGACAAAGCGGGAAGCAAAGCAATATGAAGCTGATATGATGCAGAGCTCTGAGATCCCAACCAGCAAAACGTTTCTGCAGATTGCAAACGAATGGGAAATATCAATCCAAAGCTCTCCCGCTTCTGTCCGGCAGCACAATGAGCACTTTCAGATCCGTTTTCCCACGCTCAAAGATAAGCCGATCCGCAGCATAAACAGATCCGCCCTGATCCAATGGCGCAATTGGCTGGCGCAATCAGATTTCTCGACCAAGACCAAAAACGTGACGCTCACCTATGTGCGTGCGGTTTTCCAGTATGCCGCCGATGTTTATGGCTATCCTGATCCTGCACGAACGCTTAAAAATCTCAAAAAGACGGATAGCGAAGTGATGCAGGAAATGGAAGTGTGGACTCCGGAAGAATTCAATTCTTTTCTTGCCTGCGTTGATAATGATCTATATCGTATCTACTTTGACACGCTCTATTGGACCGGGATGCGCCGTGGCGAGGCCATAGCGCTCCAATGCGGGGATTTATCTGATGGATGGGTAAATATCCACGCCAGCCAGAGAGACGCCACCACGGGGCTGAAGCCAACCAAAACGAAGGCATCAAGGCGCATACAGATTGATGATGTCCTGAATAAAGAATTGCAGGAGCTAAAAGCTGAATATCGGTCAGGCTATCTGTTTGGAGGGGAAACTTCTCTTTCCCCAACGCAAATATCGAGGATATTTAACGCAGCAATCAAAAAAAGCGGTGTGAAGAAGATCCGGCTCCATGATTTAAGGCACTCGCACGCCACCTGGCTGATCAATCACGGTGTGAACATCGTTGCCGTCAGCAAACGGCTTGGCCACGCATCCATTGAGCAGACGTTAAAAACGTACACGCATCTGCTGGAATCGACAGACAACGAAATGATGAAAACAATAAATTCTGAGAAAAATGGTGCCACAATGGTGCCACGGTAAGAAAAAAGCCCATTGTTATGGGCTTTTTTGATGTATGGCGCAGGAACAGGGATTTGAACCCTGGCACCCTGTTACAGGTCTACAAGCTTTCCAAGCCTGCCCCTTCAACCACTTGGGTATTCCTGCAATGGTCTCATGCTCCTTATCAGGCGCTAAGTTAGTATACCGCAAACACTTTCAAAGCACAACCGCAAATTTCATGCGTTCCAGGGCCCATCTGATCAGGTGCATTGACATAAAATCATCCAGATGGTACAGCTCATTCAGATAGTGCCGTTAATACAGATAGTACCGTTAATACAGAGCTGTGAAAGGAAGACACATGTTCTTACTGAATATTCAAAGCAAAGTGCCGATCTTTGACCTGACAGGAACCAAGCCGGGGTTTTCACATTTCTGAAAGCTCCGGCTCTTTGATATCCTGGAAAAGTGAAAGCATCAGTCCAGATCCACGATATTCCGTACTCCGGATTCCTCTTCGCTGTAAGTACAGGAGATAGAGTCTCCTGTTTTCAGGAAGGCAGCCTTCGCGGCATTGTCTTCCGATAGATCCAGACGATAGATTGCAGAACCATCGCTGAGGAACACCACCGTATTGCCGTTGAGCTCAACCTGATTCAGATCTCTGATGACAAAGGAGATCGTTTTCAGCGTATCTGCAGATGCTCCGCCTACCTGTTTCAGAAGCTGCGCGATGGCACTGGCTGGTTCTTTTTCAGCCTTTGCAGTATAGACCTGCTGATAGTCCTGCGCATCCACCATCGCATACATCTTGATCAGCCCTGCGCTGTCTTTCAGAGACAGCAGATAGACTGGTTTCCCGCCAGCATTGATCAATGTCGGGAACGTGGAAACATAGCCATAGTTCAGCACTTCTCCTTCTGCACTTGCCATGACTGCGGTTTCGGTTGCACAGCTGACGGCAGTGTACTGAGCTTCATGAGTTCTGAGGTCTACCAGCATGAATCCGAGATTGGATTCATCACTTGCTGCACTGGTCATGCCGGTATACAGCCAGATATCTCCGTTCTTGGAGATGTAGTTGTATCCTTCCGAAGTCTGGATCACTCCTTCCTGTCCGAACAGAGAATTCCAGAATCCCTTCTGATATTTTCCATAGTCATTCAGTTCTTTGCTGATCAGCGATTCCGGGAATACCCGATCTACCCAGGAAGGAACCTCAGAGAGGTCATAACGTTCAGAACTTCCATCAGTCGGATCATACAGAATCACGCCGGTAACCTTTTTCATTGCAGTGAATCCGGTAAACGTATAAGTCGTGCAGACATAATACGGATTGCCATCATCATCGACTTCAAACGTCGGCGATCCGAACAGCACCGTCGGATAGGCAAATCTCAGGCGGCGGTAAAGATTGTCATTGAAGTAGGCAGAAGGCACATATTTCATCTTCTGGCTGAGCCGCTGAAGCCTGGCATTTCCGGTTGTCGTATTCACGAGAATGTAGCCAGGAACTCCTTCTGAGGCATTTCGGAAATATTTGATCAGGCCGCTGTAGGCGAGCGGTGTCACCCGGTAGGTTCCTCCTTCATAGGAAATCTGACTGTATTCGCTGCTCACATTGAACTGGGAAACGAGATCGGTCATTTCGCCCATGACTTTGTCTCCGACGAGCTGCGCGCTTTCCCGATCAATGACTGCAGTTTCCGAGAAATTGAAGGAAGGGATCTCTGAGAAGCTGACAGAATCGACCGAAATCCTCTCGGCATAGGCATGCGAGCGAAACAGAGGCGAACAGAAGAGATCAATGAGTGCCCAGCAGATTGCAAACCCGGCAAGAGCGATGAAAAAATGCTTCAGATCAGAATACCGAGGTTCAGATAGCCCTTCTCCCTGATTGTTTCCTCTCCGTTTTCCTGACCCCTTTGCGCTGATCAGCGGTTCCTTCCGGAACAGGGTCAATCCGGTGAAAATCATCAGCCAGGCAAAGAGCCAGAAGCGGAACGAATGCACATTGATTGGAGGATGAAAAAAGTAGAACCAGCCGATACAGTCCAGAACTAGCAGAATGCCGGAAAGAATCCGATTCCGCTTTTCTGCGTAGAGGCCATAAATGAGTACTGCAATCGCAGCTGCTGCCATGCCCATAAAGAAACCCCCTATGTATTTTAATCATAACCCGGAAACCGAAATTTCCCCGAAACTCATGGTAAAATGCACATAAAGGAGCCACCATGGACAAGGACGCAAAAACAATTCTCTGGAAAATCTGGCTGTTCATCTCCATTCTCACTGCTGGATTCAGTTTCTTTTTTGCAGTGATCGGCCTCATCTCATTTCTGAAGCAGCCCCAGTCCGGAGATATTCCGGCAATTTTCCTGCTTGCCGCAGTCGGAGCATTCTTCTTCTGGACATTTCTCAGGACCAGAAAGAGCCTGAAGGCACTCTAGGAGAATCAGAAACAGAACATTCAGGATTCCGGCAGCTCAGCAGCTTCCGGAATTTCTCCTTCATAGGTCTGAGAATACGAAAGTGTCACGTTCGAACCCGGACCGACATGGTTGTAAAGCCACACCAGATCTCCGAGCGCCAGGCGGATGCAGCCAAGCGAAGCAGGCGTTCCGAGTTTTTTATATTCTTCAATTTCCAGTGTATCCCGGCTCATCGAATAATACGGAACACAATGAAACAGGATCGCATCATAGATCGTGATATACGCAGGCGTAAATACTCCGCCATACAGGCTGTGCCACCCTGCACCGCGCTCTGTTCCGAGGGTTACGGTCTTTTCATCCGAATATCCGGACCAGCTGCCGTAGCAGCTCCGGTCTTTTCCTGGCGAGCATAATAAAGCTCTGATGAGAGTACCATCCTGGTCATAGACAGCCGTCACGCCCTGATTCATATAAACGATTACATTTACCACCGCATCAGATCCGACGCAGCCAAGGGCAGTGCCATCTGCAGATGGATCGCTTCCGTAAAGCGGATCCGTAGGATCCCAGTCACCGAGGACAGATGGAAGCGAAGTATTTTCCGGGACAGAAGTTTCAGCAGGAGTCGCTGTCGGGGTTGCAGAAGGCTCCGCAGCCGGAGCCTCAGGTTGATGAGCGGAGCAGCCGCTCAGAAGAGCAGCGCATAGACAGGTGATGCAGATGGTCCGAATGTGCATATCGTTATCCTCAGCGAAAGCCGTCCTCATTCTACCAGGAAAAAGAAAGCAGAAAAAGAAAAAAGATCCGGAAGTCCTGCGACCTCCGGATCAATGAAATCAGAAATAATGATTACTTAGCGTAGTCAGCAGCACTCTGTCCAGCGATTCTGCCGAATACGACGAAGTCTGCGACTGCGTTTCCGCCCAGACGGT
>SAMEA3663095__coassemble_1356_pt1 | contig 16706 bp, 15 predicted proteins | sample SAMEA3663095__metabat2_high_PE_014 | metagenome-assembled genome bin SAMEA3663095 (sample SAMEA3663095) | pig gut metagenome | biome: pig gut; feature: pig-associated habitat; material: faeces | place: France | collected 2012
GAATGCCTGGCAAGATGGAAAGACCCGGTAAAAGGAATGCTCTCACCGGCAGAATTCATTCCGGTTCTGGAAGAACACCACCTGATTTCAGCGCTGGATCAGTATATGCTGAAGGAAATCTGCCGGGAAGCAGAAGAGAGAAAGCAGAAGGGCATCGGCATGGTGCCGATCTCGTTCAATGTGAGCCGGGATGACTTCAGCAGTATCGATGTGGCAGCAGTGATCTGCGAGATTGCAGATTCTTATCATATTCCCCATGAGCTTCTGGTTGCTGAAATTACCGAGAGTGCATTTTCTGCAGATCCGGAATATATCAGTGCGCAGGCAGAGAGAATTCATAATGCCGGGTTCCAGATCTGGATGGATGACTTCGGCTCTGGATATTCGTCGCTGGTCATGCTGCAATCCATGCAGGTGGACCTCGTAAAGCTCGACATGGGATTCCTGCAGACCTATGAACAGGAAAAGAAGAATGGCAAGGGAGAGCATTCCGCTGCGATGCTGCAGGCAGTCATCAGGCTTGCGAATACACTTGGCCTGCATACCTTGTGCGAAGGTGCTGAAACAAGTGAGCATGTTGATCTGCTGAAACATGCTGGCTGCGAATATGTCCAGGGATATTATCTTGGGAAGCCTTCTCCGCTGTCTGAGATTTCTCCGCAAGCCTGAGCAGTTTGACCATACAGTCCTTCTTCTCTACAATGAAATCAGCGAAGCATTGATTTTCATCATCGGAAAGGACTGTTTTTTATGACGAATTACAGCAGCTTCATCAGCCCGAAGCGCAGGTCTGTGCCAGTGCCGGAAGATCTGGTCGATTCCTATGGAAATTGCGTATTCGGGACCTTCGACGGAGAGTTTAAAACCATGGATCTGCTTCACGCACGCAAGCCGACCCATGCCCCGCAGTTTCTCAATCGCTATAAGCTGACCCTGTGGGAAGCGTGTGAAGTAAACCTGGAGAATGGCATTCTGCTGGTAGCCCTATGCGATATGGCCTTCTTCGGGAAGACCTTATGCCTCTTCTTTGATAAGCGCACGAAGAAGGTCTATTCCTGGGATCATAATCTTTCCAGCCGAAAGACCGTCATCGCGCCGAATCTTCTGAATGGCAGTATTGCAGAAGCCAAAACCAGGGTCAGCCACGTGAAATACGTGAATCACTTCGAGAAAGGAAGCTGCCATCTGTGCGGGTTCCATCAGAATGAAACGGATTCGATTTCCTATGACTTCGAGCTGACGCGTCTCAGCAAACCGAGTATCGTCAGCATTCCGTTCGGAGACAACCGCCCTCTGTACAGCCAGAAGGATTTCTTCCATGCGGAAGGAAGCCTCACCATCAATGGCAAAAAGGTGGAAACTGATGAAGAGACGACTGCGGTCGTGGATGATCACAGAGGATACTACCCGCGCCATATGCATTATGACTGGGTCACGACGATGGGAAAGAATGAGCAGAACGGTGAGAGAAAATTCTTTGCCTTCAATCTGACCAGGAATCAGTCGATCGATCAGGACAGATACAATGAGAACCTGATCTGGAAAGAAGGAAAGACCAGCCTGCTGCCGCCGGTGGTATTCGACCATGATATTCCCAGCAGCCAGTTCCATGGAAAAGCAGTCTGGGATGTCCATGATGCGCATGACATGGTGAACGTCAGGTTCCATGTGCAGGGCATGAATCCGATGGTCATGCATGCAGGAGCAGTGAATATTGATTACTATGTCGCCTTCGGAGAACTGGAAGGAACGGTCCGGGATGAAGATGGCACCGAATACGTCCTTGATGGAATGATGGGGATGGGCGAAGACAAGACGATGCTGTTCTGAGAATCAGTGACGATTCAGCCTGATATTACAAAGTCTCTTCGGAGACTTTCTATACAGGCTTGCGGTTCCTTCTGAGAACCATTATGATATGCGGGACGTCAGAGGGGATACGAGATGGAATTTTCCGCAAAGACATTTGAAGAACTGTCGTCTCTGGAATTATATGAGATTCTCAAAGCCAGATCTCAGATCTTCGTTGTGGAGCAGAACTGTGCTTATCAGGATATCGATGACCTGGATTATCGTTCCCTGCATATATTTTCTATGGAAGATCAGAAGGTGACTGCTTATCTTCGGGCATACTGGAAGAACCGGGATGTCGTTCAGATCGGAAGGGTTCTGACGATGAAACATGGCACCGGTCTTGGCGGAAAACTGCTGAAAGCAGGCATTTCCATCGTGAAGGAAAAGATGCCATGCCGGAAAATCTATATCGAAGCCCAGTGCTATGCAGAAGCGTTCTATCAGAGAGAAGGATTCCAGGTCATTTCTGAACCATTCCTGGAAGACGGAATACCCCATGAGAAAATGGAACTGGAACTCGTTCATGAGATTCCGGACGAAGAACAGCAGGGAGATTGAAAAAGAGCGGGAGGAATCATTCCTTCCGCTTATTAGTTCTCAGCGCATTGCTTCATGGATCACCCGCATGACATTTCCACAGGCGATCTTTTCTATTTCCCCGGCAGAAAATCCTGCTTTTGCCAGCGCATCATAGAGCAGATTCAGCTGGTCGCAGGAAGCGATCTCCTTGTCTCCGTCAAATCCATCAAAGTCTGTTCCGATCGCACATACCTCAATGCCTGCGATCTCTTTTTCATGCTGGATCATCTGGACCATATCATCAATGCGGCTGAGCCGGTTTCCTTCGGTCTCATCCAGGAACCCCGGCATGAAGTTCAGACCCATGACCCCGCCAGCCTTCGCAAGAGCCTTGATGCGGTCATCGGTCAGGTTGCGGGAATGTCTGCATACGGAACGCGCATTGCTGTGGGAAGCGATGAAAGGGACCCTTGCAATCCGGCACACATCATCGAAGCCTGCATCATTCAGATGGGAGACATCTACCAGCATGCCGATGTCCTGCATATGCTTCACTGCCTCAATGCCGAACGGCTTGAGGCCTTTTCCATTGATTTCCGGATCATTGCTGTTAGGAGAACCGAAGCAGTTCTCGAAGTTCCATGTCAAGGCCAGAGCTCTGACCCCTATCTCATAGAAGTGATCCAGGTTCTCCGTCTTTCCGTCCACGGCAACGCCGTCTTCCATGGTCAGCACCGCAGATACTTTTCCGTTATGGAAATTGGTCTCAATCTCTGAAGCATTCCCTGCTTCAGCAATCACATCGCTGTGCCGCTCAATCGTATTGCGGAAGACCTGTGCGCATCCATTGATGTATTCCTCATGGGTAAGTACCGGATGATGATGGGACTCATAGGCTCTGTCCGGAACGATGAAGATGGCAAAGAACTGAGCCATGGCACCTGCTTTCGCAAGGCGCTCTGCATCGATGCAGAGCTTCGGACGATGATAGACGTCAGCGTTTTCGCCATCTTCCAGAAACGCATGCATCAGGGTATCGCAGTGCATATCAATCGTATGGAACATATTCAGCCTCCTTATTCTGATTGCGTTCCATTATAGAGCAGCTGTCTTCCGGTGAATGCATGGATTTCCAGCAGATTGCCGAAGCAGATCTGCCGGCAACGAGGCAGAAATGATCAGCACGCCGCCATGGCATCAGAAAAGGCAGCAGGATGATTCCCGCTGCCCGAATCTGAAGATTGTCAGTCAATCACTTCGCCATTGGAAGTGCAGACCTTCTGATACCAGTAGAAGGAGTCTTTTCTGGAACGATGGAAATCACCGGTTCCGTCATCATGGCGATCCACATAGATGAAACCATACCGCTTTGCATACTGACCGGTTCCTGCAGAGACCAGATCAATCGGGCCCCAGGTCGTATAGCCGATCACCGGGACACCGTCTTCGACCGCCTCTTTCAGAGCTCTGATATGCTGGCGGAGATAATCAATCCGGTAATCATCATGAATAGACCCATCTGCCTCTACCTTGTCATATGCGCCAAGTCCATTCTCAACGACCATCAGCGGAATATCCGGATAGCGTCCATGGACGGTATTCAGCGTATAGCGCAGTCCTTCCGGATCCATCTGCCAGCCCCAGTCAGAAGACTTCAGATATGGATTCTTTGCGCCGACCGTCATATTGCCGGCCGCAGTATCTGCATTCTCTGAGACGGTAACACAGCCGGAGGAATAGTAGGAGAAGGTATACATATCAACCGTTCCCTCTTTCAGGATCTGCTGATCTTCTTCCGTGATGAAGGAAGGATCGATTCCGTTCTCGCGGAAATAGCGGAACATATAAGAAGGATATTCTCCCCTGACCTGGACATCTGCGCAGAAATTATTGCGGAGATCATCCTGCTGCATGCAGGCAAACACATCGTCCGGTTTCGGCGTGAGCGGATAATTCGTGATATGGCAGATCATATTTCCGACCTTGACATCCGGAATGATCTCATGGGCCAGCTTCACGGCAAGCGCAGAAGCGACGAACTCATTATGAAGTGCTTCGAAGGTCCGCTGCTTGTTATGCTTCAGGCGGGAGAAGGGAATCGGCTCCGTCGCATGAATATCTTCCGGATCCATGACGCCAAGTCCGTACAGATCGCCGATCGGGCTGTCCATGCATGCAATATTGATCTCGTTGAAGGTCAGCCAGTACTTCACTTTATCCTTGTATCTCGTGAATACAGTGCGGCAGTACTTCAGAAACAGATCAATGACTCTGCGATCAGAGAATCCTCCGTACTTCACGACGATATTCCACGGAATCTCATAGTGGCAGAGCGTAACCAGAGGCTCAATGCCATAGCTCCTGCATTCATCGAAGATGGCATCGTAATATTTCAGACCGGCTTCATTCGGCTCTGCGTCATCTCCATTCGGATAGATTCTTGCCCAGTTGATGGACAGACGGAATACCTTCCAGCCCATTTCTGCAAAAAGCCTGATATCCTCCTTGTAATGATGGTAGCAGTCTGATGCCTCATGGCTTGGATAGAATGCCTTCGGATCCATGGCCGGAAGAAAGGTGCGCGGGCGCTGAGCATCTCCGCCCAGCAGCATATCCGGTACAGACAGCCCTTTTCCATCTTCCAGATATGCACCCTCACACTGATTTGCGGCTACTGCGCCGCCCCATAGAAAACCTTTTGGAAAACTCATAGAATCCTTCCTTTCTTTTTCTATTGTATCGGATCTCTTCTGATCCGGATTCAGTAAATCATTCTGCAGTTTCTCAAGCTGCAGAAATCCGATATACTGATATCCGCTGTACACCTGCCGGAACCAAGTGAGGAGAGGTGCATCGGCAGGAGGGGAACATGCTTCAGAAAAACCGCTATTTCGGAACGAAGGAATTCTATCGGCATACGCTGCAGATTGCAGTTCCGATCATGATCCAGGATGGAATCACGAACTTCGTCAGTATGCTCGACAACATCATGGTCGGTCAGGTCGGCACGAGCCAGATGTCCGGGGTTGCCATCGTGAATCAGCTGATTTTCGTCTATAATCTGATGATCTTCGGAGGTCTTGCCGGGATCGGCATCTTCACTGCCCAGTTTGCCGGGAAAGGCGACCAGGAAGGGATCCGCTATACAATCCGCATGAAAGTGATGCTTGCCATTCTGCTTTCGATCCTGGCGCTGCTGGTTTTCCAGCTTTCCGGCAGCCAGCTTATCGGCTTATGGCTGAAAGGGGAGAGCGGATCCGGCGATCTGGCGCTTACCATGACATCTGCGCAGAATTATCTCTTCGTCATGTATTTCGGCTTCCTGCCATTTGCGGCAACCCAGGTATTTGCCAGCACGCTGCGTGAGAACGGCGAAACCATGGTGCCGATGAAAGCCGGACTCATCGCGGTTCTCGTGAATCTGATCGGCAACTATATCCTGATCTCCGGCCATTTCGGAGCCCCGGCGCTCGGCGTCACCGGTGCGGCCATCGCAACTGTCATTTCGAGATTTGTCGAAATGGCAGTGGTACTCATCTATCTTCTGCACAGCACAGACCGCTTTCCGTTTGTCCATAGCATGCTGGCATCGCTCCATGTTCCGGAAGATCTGTTCGGAAAGATTGCTGTGAAAGCATTCCCGCTGCTGCTCAATGAAACGCTCTGGTCGCTCGGTCAGACCGCCTTGTCCCAGCAGTATTCGACCCTCGGTCTCAATATCGTTGCTGCGTTCAATATCAGCAATACGATCTGCAATGTCTTCAATATCGCGTTTATCTCAATGGGTAATGCAATTGCCATCATCCTGGGACAGGAACTCGGCAGCGGAAAGACCTCCGAAGTCCGCGGCGATGCCACGAAACTCACGATTTTCTCGATTCTGCTGTGCTGCGTGTCCGGACTGCTGCTGGCTGCGATCTCCGGCCTGTTCCCGGAAATCTACAATACTTCCGATGAGATCCGTCAGATCGCTGCCGGACTGATCCGCATCTCCGCTATCTGCATGCCGATGTATGCCTGCGAGAATGCAATGTACTTCACGCTGCGCTCGGGTGGGAAAACGTGGATCACATTCCTGTTTGATTCCTGCTTTGTCTGGGTTGTCTCGATCCCGGCGGCGCATTTCCTGACGCATTATACGGATCTTTCCATTCTGCCGCTGTTTGCATTGGTGCAGTCCGCAGAACTGATCAAGTGCGTGATCGGCGGAATCCTGGTCCATCGCGGAACCTGGATCCATGACCTGACCGGCTATACTGCCTGATTTTCAGAGAATCTCCAGCCGGCAGAGGTCTTCAAAACGGATGATGCGATCTGCCAGAATCAGCTGCTGTGTTTCACAGCAGACCTCTGCCACGCTGCCGCGCAGCGTCTCATAGACCCCGAGTTCCCGGAACCCGTTGTTCCGTTCTGTCTCTATGGAGACAAAGAAACAGGCCTCTGCCTGAACCAGCTTCTGTTTCTGCATGCGGGCTTGCGCAGTCAGCTCAGTCAGCCTCTGCAGCTTCTCATTCAGTTCTTCCTGTTCTTCCGGATCCGCAGAGCGGCGAGGGGTCAGCACCTCTTCCTGCGAGCGGATCTTTTCTTCAAAGCCGCTCAGCGCCGCAAACGGCGCAAACAGCTTTGCCCGCTTCGAACATGCCATCTTCGGATGGTGCAGGCTGAAATAATCTCCATGATGCACCGGCTTGCCGCGCTCCAGCACGCTGCGGTAGCGGAAATTTTCCGGGCACTGAATCACCCCGACCTGATAGACTTCCTTGCACTCGCTCATGCCTTATGACCTCCGATCTGCAGATTCCTCTCTCTTGCGGTACCTTCCTTCAGAAGGTTCATTCCCTTCAGCACCGCATTGGCACCGTATTTCTTCCGGATCTCCAGGATCGCATCCTGCAGATGTTCTTCTTTTTCTTTCTGCTCATAATCCGTGAACAGGTCCAGCTGCAGCAGGTATTCTCCCTGCCATGTATTCTCGGCCGCAACCCCGAGCCTGCGGAGATAGAAACGATGATCCACACTGCCGTCAAACTGCGCCAGCAGTGCCTTGCGGATTTCGGAAAGACTGTTCGTGCGATGCCCGAAATGCACCGCCTTCACGGTATATTTCGGCATTCTGCGCCCGTAGAAATCCACAACGACCGGCCCCTCATAGTCCTCGAGTTTCTCCAGCGTAATCGGATCATAGCTGACCCAGAACGACAGATCTTTCACAGTCAGATGCTTTTTCCTGAGATCTGCACAGAGATTGTCGATCATCTCCATGAAAATAAGACGTCCCTCTGAAAACCGATAGGGCCGCGCCAGGACCTGGCCGAGATTCAGACTGTGTGAAGAAGGACGGTACTGCTTGATATCAGACATCTGCACCGGTTCGCTTCCCCAGGCATGATCGATGATGATCTCACCATCGATTCCGAACGTCCGGTAGAACCATTCTTCATTGATCTGCGACCCATAAGCCACTTTGCCCATCGTATCCATTCCCGCAGCCTCAAGACGTGCCGCTTTTCCCGGGCCGATCATCCAGAAATCTGTCAGCGGCTTATGGTCCCAGAGCAGATACCGATAGCTTTCTTCATTCAGCTCTGCGATCCGCACTCCATCCTTGTCAGCTGGTTTCTTCTTGGCAACGATATCCATCGAAACCTTTGCCAGAAACAGATTCGTTCCGATTCCGGCCGTCGCCGTGATCCCGGTCTGCTTCAGCACATGCCGGATCATCGTGATCGCCATGCAGTGCGCTGCCGAGGCATGAAGCAGTTTTGCCTGCTCCGCATACTGATGCAGATAAGGAGTTGCATCGATGAAGCATTCATCGATGCTGTAGACATGGATATCCTCGGATGCCACATACTCCAGATAGATCGAATAGATCTCTGCAGAAACCCGTTCATACTCTGCCATACGCGGCATGGCAACCAGATAGTCCACCTTGCAGCGATGGCGGTATTCATATTCCCGGATCTTCTGCTTTGCCTCAAACAGCCGCGGCCTGCTCGGCACGCCGATTGCTTTCAGAGCAGGGGAAACCGCCAGACAGATCGTCTTGTCCGAACGGGTTTCATCCGCGACCAGCAGCCTTGCCTTCAATGGATCCAGGCCGCGGCTCACGCACTCCACGGATGCATAATAAGACTTCAGATCTATGCAGATATAGATATGTTCCGCCTGACACGACATACAAAGCTCCCTGCAGAAACGCAATTGCAATCATGAACATCTTTTCTGTGTTGCTTAATATGCTGATAAATGCAACTTCTGCTTCTAAATGATAAGAATATCTTCTTATCCTGTCAACAGATTCATGAAACATGGAAAAGCCTTTCTTCTGATCTGAATGCTAGTCAATCAGCCGATTTCAGAGAAACATCGGATTTCAGGGAGCTGCGCATAATGAATCTGCTGGTGATGTCTGAAGAAGGTTATGGAATAAGAGGCATAGGAAAGGAGCAGAGATTGATCAGGCCCTATCAGTTCTTCTTCGCAGATTATTCTGACTCATGGCGGATCGGCAAAAGAAAATTGATAACAGACTCAGACTGGTTTAAGGATATAACGGTTCACAGCAGAAAATGCAAAATTCTGGATTAGATGATATGGAAAAACTGACAGCAATTATTGTTGACGATGAATACAGAATCGGTCAGCTGATTTCAAAGCTGATCCATTTTCAGGAGGCTGATATAGAACTTCTGAAGATCTCTGATAACAGCAAGGAAGCCCTTGAATTTATTCTGGAGAATCATCCGGATATTGTGATCTCAGATATTCAGATGCCTGTGATTGACGGCCTTGAACTGATCCGCCGCATTCACGAAGCACAGCTGTTTCCGCATTTTATCCTGATCAGCGGCTATAAAGAATTTGAATACGCAAGAACGGCCTTGAAATACGGTGTTGAAGATTATCTTCTGAAACCGGTAAACGAAACCGAGCTGAATCAGATTCTGAAAAAAGTATGCAGCGAGCATCATCAGATGCTGAAGGAAAAAGAAGAAACCAAGGAGCTGAAGGAAACTGCAAAGCGTGAACATATTCGGAAGGCAATGCAGATTTCTGCGAAGTGAAAGATCCGATGTCTAAAACAGGTGGAACAAGGATCTCTGCAGTAGAGGGAGATGTTAAGGTCTCTGCGTTCGGCTGTCCCATCAATCAGCTGTTAGGTTAGTTCTTCCCGGTCTCCTCTGGGTGATTTATTTCAGGGGAGATTTTATTAGCAATTCTGAGCATGGAAAATGCGGAACTTCGTATTGACATGCATGAAAATCAATATTATTTTATGAATGTAATCTGATGGGAAGGTTATCATAATTCATGAGCTTGACTCGTCTGCATAGGAACTAGTGCATTAGTGCTTTTTCTGCGGCAGGCGAGTTTTTTCTTGCCTGCGGCAGGAGTCTTTCAGAATGCTGTGCTGCAGACAGCAGGACGAAAGCGAAAGGGGGAACATCGTGAAGATAAGCAAAGTGCTGAACAACAGTTCAGCGGTCGTGATCGACGATGATAACTGCGAAGTTGTTGTCGTGGGACGCGGAATTGCCTTTCAGAAGAAACCTGGTGATCTCATCAACCCGGAATCAGTTGAAAAGAAATTCTGCTTGTCTTCCAGAGAACTGACAGCCAAATTTCAGGAAATCATTGTCTCATTGCCAATGGAAGAAATCACCCTGGTAGAGAAGATTGTTGAGATGATCAAGATGGGGCTGGGCAAGAAGTTCGGAGATTCCATCTATGTATCGCTCAGCGATCATATTCATTACGCGCTGAAGAATTACAGAAGGGGCATTAAAGTGACGAACAGCCTCCTGTATGACATCATGCGCTTCTATCCGGATGAATACGCCCTCGGAAAGAAAGGGCTTGAGATCATCAAGGAATCTACGGGCGTGAAACTTCCGGATGATGAGGCAGGTTTCATTGCACTTCACATCATCAATGCAGAAACCGAAAATTCCATCGGAACTGATAAAGTAGAGCAGTCCACGAAGATCATTGAAGAAATTCTGGATCTGATCCGGGATTACTTCGGAAAAGATATCCAGGAAGGATCTCTGGCATATTATCGGTTCATCAATCATCTTCGGTATTTCTCACAGCGGATCGTCAGCCATTCCACATTCCATGAAGACGAAAAGGATGCTGATCTGCTGAATATGATGAAGCTCACCTATCGGGAGTCCTATCTCTGTGCAGTCAATATCAGAGGATTCATCAAGGGAAGGTATGACGTGGATATCGGCAACGAAGAACTGCTCTATCTGGTGATTCATATCCAGAGAGCAATCTACAACAAGCAATAGGAGAATAATATGGGCAAATATGAGAAACTGGCCGCTTTCATCATTGATCATGTCGGCGGCAAAGATAACATCGAGAGTGCGAATCACTGCATGACCAGACTCCGGATCAAGCTGAAGGATGACAGCAAGGCAGATCGCAAAGCACTGGATTCAAATAAAGACATCATTTCAACTCAGGCAGCAGAAGGAAAACTTCAGATCATCATCGGAACACAGGTCGGAGATGTCTATGAAGATTTTGTCCGTCTGACCGGAGCAGGCGAGAGTGAAGACAGAATAAGGGATCCTTCATGAACCGCTTTGCTGCATTAATCACGAAGATCGTGGTTCCTTCACTCGGTGTTCTGTGTGCCTGCGGAATCATTGCGGGCATCAATTCCATTCTGCTGGCAACCGGAGTCATCACAGCCGGAGATGGGGCCAATATCCTGCTCTCTGATCTCGGCAGTGCATGTCTGACCTTCTTCCCGGTCATTCTCGGATATACCAGCGCAGTTGCCTTCGGAATGGATCCGTTTGTCGGAATGATTCTCGGCGCGTTCCTGATTTTCCCGGGCATTGTGGACTCCATCAATGCAGGCGATCCGCTGTTCACTGCTTTTGAAGGAACTGTATTAGCAATGCCGGTCTATAAGACCTTCTTCGGCATTCCGATCATTTTCCCTTCAACCGGATATACCTCAACGGTAATTCCGATCATGCTGGTGAACTACATTGCTTCAAAGATTGAGAAATGGTTCAAGAACCATCTGCCGGCAGTTACCCGTCAGTTCATGGTTCCGTTCCTGACAATTCTTGTTGCAGGAATCATCGGCGTTCTTCTGATCGGTCCGGTATCCATGATTCTGCAGAATGGTCTGCAGGCAGCGCTCAACTTCCTGATTGAGAAGTCGAAGATCCTGGCGTTTGCGATCATCACGCTGATCTACCAGCCGCTCGTCATCTTCGGTCTGCACTGGCCGCTGATTACCCTCGGCATTATGGAATTCGCAGCCGGCGGAAGCACGCTGATCGTTTCTTCGATTTTCCCGGCGAGCTTCACGCACATGGCCGCCTGCCTGGCAGTATTCCTCCGCACCAAGAGCACCAAGATGAAGAACATTGCACTTCCGGCATTCCTGAGTGCCTGCTTCTGCATCATTGAACCTTCGATCTATGGCGTGACGCTGCCAGTGAAGAAACGGTTCGGATACTGCATGGCCGGCGGTCTGGTCGGCGGCCTGATTCTTGTCCTCTCCAATTCCCCGATGTATGCAATCAGCATGGGTGTTACCGGCTTCATGGCCTTCGTGAATCCTGCTTCCAAGAGCTTCAGCGGCCTGATCTGGTGCATCATTGCATGTCTTGCAGCAATGGCAGTCACATTTGCACTGACCTGGTTCAGCTATAAGCCAGGTGAAGACGGCAAGAACGAAGACGATGTGCAGTACAAGCAGGTTGCCAATATCACTCATGAAAAAGAAGTTATCCATTCTCCGATGAAGGGTGAAGTCAGACCGCTGTCGGAGATGAAGGATGATGCATTCGCAAATGAATCTCTTGGAAAAGGGGTCTGCATGATTCCCTCGGAAGGAAAGATCACAGCTCCATTCAGCGGAACCATCACTGCTTTATTCCCGACTGGCCATGCGATCGGCATCACCTCTGATCATGGTACAGAAGTCCTGATCCATGTAGGCAAGGATACTTACAATCTCAAGGAAGAACTTTTCAGGAAATATGTGAAGCAGGGCGATCATGTCAGAGCTGGAGATACTCTGATCACGTTCGATATCAATCAGCTGAAGGAAGCCGGATATGATCCGATCACCGCAGTCGTGGTCTCGAATTCATCGGATTATCTGGATGTCGTCGGATTCGGAAAAACGGCAGCAGATTTCAATGATGATCTGCTCGCCACCGTTGTATCGAAACCTGCAGCTTAGGAGGTGCTATGGAACAGGAGGAACTTCTGAATCATGTCCGCGGAGCTCTGATCGGATGCGCTTATGGCGATGCAATGGGAATGCCGACGGAGATGATGACGCGAGAACATATCGATCAGGCATTTCCGGAAGGAGTTCAGACATTTTCTCCTTCTACGGAATTTGATTTCATCGGCCGCCGATTTGAAGCAGGAGAAGTGACGGATGATACCGTCAATACGCTGCTGGTATGCAAGTCGATCATTGATGGAAAAGGAGAATTTGACGTTCATGCCTATCTGGATATGCTGCGGAAATGGATTGCAGAGAACAAGGAAACCAGTGTATCCGTCATCGGGCCGAGCACTGCCAGAGCACTGCAGCTGATTGCAGAAGGAACTCCGATTGAGAAAGCAGGGAGATTCGGAACCACGAACGGTTCAGCCATGAAAGTGAGCCCGATCGGTCTGATCAGCGACTATCATGATATGAAGCGGCTGGTGGACCGAACCGAGCAGCTGTGCCTTCCTACTCATAACAATTCCATTGCAATTGCCGGGGCATCCATGATTGCTGCAGCCGTGAGCTATGCTTTGCGCGGGAATGGTTCCATGGATGAACTGATTTCTGCGGCAGAAGAGGCAGAAGCAGAAGGCAGAACCAGAGGATTTCAGCTTCCTGGTCCTTCTCTCAGGATTCGCACAGAACTTCTGAGAGAGCGGATCCGGGAGACTCCAGAACAAGTTCCTCATATGATCGAAACAGAATTCGGCATGGGAATGGAAACGATTGAGACTGTGCCTGCTGTGCTTGCAATCGTTGAGCTTGCTAAGGGAAAACCGATGAAAGCAGCCAGGATTGCGGCAAATATTGCCGGTGATACCGATACTGCAGGAGCGATTGCCTGTGCAATCTGCGGAGCGATGAACCCAGAATTTGATCCTTCCGAAGCAAAGCTTCTGAAAGAAACGAATCACATCGATTTCGATGCGTACGCAGAAGCTCTGCTTCCTTACGTCAGATAGAACCAGAAGAAGTCATCAGGGTAAAAACCGGTGGCTTCTTTTTCTGTCACAGAGTGACCAGATTCAGAATTCTGTATCCTTTGCAAATCAATTCCGAATGGAGATAATAATCAGGTAGGGGAAAATTGAATGACAAATACAGTCTGGATCTGGATTATTGCTATTGCTGCAATTGCAGCAGAACTCATCTTCTATTATGTGCAGAAGAAGAGACAGGACAGGCTTTCTAAGAAAGCCATGGATCTGGTACTGCATGGAAACCTGGATGAGCTGGATCAGTTTGTGGACAGTCCTGAGATGCAGAAGAGTTTTCCTGTCTACAACCGCCTCTATCTGAAACTCAATGCGTCGATCATGCGCGGAGACATGAAGAAGACGGATGAATTATTCGAAGAGATTGGCAAGACGAATATGACCGATCAGCAGAAAGCAGCCTATGCCATGATGGGATTCCAGTATTATCTGCCGCTTGATCGGAAAGAAGAGTGCGGACAGTACAAAGTGATGCTGGATACCCTGAAGGGCAATGAGAAAATGAAGCAATATGCCAACCAGGCATTCGGCATCGTCTATGACAGGCAGACAGACTCTCTGGATGAACTGCTGAAGAAGAATGAGACGGAAGATCTGGCACAGAAAGCAGTCAATGAATTCCTGATTGCAAAGATTTATGAGAATCTCGGCGACCGGGACAAGGCGATGAAGTATCACCAGCTTTCCAATCAGCATCTTCAGGAAGGCGCAAAGCAGCGTCTGAAGAATTCCTGAGCAGGTGACTGTGCCTGCTTTTTTATTGCTCTGCTGAATGCTAAAATGGGCATAATAGCCGAGGGGGAAACGATCATGAATACACTGATCAGCGCAGAGAATACATGGATGCTGATGGCAATCATGTTTGGCAGTGTCGCACTCACGATCTTCCTGGAACAGAAATATGTCTGGGGAAGCCGGATCAGCGGTGCGGTCATCGTTCTGATAATTGCTGTCTGTCTGACGAACTTCCGCATCATTCCGACCAGTGCCCCGATCTTTGATGATGTCGTCTGGGGCTTTGCAGTGCCGATGGCAATCCCATTGCTATTGCTGCAGTCCGATCTGAAGAAGATCATGCATGAAACCGGACCGATGCTGGCGATCTTCCTGATCGGTGCTGCCGGTACGGTCGCAGGCGTGATTCTTGGCTATGAACTGCTGAAGAATGCCATTTCCGGACTGGCTGGCGTAGCTGCCATGATGGCAGGCTCCTATATCGGCGGAGGCGTCAATTTCACCGCGCTTTCTGCAGCGTTTGAGGTGGACGATACCCTGATTTCGGCTGCCACGGTCGCAGACAATCTGAACATGGCCATCTACTTCATGGTGCTGCTCGGGGTTGCCGGAAATGCATGGTTCCGGAGACATTACCCGCACCCGCATATCGATGAATTCGAAGCCGGAAGAAAAGACGACGGGAAAACCCAGGCCGAACAGTACTGGTCCCGCAAGGATATTTCCCTGAAGGATATTGCCTACTGCATGGCCTACAGCGTGATCGTCGTCACGATTGCCAAGCTTATCGCCTCCGGACTCAGCAGTCTGATTCCGACCGGGAACTGGTTCCTGAATATGCTCAGCACGTTCTTCGGATCTCAGTATGTATGGATTACGACCATTGCCATGCTGTTTGCAACATTCTGTCCGAAACAGGCTGAATCCATGCATGGGGCCCAGGAACTCGGAACCTGGCTGATCTATCTGTTCTATTTCGCCATCGGCGTTCCGGCAAGCATTCCGCTGATTCTGCGCAATGCGCCGCTGCTGCTGGTCTTCTGCCTGATCGTCGTTGCTGTGAATATGCTGTTCTGCTTCGTCGGCGGCAAGATGCTTCACTATTCGTTAGAAGATGTCATCATCGCTTCCAATGCCAATATCGGCGGACCGACCACGGCTGCAGGCATGGCCATCTCGCAGGGCTGGTATAAGCTGGTCGGCCCGGCAATGCTCGTAGGAACACTTGGCTATGTGATCGGCACGTATCTCGGCATCATTGTCGGAAGTCTGTTAGGAGCCTGATATGAAGGAATATCTGAAGAAACCGATTCCGCTGGCTCAGATTCCGGATCAGGAAAAAGAGCCGCAGTTTGTTTCAGAACCATTAGTGCCGGTTCAGGAAACGGAACGCATCCATATCCGCATGCAGTATCCGCTGCTCGGCATGAAGCATGGAGAGAAACGGTGCATGCTGAGAAAGACCGTCTATGACATGCTTCAGAAGGCATCAGAGTCGCTTGAGCCAGGCTATGCCTTTCTGATCTGGGATGCATGGCGTCCATTTGCCTTGCAGAAGGAACTGTTTACTGCTTATTCGGCAGATATCATCCGGGACTTCCATCTGGAGAACCTCTCAGAGAAAGAACAGACTGTCTTCATCTCGCAGTTTGTTGCCGATCCCATCAAGGATAGAATATTTCCGCCTGCGCATACCACCGGCGGAGCCATTGATCTCACCATGGAGAAAGACGGCATCGAGCTGGACTTCGGAACCGGATTTGATGCGTTCTCGGAAAAGACGAATACTGCCTGGTATGAACAGCACGATGAGAATCCTGCAGTCAGAGAGAACCGCAGGATGCTCTATCACGTGATGATTCATGCCGGGTTCACGAATCTTCCATCCGAGTGGTGGCACTTTGAATATGGCGACCGCAACTGGTCCAGAATGACTTCAGAACCTGCTCTCTATGAAGGTATCTGGACCATCGGAGGAACCGATGAAGACTAGCCGGCGAGCAGAGATCCTGATTCTCTTTGCAGTCTCTGCAGTGATCTATCTGCTGCAGATTCTGTTCTTTCATGATCTGCATGATACATTCTTCTATATTTTCCAGGACATGGCGTTCTTGCCGATTTCGATTGCTATCGCAACGATTGCGGTCGGAGCAATTCTGGACCGGCGGGAGAGAAGAGAAAAGCTGCAGGGAACGAGAATGCTCAGAAGTACGTTCTTCACCGGCATCGGGGCAGAAATCCTGCTGGAGCTCAATGACTGCGCAGAGCCTTCCTGCGGAAATCTTCTGTATTCTCCTTCAGATGAAGCAGAAGTAAGATCCAGGCAGAAGACGATC
>SAMEA3663095__coassemble_1370_pt1 | contig 16515 bp, 14 predicted proteins | sample SAMEA3663095__metabat2_high_PE_014 | metagenome-assembled genome bin SAMEA3663095 (sample SAMEA3663095) | pig gut metagenome | biome: pig gut; feature: pig-associated habitat; material: faeces | place: France | collected 2012
ACGGGTTGCAGTACTAGTACTTTCTGAAATTATATTGACATAGATATACCGGATGTCACAATTCTTTTAAACTGAATACTGCAATAACAGGATAGAGGCGCGATCTTTAAGAGCAGACCTGCAGGAAACGGCATGCGCAATGCTGAGTGCAGGGCAGAAAGGAAGGATCTCTGAAAACAGAAAACACCTGTATGACTGCTGCATAAGCGGAGAACAATCAGATTGCAGCCCTGGCAGGTATGCAATTCATGAAGCTGTCTTCTCATGCCTTTGCCGATGGCAGAAATGTTCTCGAAGAATCCTATATGATGGAAGCAGAACTAGGAATCATATTCAGTTTCTTTGTCAGTACGGGATCCATTGCCGGCATCTCGCTGGAAGAGAATATGATCTTCTCTCCAGGAAAACGGAGTCTCTGTTCCTTATAAGAAGAGTAGTCCTGTCTGTTTCCAGGATCCTGCATGAGCTTTGGAATATACGGTTTCAGAACTGCCTCGGCCAGGGAATATTCCCGGTATCCGGAATTCCATGAGAATGACTTCTTTGCCGTCCATCCATCCTGCGGAATCCTTCTTCATCATAGAGATAGAACAGCGTCGGAAATGTTTCAGCAATCTCAAGGAGGGTCTTATCAGATCCGAACGGGTTCTTCATCCGCGTTCTCCTGATTCTGCGTCATGTATCCCGCACCTGTCCATTGAATCAGCGGCGGCGCATTCCCTGTCTATCGTGCATCAGCACCTAGGCGGGAGAGGTTCACTGGATGAACGGAAAAGAAACCTCAACAAGCTTCTTGCTGACTACAATATAGAAGAAGGAAGAACAGCACCTATGAAATCAGAAAGAACAGTCTGGAAATGTGAAGTATGCGGATATGAATCAGAAACTGCACATGCCCCGGAAGAGTGCCCGATGTGCCATCATCAGCAGTTTGCAATCGTGAAGAGATGGAAATGCCAGGTATGCGGTTTTGTTATCCGGGATACGAGGCCGCCGGAAGAATGCCCGATCTGTCATAAGGGTTCTGAAGCATTTGCAGAGATTCCGTCTCATCCGGAATTCTGAACAAGAAGGGAAAGCTTATGGAACAGCAGTCACTGTTTGACGACCGTCATGTCTCCGGCCCGCTTGCAGACCGCATGCGGCCGGAAACCATTGAGGAATATGTCGGCCAGGAACATCTGATCGGACCTGGAAAGATTCTGCGCAGGATGATTGACTGCGATCAGGTGCAGTCCATGATTCTGTGGGGACCTCCCGGCACCGGCAAGACCACATTGGCAAGAATCATCGCTTCTTCGACGAAGAGCTATTTCGTGAACTTCTCGGCTGTGACTTCCGGAATCAGAGAAATCAAGGAAGTGATGAACAAAGCCGAAGATGCCAGACGCATGGGTCAGAAGACCATCCTGTTTGTGGATGAGATCCATCGCTTCAACAAAGCCCAGCAGGATGCCTTTCTTCCGTATGTGGAACGAGGTTCCATCATCCTGATCGGAGCGACGACCGAGAATCCATCCTTTGAACTGAATAACGCTCTTCTCTCCCGCTGCAAGGTCTTCGTTCTGAATCCTCTGACCAGGGAGAACCTGATTCAGATTCTGAAGAATGCACTGAATGATGAGAGGGGATTCGGCACCTGGGACGTCACAATCGATGACAGTCTGCTGGAACTGATTGCGGTCTATGCGGATGGCGATGCGAGAACAGCTCTGAATACGCTGGAACTTGCGGTCATGAACGGAACCGGTTCCGGCATGCAGTCGGTAGTTACCAGAGAAGTCATAGATCAGTGCATCCAGGGAAGAACTCTGCTGTATGACCGCAATGGCGAAGAGCACTACAATCTGATCTCCGCCCTTCATAAGTCGATGCGCAATTCGGATTCCGATGCGGCAGTCTACTGGCTGGCAAGGATGCTGGAGGCAGGGGAAGATCCCCTCTATGTCGCAAGGCGCATCGTGCGCTTTGCCTCAGAAGATATCGGCATGGCTGATTCCGGGGCACTCAATGTTGCGATCAATGCTTATCATGCGTGCCAGTTTCTCGGCATGCCGGAATGTTCCGTGCATCTGACACATGCGGTTGTCTACTGTTCGTTAGCGCCGAAGTCCAATGCGCTGTATACGGCTTATACGAGTGCGGCTGCCGATGCGAAGAATATGGAAGCAGAACCGGTTCCGCTGCAGTTACGCAATGCGGAAACCGGACTGATGAAAGATCTCGGCTACGGGAAAGGGTTTGAATACGCCCACGACTACAAGGAACATCTTACCGGTCTTCAGTGTCTGCCGGATTCGCTGGAAGGAAAGCAGTACTATCAGCCTACCGATCAGGGACTCGAGAAGCGCGTGCAGGTAAGAAAAGCAGAGCTGGACCGCATGCGGGCAGAGCTGAGAGCGAAGGAGAAGCATAGTCATTGATCCTGTTACATCTCTGTGATACATTTTTGATGTCACAGAAAGGATGACAATGATATGACCTTATTTGAAAAGCTGAATGGCAGAAAAATGGATGTGAACTACGAGACCGGATATCATTTCGTGATTGAGGTTCTGGATGACCATAAGATCCGCTGGACCGCTCTCAGCAAGCGGGCAGAAGGTGCTCCTGCAGTGGAAGAAGAACCATACTCCTCCCTGGAGATTTCAGAAGGAGTTTATATGCTGAACTGGATCGAGGAATCCGGACTCGTTGTCTCTCAGATTGATGATCTGAACCATGGCAGAGTATATGCATTCATGACCTGGAACGATGAAACCGGTAGAGGAAAGCGCGGAGAACTTCAGCATAAAGGAGTGCTTACGCTGATTGACTGAAGAATGCAGCTTTAGACATAAAAACGAGTATGCTTTGTTCTTATCCGGAATACTGCATACTCGTTTTTTTGTCTTACCTTCAGGGAAGCTGCTGCCTGATGGCCGCCAAAAGATAAAGACTAGAAAAAGCTCCTCCTGCAGAGACTGGTCCAGAACTGATACTCTGCAGGAAAGAGCTTCGATCAATGATCAGCAAGCTGTTTCGAATACCAGACCCAGCCAGGTACTTCTTTCCCTGCATCATTGTCATATTCAGCAACATGCTGATGGTCCTGTTCATGGACCATTTCTTTTCTGGCAATGAAATGTCCGCCGAAGGCATCCGGATCAGGAATCGGATCATCGCCTCTGCACATGCATTCATATGCTTCGGAAAGATCCAGACCGCTGATTTCCTTCACCGCTCTGAGGAAGTCTTCCGGTTCCGGATGTTTTTTCTTCAGAAGCTCCAGTTCGACATCGAGCAGCTTCTTCTTTCCATCGGTTGCTTTCTGAATTGCAGCATCGGTATTCGCAAGGAATAGAATGCCTCTGGCATACGGAACCCGCTGGCATCTGCGATCTGTCCAGTACCGTTTCCCGAGTTCTTCATTAGAAAGGTTATGCATCGGGTTCTTCCAGTAGGCACCAGCCTTGGAATTGATCACTCCTGCAGTCTTGGCAATGGAGCGGATTCCCATTTCCATCGGCACCATCGTGGAATAGTATTCTGCACTGCCTTCGACATACCAGGTTCCCTTTCCGGGCGGATCATCGATCATAGTCGGCCAGTTATGAACCATTTCATGCGCCAGCAGATCCTGCAGATCATCAAGGTCCACGCGGTCATCTTTCCCATATCCGTAGAGATAGGAACGGGTCAGGGCAGTTCCTCCATTTCCTGCAAAATGATTATGTCTGGCAAATACCCTGTAATCCTCTCCGGTATCATGGAACATGTCCGACATGACTTCGAACATCTTCGTGATCCGTTCCGCTCCTTCTTCGGCAGGGAAGGGTAGCGTATCAAACCAGTAGAACCCGGTCTTTCCATGCTCAGAGCTATTCACTTTTCCGCAGGCAAATACGGTCCATAAGAATTCACTGAACGTCAGATGCTTCTTTGCATGAAGATCAGAAGAGAACGTCCAGATTCCTCTGCATCCTTCCGGCAGCAGAGACAGATCCCAGGTCAGCGAAAGATCTGCCTCATCGTCCAGGCTTCCCGGATAGCACAGGAAGGTGGTTCCGGTGCCATTCACTCCGCCTTTCTCCGCAACCAGATCAAAATACGGACTCGAATGATAGTCTTCCGGCTGTACTCTCGGGAGAATCCGGTAGGATAACATGATCTCTCCGGAAGTATCTCTTTCTGCAATCAGTCCTTCCGGATGAATGAAATTCATGATTGCAGGAAGAGGTTTTACTTCATACGGAACTTCTCCAAGCTCATCCTTCACCAGAAAGGTTCCTTCCGCCGGGCAGAACGGAATTGTGACCAGATCGTGGAAATAAGTGAATACCGTCTTTCCTTTTTCTGCCGGGCAATCCGTCCGGATCGTGACATCCAGAGCAGAAACCGTATCCTCTTTCCAGTACGGTTTTAACATCAGATCATAGAACATCAGCACTTTCTCCTCTAAAGATACCTGCAGAACCAGTCAATCATTGCGGAATAGTGATGAATCCTCAGATTCATCGGGCCACTCATCGGGAACGAATGGGTCATGCCAGGGTAAAGGATCATCTTCACAGGCTGATCCGGATGGGTTTCCTTCACCGCCGAAAACAGCTGATGCGCCTGCTCGACAGGACAGCGCATATCATTCATGCCATGCAGGATCAGGAACGGAATATCGATGTTCTCTGCATAGGAGACCGGAGATTTCTTCAGTTCGTCTTTTATGAAATCTTCGAAACTCTGATAATCCTTCGAACTTCCGGACATATCGCTGGAAGCGTACTGGATCAGTTCATTCGCAATGCTGCGCTGCGTGACAGCAGCCTTGAATACCTTGCTGTGAGACGTGATCCAGTTCGTCATCCAGCCGCCGTAGCTTCCCCCGGTTACGCCTAAGCGCTTCTCATCGATCCAGGAATACTTCCTGCAGGCTTCACGGACAAACTGCAGGATATCCGTCATCGCTCTGCCATCATACGCAGCCTTCATGGATTCAAACGCTTCTCCGTAACCCGAAGAACCCCGGAAGTTCAGCAGAATCAGTCCTATGCCTGCACCGAGAATTGCCTGATGTTCATATGTCAGTGCATATCCCATCATCGGCGTAGGTCCGCCATGGATATAGACGACTGCAGGATATTTCTTTTCCGCATCATATTCCTGCGGATGGAATACCCAGCCCTGGATTTCCGCCTCTCCATCCAGAGAAGGAATCATCATCTCTTCCGGAGATACGAGAACCTCTTTCATCCATGGATTCTCATCCGTGAGTTTTTCCGGCTCCCATTCTGCACTTCCATTCATCATCGCTTCATCTGCCAGATACAGCTGAGGAACATCCGTGAAGTCTGTTCTGGAAAGCAGATACTTATTCCCGATCCGATGAATCGAACGATAGCAGGCCTGCTCATGAGAAACCTGCCTGATCTCTGCTTTCTCAATGCAGGCATCAAAGAGATTCACTGCTCCATGCCATCCGGACAGGAAATAAAGATGCGTTCCGTCCGAACTTACCGCCGCAGTTTCTCTTGCCTGCATGCCGAGATTCTCCGCATTGTAGAGAAATGCCGTTGCCTCATGGCAAGGCGCTTTCTCATCCCAGAGAGACACGGATTCTTTCGTGCTGAAGTCATATCTCCATAATCTCGTCAATGGCATCCCGCCTGCCAGAGAAGGCGCGAGGGCACCGTAGATGATGGACTTTCCATCTTCGGTAATTACCGGCTGGAAAGCTGCGGGATACCATGCTACCCAGTTATCGCTGGTCAGTCTCGTGAGAACACCGCTCTTAAGATCTGCTTCATACAGATCCATTGCGATCGATTCTTCCTTCTTCCGCTCCCGGTTTGAAACGAAGAACAGCTTCGTGCTGTCAGCTGAGAAGACCGGCATCACATGATCCCGTTCTCCCTCAGATACCATCTTCAGTTCCCTGTTTTTCAGGTTCAGCACCCAGAGCGAGTGGAAATGCCCGGAAGAGAAACCTCCATATTCATCATTCTTGTACCCGACATCCGTAATGGAAACGTACGGATGCTCCGCAGCCTTCAGAGCGTCCTGTTCTTTCTCTTCCTGGCTGAAGGGATGAGAAAGAGAAGCTTGATCACTTCCGGTTTCAGCAATGGACGTGAACGCTGCCAAGGATCCATCCGGCGAAAATACCGGACTGACAATGCCATACCGCATCTCTGTCAGCTGCGCAGAGTCCCCGGAAGAAAGATCCAGGTAGAAGAGCTGGAACGTCCCGTCTGCAGAATCGGTATAGTAAATGCCTGTCCCATCTGATGAGAAGTGCGGGTCCATTCCGGTTCCGAGAATCTCTTCTTCTCTAGTCCTCAGGTCTTTCCGGACCAGTTCATGAACTTCCTCGGCAGGAGGATCTGTATGGGTTCTCGTATAGACCAGCACGCTGCCATCTGAAGAAAGATCTCCGTTTCCTGCATAGCGGATCCGGTAATAATCAGATACAGAACTCTTCATGCATTTTCTCCCTTCAGATAAGTGCAGAACCAGTCTGCCATCTCTTTCAGATGGCCCATCTGGGCATACGTGTTTCCGCTCCTGGTCAGCTCATGGCATTCATGCAGGAACGCATCGAACTTCACCGGCACTTCCGGATTGCGGTCCTTCATGGCGATGAAGAACTGTTCTGCCTGTTCGAAGCTGCAGCGGTAGTCTTCCGTTCCATGCAGGATCAGCAGGGGAGTCTTCACCTGATCAATCCATTTCAGCGTCGTGGAATCTCCATTCAGCCGGCTCATCATAGATGCGTAAACACCCCGGAACGGATTCTCGAGAATCGAACCCATATCGCCGGTTCCGTACGAAGTCGTGCGGTTGCATAGATTGCGCTGCGTGACCGCCGCCGCAAACCGATTCGTATGACTGATGATGTAGTTCGTCATCCAGCCGCCGTAGCTTCCTCCCGTCACGCCGATCTTTTCCGGATCTGCGATTCCTCTTTCGATCGCATAGTCCGCAAACTTCAGAAGATCCTGATATGCGGTGCCATTCCAGGCACCTTCGCCATAGGAACGCCCGTAGCTGGTAGAACCATGCGGATCGCAATACAGCACCGCAAACCCTCTGGCTGCGAGGTACTGAAACTCAAACCACCAGTCAGCCGGATAGAAACATTCCGGTCCGCCATGAATGTCCAGCACTGCCGGATACCGTTTTCCTTCCTGATATCCATATGGCCGGATGATCCACCCATGCATCAGATCACTTTCCTTTGAAGAAGGAATCCATACCTCTTCCGGAATAGAAGTCTCTGTCTCTTCCATCCATTCATTGTGGCGAGCAAGCAGGTTCATCGAACCAGTCTCTGCATTGCAGAGATAAAGAGAGCCGATATGATTCGTCGTTCCGATGACCGCAAGGATTTCTTTTCCTCTGACATCCGCGCCCTGCACGCAGGCATGCGGAGCAAAGAGTTTCGAGATCTTCTTCTCTCCTGCATCCAGATAGAACAGGCCGAAATCTCCTTTTTCAGCAGACAGAAACCAGATGCCATTTTCATAAATGCCGAAGCTGTTCCCCGGATCACCATATGCGGTATGACCTGCCGCAAACATTCCCGGCCCTTCAGAGGAAGCATTCTCATCCCAGCAGTATTTCTTCGTCCCATTTTCGGGATTCACGATCAGGAACGAAGCCCGCATCGAATCGCCGGTCTTCTCGTAAGCAGGGACGATGACATGATCCGGATCCAGGAATACCGCGGGACTGTCATCCAGCAGATATTCTTCCTTCGTCAGCAGCACTTCGCTTCCATCCGGATTCACTCTGGTCAGAGCAGCCTGCTTCTTCTGCCAGCCTCCGTTCGGATACGTATAGCAGAGCACATAGGAACCATCCGGAGAAAGCACCGGCTTCTTATAATCTTTTCCGGTATGAGTCAGAAGAGAAACCGTCCCGCTCTTAAGGTCTGCAGATCCGATTTCCGTCTGATGACCGTCAGGAATGCCATGCGTCTCATCGAATTTATACATGATCTCTTCGACCTCAATCGGAGAAGCTGCTCTCTGTTTCCGAAGCATTTCCCGTTCTTCCCGGGAAATCGGCTTCAGCAGATCTGCTTCCGCTTCTTGCGGGAAGGTGACAGCTTCAAATAAGATCTGATCCCCGGCAAAGAAGAACCATGAAACCCCATGACGGCAATGCGTCAGAGCTTCCGGATCTTTTCCTGCTTCCATTCTGCAGAGCTGATCTGCTCCGCAGTTTTCCGGATCGCTGAGAAAGTAAAGAACGGTTCCTTCCTGATTCCAGCGGCCCATATGTCCGGATTCTTCAGAGAGCAGATGGCACGATTCATGACGATTCCATCGACCAAAGAGATGCGGCTCAAAGCCTCCGTCTTTCTTCACGGTATTCACGGTATAAGAAAGTGCACCGGTTTCAGAAAGCTGCGGATCAGAAAGGTATTCAATCTGCTTCAGATCCTCAATGGTCAGTCTCCGTTTCATCCTGCTTTCCTTTCTCTCTGCAGAAATTCCCGCAGATCCTGTTCCAGCTGCTCTGCAGACGCTTCACCGAGATACGGCATATGTCCGCTCTCATATTCCTTCAGAGTGATCTGATCAGGATCGATGCAGCAATGCGCAGCGGTATAGCGCACATTGCCAGCCGGCGTGCAGAGATCATACAATCCCGTTCCGAAGAAGATCTTCAGAGAAGGGTTTCTTCTCGCTCCGTTCTCCAGAGATCCGAGCGGGGTATGCCGGCTGGTATAATCCCATGCCTCATTGAGATCAAAGCGGATCATATGATACGGCTTCTTCATGGAAAGCCCGTAATGTTCTGCCAACAGATTCATGCCTGAAACAAATGCGGAGGAATATCTGCCCATGGCAGGATCATCTGCGACCGGATCCGTATTGCCCGGGAAGGGGAATGTCCCCGGAGCAGGTTTTCCTTTCATCAGATATCTTCCGTCATACGTTCCGACGGTATATCCTTTCACGCAATTCTCAGCAAAATCTTCTGCTGTGATGATAAGCCGCTTCTCAGCAAGCACTCCGGAAGAGATTCCGGTGAATCCGGAAAGGATCTCTGCATCCTGGTTCATCCTGCTTTCCTCAAGAGTATTTCCGGCAAACAGGGAGGTCAGATATTGCGGCACATAAGCCCATGCTTCTTCAGCAGCCTTGTGCGGATCTTTTCCGGTATGGTATGCGTGAATGGCCGCGTCGCTCATCAGGCGAAGCGCACTCTCTTCAACTGGAGCATGTCCTAGGGCAGCACCGGTGGAAATCACCGATCCGAGCAGAATGATCCCGGTCGGAGATAAGCCTCCGAGTTCCTGGGTGATGGCAAACGGCCCGCCCATCAGGGCATCCATGACTGCTGGCATGCGCAGCGTGCCATAGCTCTCTCCGGCAAGATAGATCTGACTCTGCAGGGCACCATGGTTTCTTCTCCAGGCATCGATGAACTTTGCGATGATTGCCGCATCGCCGTCAATGCTTTCGTATTCTTTCAGCTGACTTCCGGTTTCTGAATATCCGGTTCCCGGGGGATCGATGAGCACAATATTCGCAAGATCGAGAAGACAATGCGGATTTCCTTCCAGACGGAAGGGCGGAATGATATCCGGCTTCAGCGCATCCTCCAGATGAATCCGCCAGGGACCGAAAAATCCGAGATTCTGCCAGGCGGAGGCAGAACCAGGACCGCCGTTTGTGATGAAGAGAGTCGGATTCTCTTTTCCGGACACAAAGGAATACGCGGTGATCTCACCGCCGTCTTCCAGTTCTGCACAGTCATAGCTGAACTGAAAAACCGTTTTCTTTCCATAAACCGGAATGTTTTCCTCGGTTTCGTGAGTGATGGAATAATTCTTCAGATTCATGCGGATAACTCCTTCTTGCAGAGCTTTCCGTTCTGCATGACCATCTTCACATGCGAAGCATCGGCGAGACATAAGATGTCTTCCATCGGATTTCCGTCGACGATGACGATGTCAGCCAGTTTGCCTGCTTCGAGGCTTCCGGTTTCGTAATCATTCCGCATGACCTTTGCAGCGTTGATCGTGCCGGCATGAATTGCCTCCATCGGCGTCATGCCGGCACGCGTCATCGCTTCGAACTCTTTGCCATTCTGCAGGTAAGGCGTGTTTATTGAATTGGAATAATCGGTTCCTAACGCAATCAGGACGCCGGCTTTCCGGGCCATGGCAATGGTCTTCTTATTCGCCTCGGCACAAGCCAGTGCCTTCTGATGCACATAGGGAGGAAGACCAGGGATATTCGCAACCCCGAGCGACACACTCAGCGTCGATACCAGCGGAATATGCTTTTCTGCCATCAGATCAATCTCGCGCTGAGTCAGGAAAACGCCGTGCTCAATGCACTCGACGCCAGCCAGGATTGCCTGATATGCACCCTCATATCCAGTGCAGTGCGCAGTCACATACGTATGATGACGATGTGCTTCGTCTACCATCGCTTTCAGCTCCTCGGGAGAAAACTGCACATCATCGATCCGGTCGGTAGGGGAAGATACGCCTCCGGTCGCACAGATCTTGATGAATTTCGCACCCATGCGGAACTGTTCCCGCACTGCTCTGACACAGCCATCGGGACCATCGCAGAGCTGACTGAGATGATCGCTCTGATTGAACTGTTCCGGAGTCATCTGGGGAGCCATATCCACATGACCGCTCGTGATCGATAGAACCTTGCCGCCCGGCATGATCTTAGGACCCCGGATGATGCCGCGCTCAACGCCTCTGGAAACATAGATGCCGGCTTCACTCATATCCCGGAGACTCGTGAATCCTGCATCCAGCAGGAGTCCTGCTTGATAGACTGCTCCTACAATCTGATCTCCGAACATCTTTCCGTCCGCATAATCGCCTGCATCCTCTTCGCCAGTCAGATGGGCATGCACGTCGATGAAGCCTGGAAGGATCGTTCCTTCTCCGGCATCCAGAACTGCTCCGGAACATTCCGGAGCTGTCTCAGAAGGACCTGCAAATACGATCCGATCGTCTTTCACGATCACGGTGCCATGCGCAATGACTTCGTCTGATGCCGCAGTAATCAGCCGGCCTTTCAGAATATATTCACTCATTTCTTCCTCCCTGAACAATGAAAATATGCTTTCATTTTGTGAAAACAGTATATCACAAGGAACTTGTCCATAAGCCGGAATCCACAGGGAATGAACCCTTCCGAAATTAACGCAGAACCTGTATTTTCCATTGCTTATCAGCAGTTCTGCCTGAATGAAAGAAAAAAATGAAATCTTTCATGATATTGAAAAAGCCGTTGCATGCTTGCGGTGATGAGCATAGAATTGAACTAACTCAGGGAGGAAAATTATGAGGAGGAAAAGGATTGCCACGGTGCTTGCGCTTTGCACGCTGCTTGCAGGCTGCGGGACTTACACGCAGGAAGGAGGGGAGAGCAGTGCTGCCGCTTCTTCTGCTTCATCTGAAGGAGAAGGTTCCTCGGAGATTGATGAATTCACCTTCATTGCGACCGAGCCGACCAGTCTGAATATGGTCACTTCGCAGACGGACCTGGATAATTTTGCGTTCTATCTGACCCAGGAAATGCTGTTCCGTCCGTATCAGGGCGTCTATCAGAATGAAGTCTGCGACAGCTATGAGGTTTCTGATGATCATCTGACCTACACCTACCACCTGAAAGAGACCAGCTGGCCGGATGGAACGCCGATCACTGCATCTGATTTTGCCTATTATCTGCTTGCCCAGCTGGATCCGGCAAATGGCTCCGGCAATGCAAGCGACCTCATTGAACGCTATGGCTTCGTGAACGCTGCTGCATTCAACAATGGCGAATGCACGGCCGATGACGTCGGCATCAAGGCGCTGGATGATCTGACTCTGCAGCTGACCCTGGAATCTCCGAAGGCGGAATTCGAAGGAAACAACATCAAGGTCTATCCGCTTTCAAAGTCATTCTTTGAGTCCCAGGGACAGGCTTACGGCGGAACCCTGGAGAATTATGAAAGCTCCGGACCATATCTTCTGACGGACTGGACCATCGGCTCAAGCCTCACTTACGAGAAGAACGAGAACTGGCTCTGTTCAGATGAGCAGTTTCCTGCAAAGAAAGTCATTCAGATCAGCAGTTCCGACAGCAATACTTCGGTTGCAATGTTTGAGAACAATGAAGCTCAGGCAATGTACAAGGTCGACATCAATTATGTGGATGAACTCAAGGACTACCTGATCTATACCTCCGGCTCGGCTCTTCGTTGCGTGCAGCTGAATACGACCGGACAGGGCGATGCGGCAAAGGCTGCGCTTCTTTCCAGCAAGAATTTCCGTTTGGCCCTCAGCTATGCGCTGAACCGCACGGCAATCAACCAGGCAGTCGACAAATCTGTGAATCCGACCAGTTCTTTCTTTAATCCGCCGGTTCCTGGAAACCAGGAAGACTCTCTGTTCTGCGAGGATTATCCGATGAAGAATGAAGTTCCGGTCGATGGTGATGCAGAGCAGGCAGTAAAGTATCTGAACGCTGCGCTGGAGGAGCTTGGCTACAGTTCCGTCGATGATCTTCCGACGCTGACTTACCTGACGTTTGACAATGACAACTACCGGACCATGGCTGAAACGATCACCGATCAGTGGGGCCAGGTACTTGGACTGAAGAACATCGAGATTAATCTGCAGCCGGTCCCGAATGCGATTCAGCTAATGTGCACCCTGCAGTATGATATCTACTATACCTCGCTCGGCACCGGTTCCTCTCCATTTGATTTCCTTGCCTACTGGATCACGGATGGCTCCGCCAACAATCCGGCAGGGGCCGGCAATATCTTCTCGAACGAAGAATATGATTCCCTGGTCCGCGAAGGATCCCAGGAATTCGACCGCACGAAGCGGATGGAGCTATATGCACAGGCGGCTCAGATCCTGACTGATGAACTGCCGCTGATTCCGGTCAACACCGTTGGCAGCTACTATGCGGTATCCCACGAGTACAGCAACTTCATTCTTTCGAATATTGATGATGCAATTGAAATCAATTATCTGAAAAAGAACTGAAGGATTGCTCAGGGGGTAATCCTGAGACATAAAAAAAGAAGGAAGGGGAAATGCAGCCGGCATCCGCGGCTGCATTTCCTTAGAAAAGGGACCTGAATGAAACGATATATTCTTTACCGGCTGATCATTTCGGTGGTCACCATATGGGTCATTGTGACCGTATGCTTCTTCCTGCTGCATCTGCTGCCAGGAAATCCGTTTGCCTCCACGAAGATTCTGAAGGCGGAAACAGTGGCGAAGATGATGGCATATTATGGGCTGGACAAGCCTGTCTGGCAGCAGTATCTGACGTATCTCGGCAATCTTCTGCATGGCGATTTCGGATATTCGATCAAATATACCGGCCGCAGCGTGAACTACATCATCTCCACAACTTTCCCGGTGAGCGCGCAGCTTGGCATGCAGGCACTGCTCTTCGGTATTCCGGTGGGCATGATTCTCGGCATCATTTCTGCCAAGCATCGCGGCCAGGCTGCGGATACCGTCATCAATGTCTTCGTGATCCTGTGCATTGCCGTTCCTTCGTTCATCATCGCTGCTCTGCTTCAGTATTTCTTTGCTGTGAAATTGCACTGGTTTCCGGTCTCCCAATGGAAGAGCTTCCGGCATACCATTCTTCCGACCATCTGCCTCTCGCTTGGCACAATTGCCGGCTATGCCCGTTCCATGCGCACGCTGATGCTTGAAGTAGACCGTCAGGATTATCTCAAGACGGCCAAGGCAAAGGGCTTAAGCCCCTGGAAGGTCACGGTGTTTCATCAGATCCGCAATGCAATTATTCCGCTGATCACCGGCATCGGGACCGAGATTGCAGGGATGCTCTTAGGCTCTTATGTCATTGAGAAGATCTTTTCTATTCCAGGCATGGGAAGCTATTTTGTAGACAGCGTGATTTCCCTGGATTACACGATGGTAATGGGATTAGTGATCTTCCAGGCGATCATCGTGGTCAGCGCCAACTTCATCGTTGACCTGCTTTACGGCATTGTGGATCCTCGTATCCGTGTCGCATGAGAGGAGGTTTATGAATGAGCACAGCAATGAATAAGAACGATGAAATCCCTGTCTCTGAATTTGTTCCTGCAGATCGATCAAAGATAGACATGGAACAGATTGTTCGTCCATCTGTCAGCTACTGGCAGGGGGTCTGGCGCAAGTTCAGGGAAGACCGCCTTGGCCAGTTCTGCGTCATTCTGATTCTGGCAGTGATCCTGATGGCGATCTTCGCACCGATGCTGTCGCCATATCGGTACGATAAAACAAGCCTTCTGGAAAGCAATCTTTCTCCGTCTGCCCAGCATTGGTTCGGTACCGATTCCGTTGGCAGGGACATCTGGACCAGAGTCTGGGTCGGCGCAAGGGTTTCGCTTGCAGTCGGATTCATCGGTGCCATCATTCCGTTTGCTCTCGGCATGGCGATCGGCTCGATCTCCGGCTGGTGCGGAGGATGGGTGGATATGATCATCATGCGCATCATCGATGTCGGTCTCTGCATTCCCTCGATGATCTATCTGATTCTGGTCATTGTCTATTTCGGCGGTGGCGCGCAGTCGATCATCCTTGCCCTTGCCATCATGAACTGGATGGGCCCTGCCAGGGGCTACCGCGGCCGCGTCCTGCAGTTCAAGAACAGGGAATTCACGCTGGCTGCAGAAACGCTGGGGGCTTCATCCAGCCGGATCATCTTCCGGCATATTCTTCCGAATGTGCTTGGCAACATGATCGTCTCTCTGACCAGTTCCGTTCCGGCCGCGATGTTCATCGAAGCAAGTCTTGCGTTCATCGGCCTCGGCATTGCCCCGCCGATGACTTCGCTCGGCCAGCTCGCTTCAGACGGCGCAAGTCTGTACCGGATTCATTTCTACCAGTTCATTCTGCCTTCCTCTGTTCTGGCCCTGATCATCTTCGCATTCTTCATGCTCGGCAACTGCCTGCGCGATGATCTTGATCCGCAGCTGCGCGAGGAATTCTCTACGCGGGCATGGCGGAAAAAGCGCAGACAGGCAGAAGAAAGCATGAAAAAGGAGGCGGAAGAATGAGCGGACATCTGCTTGAAGTGAATAACCTCAGAGTGAATTTCGAAACAGTCTCCGGAACGATCCATGCAGTCCGCGGGGTCAGCTTTCATCTCGATCCCGGCGAGACTCTTGCTATTGTCGGCGAATCAGGCTGCGGGAAATCAGTCTCCACGCAGTCGATCATCCGCCTGAATCCGGAACCGCCTGCAATTGTCTTCTCTGACAGCATCCTCTACAAGGGAAAAGACATCTCGAAGATTTCCGAAAAAGAGATGCGGGCATACCGCGGCAAGGAATTCGCCATGATCTTCCAGGATGCCATGACTTCACTGAACCCGGTCCAGCGCATCGGCCGGCAGATGACGGAAGCCATCCGCGTCCATGAAAAGATCTCCCTTGCTGATGCGAAGAAGCGCGCAATTGAAATGCTTGCGAAAGTAGGCATCCCCAACCCGGAAGAATCTTTCCGCCGCTATCCGCACACCTTTTCCGGCGGCCAGCGCCAGAGGGTCATGATCACCATGGCGATGTGCTGCCATCCATCCGTGCTAATTGCCGATGAACCGACGACCGCCCTCGATGTCACTACCCAGGCCCAGATTCTGAAGCTGATGATGGACATGCAGAAAGAAACAGGCTGCGCCATCATCCTGATCACGCACAATCTCGGCGTCGTCGCCCGCATGGCAGACCGTGTTGCGGTCATGTATGCAGGTCAGATCGTGGAAGAGGGATCTCTCCGGGATGTTTTCTATTCCACGAAGCACCCGTACACTTATGGCCTGCTCGGTTCCATGCCGGATCGTCGGAAGAAGTCGGATGCCCGGCTGATGTCGATTCCCGGCACGCCGCCGGACCTCTATGCTCCTCCCTCCGGCTGCTCCTTTGCGCCGCGCTGTCCGTATTGCATGGAGGTCTGCATGAAGCATGATCCGGCTCTGGAGCCTGTTTCAGAAGAACACTTTGCAAAGTGCTGGCTGCTTGATCAGCGCTGCCCGGGAACCCTGATTCCTGCTTATCTCCATCAGAAACCGGAATCCCGGGAAATCGGAGGATCTGCCCATGACTGAACCCAATCAGACGCTTGTTCAGGCAGAACACCTGAAGAAATACTTCAACCTCGGCCATAACCGGATTCTGCACGCTGTCGATGATGTTTCGTTTCAGATTCCCCGCCAGCGCACGTTAGGACTGGTTGGCGAATCCGGCTGCGGAAAGACCACGGTCGGCCGCACCCTTGTCCGGCTCTATGAACCGGATGGCGGAAAGATCTTCTTTGACGGAAAAGACATCACTTCCATTCATGGAAAAGAACGAAGAGAACTGACCAGAAGGGTGCAGATGGTCTACCAGGACCCCTATGCCTCTCTGAACCCGTTCTTCACCGTCGGAGAGATCATCAAGGAAGGCCTGGAAATCCATCACATCGGCAAAGATGATCACGAACGCATGCAGATGGTCTATGAGCTGCTGGAAAAAGTCGGCCTGCATGCC
>SAMEA3663095__coassemble_1397_pt1 | contig 15922 bp, 9 predicted proteins | sample SAMEA3663095__metabat2_high_PE_014 | metagenome-assembled genome bin SAMEA3663095 (sample SAMEA3663095) | pig gut metagenome | biome: pig gut; feature: pig-associated habitat; material: faeces | place: France | collected 2012
CGCCGGTCTTGACTGCTGCTTCTGCAGCCGAGCTGTAGATGCCGCCGCCGCATGCGAAGACAACTTCTGTGCCGCTCTGATACCAGGTATCCATGACGGAAGTGATATCAGCGTCGCCGTAGAACTGGCCGCCGTATACATACTTCACTTCGACATCAGCAGTATTTCCGAGTTCCTTTGCCGCATCGTTAGCACCCTGAACAAAACCGGAGCCATAGCGGACAACAGACGGAACTGCCATGCCGCCGAGGAAGCCGAGCTTCGTATAGCCGAGTTTCACAGCAGCATATCCTGCCATGTAGCCAGCCAGCTCTTCCTTGTAGACTGCGGAATAGACATTGTCAGCAGAGAACGTTCCGCCTGCAGCCGAATCGAGGTCAGCCTGCGCAACGTCGAGAGCGACGAACTTCACATCCGGATAAAGCGGTGCTTCATCTGCGATTGCCTGTGCAAATGCAAAGCCCGGCATGACGATGACGTTGTAGCCTTCGGAAATTGCATCTTCGATCGAAGCTTCACGGTCTGCATCTGCATCGCTTGCCGGCTTCTTGTACTCGAATTCGATTCCGTTCTCATCGCAGAATGCCTTGGATGCTTCGTAAGTAGTCTGGTTGAAGGACTTGTCAGTGATGTCACCATAGTCGGTGATCATCGCAACCTTCATGTCCGAAGATGCTGCAGCTGCTGCGGCAGTTTCTGCCGGTGCTTCGGAAGCGGCCTCTGAAGCAGCTGCTGCTGAGGTAGCTGCTGCAGAAGAACCTCCTCCGCAGCCGGCCAGGCTGAGAGACATCAGCGCGGCCAGGGTCAATGATAAGACTTTTTTCATCAGTTTTCTTTCCTCCTTTGTAAAATCTGATGTGGTTGCTTTACTTCAATTTTAAACGCTTGCACTTTGCATTGCAATTCCAGAATGGACATGGATTCCTTGTACAGAAAACATCCGGGCAGCAATGCTCCGGATGTCATCGGTCACACTTTCAGAACTTCCTTGTTCTTCTTGTCAGCGAGTTCATCTGCCTGCTTGTTGTACTTGTCAGTCAGCTTCTGAATCTCGTTCTCGGCATCCTTCTGGATGTCTTCATCCATGGTCTTGTCCTTCTTGATTGCCGCATTCGCATCTCTGCGGATATTGCGGATCGCAACCTTGGCTTCTTCAGCAATCTTGCCGACCTTCTTGGTCATCTCCTTGCGGGTTTCACCGGTCAGCTGCGGCACAGACAGACGGACGACCTTGCCGTCATTCTGCGGAGCGATACCGAGATCAGCCATGTTGATGGCCTTTTCGATATTCTTGAGAGAAGACGGATCAAATGGCTTTACGACCAGGGTTCTTCCTTCTTCCACCTTGATGGAAGCGATCTGGTTCAGGGGTGTCGGACTGCCGTAATAATCCACGTTCACATCTGCAAGCATGTTCGGATTTGCCATGCCGGTACGGACAGTATTGAGTTCTTCTCTGAGGTGTTCAATCTGTTTCTGCATCTTTGTTTCGGATGATTCAACGATCGGGTAAGCCATACTTTTCTCTCCTTATGTCTTATTCAATGACGGTGCCGATTTCTTCACCGCGTACTGCCTTCACGATATTGCCAGACTGATTCATGTTGAACACCATCAGCTTCATATGGTTGTCCATGCACATGCTGGTCGCCGTGCTGTCCATGACCTGAAGACCCTTGTTCAATAGATCCATATAGGTCAGATGACTGTAGCGGGTCGCATTCGGATCTTTCTTAGGATCAGCGGAATAGACGCCGTCGACGCCGTTCTTTGCCATCAGAATTACATCTGCCTTGATTTCTGAAGCACGCAGCGCCGCCGTCGTATCCGTGGAGAAATACGGACTGCCGGTGCCGCCGCCGAAGATCACGACTCTCCCTTTTTCCAGATGTCTGACCGCTCTTCTCTGAATGAACGGTTCAGCAACCTTCGGAATATCAATGCTTGTCTGCACACGGGTATCCACGCCGATGCCTTCCAGGCTTGATTGCAGCGCCAGCGCATTGATAATAGTTGCGAGCATGCCCATATAGTCACCCTGGACCCGGTCAATGCCGATTTCTGCAACCGTCTTGCCGCGGATGAAATTTCCGCCTCCGACTACGATTGCGATCTGCACGCCAAGTGCGCTTGCTTCTTTGATTTCCTCAGCCAGATGTCTGAGGATTGCAGGATCAAAATTCTTCTCCTGACCGGAAAGTGCTTCGCCGCTCAGTTTCAGTAGTACACGCTTATACATTTCTGACCTCATTTCCCGGAATTCATTATAGCATCCCGTGATTGTCCTGCTACAGCAATTTCATAGCGCATCTCTGTCTGACGGAGCGGTTCTCTCGGAACTTTTCTCAGATCAGATCCGCATAGAAAGTCCTTCAGTCTGCGGTTCTTTCAGATCCGGAATGTTGTTTTTCAAACATCATGGTTCCGGGATGCCGATCGTGCTCTTCAGGGGTCCGAAGAATACAGTCAGCACTGCAGTCCGGTGATCACAATCACTGCCAGCCGCAAACCGGCAGGCACCGTTCATGGAGATCTGATCAGCAAACCGGACGGCGTGCCACCTCTGATCCATCCGTGCTTCTTCCATCTGCTTCTCGACCAGAGAATGATATGGTTCGTGATTCAGTATCCGGTTCAGCTCTCCGATCTCATGGATATCGAATTCCTCGAGCAGATCCAGGAATTCCTGATTCCAGCGCAGGCACCTGCAGTTTCCGTCTTTCTCTTCAAAGATCGCCGAAGGCGCAGGGGCCATCTGCGAAGGCGATACCAAAAGCCGGACAGAACCGATCGTATCGTAATAAGCCCGCAGGGATACATCTTCCAGGGGCGGCAGGAAGCCTGCATTCAGGCGTTCTTCCAGCTGATCTGCCGGGAATGCTGCCTCAGTGCTCGTCTTCTGCAGTTTCTGGCACCCTTCCATTGCCAGCATGGTTTCCTCTTCGCTTCCGCTGGTGCCGGAAACGATCGAGGTCAGATGAAGCGTTCTGCCAAGCGACAGCATAGCCGTGAGAATTTCCTGATACCGGCCGGCTTCCTGATAATGCTTCAGCGTGGAAAGATTGATCCTCATCGCATCAAACTCCGGGTTCAGCAAGCCGTTCATCGCCATATTGCCAGCTCCGAAATCATCCAGCCATACCCGGAAGCCCTGCTGGCGCATCGTTCTGACTTCGCGGTTCAGAGCCCGATTTTCTGTGCTGAAGGCACTCTCAGAAAGGCCGAATGACAGGATGCTGTGCGGAAGCCCGACAGAATCAATGAGCTGCAGCCCATGTTTCCGGAACTTCTGATCCAGAAATCCCTTGGAGGACAGCTTGCGGACCAGCGGTACGCATGCCTTTCCTGCAAGTTTCCGCTGAGCCATGATCGCAATGCTCTCATCCAGCAGATAGCGATTCAGTTCCGTAGCCCTGCCTGCTTCTTCAAGCGCCGGAAGATAGACTTCTTCCTGCATCAGTCCCCATTTCGGATCATTCCAGACTGAGATGATTTCGAGTTCACAAGTCTTCTGACTCACAAACCGGACTGCCGGCAGAAACCGCACCTCAATTCTCCGCTTCTCAATTGCTTCGGTCAGATGGGTCAGAACATAGGCATTCCGGCTCTTCTTCTGCTGAAGATTCCAGTCATACCAGAAGCACATGACATCCGTATTGCGGATCTCTTCCGAAGCCAGACGAGCACAATCCACGCTGTCCAGCGCACCAGAAGTATTTCTGCCGCAGGCATAGAGACCCATATGGATCCGCATCACAGAAAGCACAGCCGAAGCAGAAACCATCTTCGGGAAGGTCTCCTGCATGTGCTTTACTCCTTCCCGATCTGTCAGAACCAGGAAATGATCTTCCGAGAAGCGGCAGACCAGATCAGAAGGAAATACCTTCCGGAGATCTTCGGCAAGCTCTTTGAGCAGCTGATCCCCTGCCGCAAAGCCCTGATTCCTCTGAAAGTTCTGGAACTCATCGATGCTCGTGTAGATCAGCACCGGATCTTTTCCCGCCTTGCGCAGTGCTTCTGCCTGAAGATCAGACTTCACGCGGAAATACATCGCATTGGGAAGACCGGTCAATGGATCGGCATCCAGCACGCGCGGCGCATTCTCATGATCGTATTCCGGCTTCCGGGAACCATCCAGAAACCGCGAACCGCTGATTCTTCCCTTGCCGGACGCTTTGCCTTCATACAGCTGCTCATCCGCCTGCGAGATCATCTTTCTCAGATCATCCGTGCCATGCGTATTGCCATAGACAAACCCAAGCGTGAACTCCGGGCATAATTCCAGCGTCCCGAACATGCGGGGCTTCAGGCCCTTCTTCCAATTCACGGCGGTCCGTTCGAAATCCTGCCTGTCAAGGCCTGTCTGGATAATCAGAAACTCGTCGCCGCCGAACCGGTAGACCCCGGCTTCTCCGAACTGCTTCTTCAGGTTGTCCGCCATATCTTTCAGGATCAGATCGCCGACATCATGACCATACGTATCATTGTAAAACTTGAAATTATCGATATCTGCCATGCCTACGATGAGCCGCATATTCGCATAGCGGTCATAATCATTCCGCAATCCCATGCGGTTTCGAAGACCAGTCAGCTCATCACGCTCACTGACATTCTTCAGCCGCTGATTCGTTTCCGTCAGCCTGGCTTCCATGCTTGCAAGATCGCCGATGAAATCCCATCTCAGAAGCGCAACCGCACTCATCAGAATCGTCAGAAACCACATGACCGGATGAAACGCGATCCGGATCTCCATCGCACTCGTGATGATAAACGGAATCAGCAGGTACGATACAAACGGCAGAACCAGACCGTAGATCGGCGGAATGCAGAGCCCGCAGAATACCGCAGCCGTCAGCGGAACAAAGTAGATCTCCTGGCCCTTTGCCAGGTAATCCAGGGTCGCAATGCAGGGACTGACCAGGCATATGGAAAAGATATAGAAGTTCAGATACTTCCTGTATTTTTTTTCTGATCTGCATACTTCCCGTTTCTTTGAGGCAAGCAGCACAAGCCCGCTGATCATCACTTCTGCACAGAGCAGAAGATAGACGATCATCGGACATAGCCCGATCTTCCATACGGTATTTCGATAAATGACAAACACCGCAGCCATCGAAAAGACTGCCAGGCTTCCCGAAAATCTCAGATTTGTCCGGAATGCCATCTCCAGATGAGAATCCGGAAAAGCTTTCGCATCAAAATGGTTCCGGCACCATGTTCGAATGTGTTCCGTCTGCATGATCTTAAAAATGAATCTGCCCCTTTGTTAATTCTATTTTAACACCATGCGGAATAACCGTCAGTCTTTATCTTCCTTCTGATGATCAGAAGTCCGTTCGCTGATGATATAGCGCGGACGATGCTTGGACTCCATGTATGTCTTTCCGACATACTCGCCGATAATGCCGAGGCTTAATAAGATAATCCCTCCTAAGAAGCAGATGATGCATACCAGCGAAGCCCAGCCTGCCACGGTATGGCCGCTTACGGCTCTCACGATTGCCCAGATGATGCCGACGATGCCGATCAGTGAGACGAGGATGCCGAGCTTTGCGATCAGATGAATCGGCTCAATCGAAAGACTTGTGATGCCATCCACTGCAAGACTGATCATCTTCTTCAGCGGATAGTGGCTTTTTCCTGCTAAGCGCTCATGTCGCTCATAGTAAACGCACGTGCTCCGGAATCCGACCAGGGGAAACATGCCCCTAAGAAAGATATTCACTTCCCGGAAGTCGGCAAAATGCTGCAGCACCCGGGAACTCACCAGACGGTAATCCGCATGGTTATATACCGTCTCTACGCCCATCCGATTCATGAATTTATAGAATGACTCCGCGCTGGTCCGCTTGAACCACGTATCTGTATCCCGCTTCGACCGCACGCCATATACAATCTCTGCCCCGTTCAGATATTCCTTCACCATCTGATCCATGGCATTGATGTCATCCTGGCCATCGCAGTCAATCGAGATCGTGATATCGCAATGATCCTTGGCTTCCATGAGTCCGGCAAGCACGGCATTCTGATGGCCGCGGTTTCGGGACTGGGCAATGCCGAGGTAGTGCTTATCCTGTGCAGCAAGGTCCGCGATGATCTTCCAGGTCAGATCTTTGCTGCCATCATTAACAAACAGAATTCTCGAATCTTCCGCAATCAGTCCCTGCCCGGCAAGATCCTGAATCTTCTTCAGAAACTGCGGTGCAGTAATGGGCAGCACCTCCTGCTCGTTGTAGCAGGGAATCACGATCCAGAGCACTGGTTTTTTCGTCATACATGATACCTCTTGAGACATTTTACCTGTCACGAAGTTCTTCTGCAATTCCCATCAGAAAAGCAGGAGCTCATTGCCCCTGCTTAATTGCTGTAAGCCTGTGCCCGATTCTGGAGTTCATCGCCAAGCGTATCATCCGTGGTGCTGTCATCCTGGCTGACCGTAAGACCAGAGAGATTGGAAGCACCTTCGGTCGTCTCAAAGAAGGTTACCTGAATAGATGCATTCAGGTCATTGCCATCCTGGATGCCCGTTCCCGCATTCCGGTCATACCCGGAAACCGTCACGTCCCTGATCAGACAACGGTACTTCATCTCAGACATCTTCTGCAGAACATTCCGGAACTTCTGATAGGAAGTGCAGTGGAATGAGATCGTCACATCTCTGCGAACAATCGTCTGGGACAATACCGGATCGCTCCAGGAGATGCTGACATTGTCTGCATCTTCATCAAAGATCTCACCCATGGCCGTGATCTCTGCGCTCTGATTGTTGTAGATGCTGAGATCCCCGGTGACTTTTCCTTCCGAGTCCTCAATGACCCGCTGCATCTGGCTGATCTTCGATGCCTTGGCGGTCTCGACCTGAATCTCCGTCACCAGCGTATCCGTATTGTAATCAGCAAGCCTTGCCTGCACATTGCGGTAGACGACTTCATAGTAGAAGAACCCGAGGAACAGAACTGCACAGATCAGAAGAAGGATCTTCTCCCGTTTCGTGAATTCATGTGACAGCATCACTGATTTCCCCCTTCTGAAGAAGTAGCCCAGGTAATCACGACACTAGCCGTCACGAGGTTTCCGGTCTCATCCCCGGAAGCCGCTGCGGTCGTTACCGTAACATACCCATTTCGGGAATCATTCTGCAATGCCTTCAGGAATGTCGATACCGTGGAAAGATCCGTCACCCCAGTCTGCACCGTAATGGTGCTGCCGCTGATCGAGACATTCTCCAGCTTCACATAAGGCATCATATCGGCATCCAGCATATCGAAGACACTGCCCTTGTCAGCTTCCATCTTCTCTTCATCCGTCATGTACCAGTCAGTCACTTCATCATACTGTTCCTTGACAGAATCATAGCTGCTGTTTGCTTCCTGCAGCTTCGTGAGCTGCGCGGCCATCTGATTATACTGCGCTTCCGCAGCATTCAGCTCATCCAGGCGATCATAGACCCCCACTTTCACGAATCCTGCCAGAATCGCCAGAAACACCGCAAACCAGATGATTGCTTTCTGATCCTTTGCTTTCTGCTCGTCGATGACGAGATTGATATACGTCTTTTCCGGATAGCGTGCTTTAACAGGCTTCAGACTGATTTCCTTTGAAAAGATGCTCTTCTTTTCACTCATCGATCAGCACCTCACTCCCCATAGAAGCAGATCCCGCAGGCTGCCGATCCGCTGATCAGCGCTTCCTCATCAGAAACTGCTGCATTCTTCAATGAACTGAGCAGAACCACCTTCAGCGGAACCGTATCGCTGATCTGCTTCACCAGCGGTTCAATCCAGGCCCCGCCCCCGGTCACATACAGCACTTCCAGGGAATTATCCCGCTTCTCATACGTATAGTAATTGACTGCCCGCATCACATTGACGGCAATCTCACCGGAAATATCTGAAACCGCCTCACTGTCCAGAACGCCATCCTTATTCTGCTTCAGGTGCAGCGAAGCGATATGAATATCGCAATTCATCTGTTCCGCAATCCGCTGTGCCATAGTCTCACAGCCAATCTCATAAGTCCGCTTGGTATCATAGACGCCATCTGAGAACATCAGAATATCAGAAGAATGATAGCCAAGATCCAGAACTGCAAAATCCCGGTTTCTGCTTTCCGGAACCAGCCGGTTCAGAAGACAGCCGATCGCAAGGGAAGCCGGAGCAGCCTCGACAAGCTTCAGACCGATCCTCCGAAACATGGTCTGGTAATCCAGCATCTTCTGCTTTGAAACGGCTACTCCGAGCAGATCCATTCCGGTATCTTTCCCGGATTCATCGCTCTCAATGCCGATCATCGCATAGTCAAACAGGTAATCATCTTTCTCTCCCGTAATGAAATCATGAAACTCAAACGGAAGATTCACCTTCAGCTGGGCTTCGGTCATAAGCGGAAACTGCAGACGGCGGATGATCGTCTCTGCATCCGGGACAGCAAGACATACCTTCTTTGCAGTGAACTTCTGCTCCTTCAGCACATCCTTCAGAAAGTCAGAAAGTCCGTCCATGGAGACAACCTCACCATTGCGGATGATATTGTCAGGCATATCGGCGGCGAAGAACTTGACCAGCTTATGATCCCTCACTTCAGCAATTTTCAGACGGCTGGAGCCGAACTCCATACCAAGCAATCCATTTGCCATACGTCAAAACCCCTTTAGAACAAGCTGAAATACCAGCTCACAATCGGCAATCCAACTAGCAGGCAGATCACAGAACTGATCGAGATCGACGGCCCGAACGGTATCTTCTGCCGGTGTAATAATAACACGAATAAAAGGCCCACGATGCAGGACAGGATAAGATTCAGAAAACCTTCTGCCGGGCCGAGATACAGCGACACCATGAAATACAGCTTGATATCTCCCCCGCCCATGCTGTCCTTCCCTGTGATCTTATCAAAGAGAAGCGAGAAAGCAAGCATGCCTCCGGCAATCGCAAAGCCTCCGATCAGTCCATTCTTCACCAGGGAGCCGATGGATTCACCCATAAACGGAAGACAGATTCCCCACCAGACAATCCCGGCAATGATTAATCCATCCGGAATCTCATAGCTCTTTAGATCCACCAGAGATAATCCGAGAAGAATGCTCGCCAGTCCCATGGCCCTGACTGTTTCCATGCTCAATCCAAACCACTCCGCAAAGAATACGAACAGAAGTCCTAAGCCAGCCTCTGTCCATAAGCAGTCAGAAGGAATCTTCGCTCCGCAGTATCTGCATCTGCCCTTTGCAAGCAGATAGCTGAATACCGGAATCAGATCTCTCCAGCCAAGCACATGACCGCAGGCATCGCACTTTGAACGCCCATGAATCCAGTCCTCATGCCTTACAATTCTTCCGGCAATGCAGTTCATGAAACTGCCTAAAGCAGCCCCGAGAAAGAAGCATAATACAATCACCCAGATCTGGAATCCGATGGAAAAAGAACTCAGCCTCATTGCCTGCCCTCTTCCCAGCTCAGCATGATCTTTCCCTCTGAGCACACGACTTTGATCACCATGGTTCCGGGATCTCCATAGTACTTCTTTCCATCAATGACCATCGTGGAATCCTCGTTATATCCATAAGGCTTCTCTCCAACAATGGTATTCTTCACATTGTCGTAATACGCAACATATCCGCTGCTCGTCCAGTGCGGACATCTGCCATCGCTGCCATCTACCGGACAATTCAATCCATTGTTTGAATTGATCCTGGCAACCGATTCTGCGGTATTCGCGGTCAGGCCATCATTGCCATGATCCACCCGGATCTTCATCCAGTCTCCTCCCTGAATCAGGAAGAACACCACGAAGAAGATAATCAACGGAATCAGAATCAGTTCCAGAACACTGATCTCTCCTCTGTTTCCCCCTAGCTCCTTCATATCATTCCTCACCAGCCGCAGAAGCTGACGGCACAATCTCCTTCACGGAAGGAACCGGTGCAGATTCTGCCGGAGCGGAACTTGCTGCAGCAGAAGGAGAAGCTTCGATCTCAGTTACAGAAGGAACCGGAGTATTGACCGGTTCTGAGGTCTCTGCAGGTGCTGCAGTTACTGTAATTTCAGAAACAGATGGTGCTGGAGCAGATGCACTTGCAGAAGGAACCACAGTTTCAGTGATCTCAGATACCGACGAAGCCGGCGCAGAAGCACTTGCAGAAGCGGATGGAACTGAAGAAGCACTTGCCGATGCAGAAGCTTCTGGAGTCAGAGATGGCTCTGCAGTTTCTTCCGTCACCTGTTCTTTTCCGAGCGAAACGGTATAATTCACGGCAGCACCCTTTGCAAAGGTTCCGCTGTCATGCGCAATGATCGTTCCTGCTTCCGCAGTATTGCTGTATGCTTCGCTTCTGGTTCCGGCAGAAAGACCCTTCTCAGCAAGATCCTGAAGTAACGCTGTTTCATTGTTTCCAACATAATATCCATCCGAGATGACAATCGTCTCTTCGGTTTCTTTCTGTTCTGTTTCTGCTTCTTCGCGAGCAGCCTGTTCCTTCTCCATCTCGGCGAGTTCTTCTTCCGTAATGTCTGAGGTTCCGGATCCGCTCAGCCAGATATATCCGTATCTCTTCTGACCATGCCGGTCGCCATAGGCAGGCCACCAGCCCTCATGATACATGCCGCTGTAATTGCCTTCCTTGATATACACATACTGACCATCGGCACTGACATCCGTCACAAAGCCGACATGATTTGAGAACACAACCAATGAATTCTCCGCAGGTTCTGAAGACACAGTAAAACCAGCTGCCTTTGCCCGAATCAGCCAGTAGCCGGCATCACCCCATGCAGGAAGACGAATTCCCATCGTCTCATAAACAAGCTGCCATGCAGTCCACGTGCAGTTATTCGTATTGCCAGGATATGGATTGAATGCAGCACTCACCGAAGACGTCCAGGTATTGCCGAAGGAAAGCAGATCGTTGCTCACAAACACTGCCTTCAGGTTCATATCCCCTTCTACCGTAACCACCGCATCCGGATCATAGTCATAATGAACAACCCCGGTATTTCCGGAACCATCGACTACTCCCAATGATTCACTTCCGGTATTCTCTTCATCACTCTCGGAATCTACCAGTCTCCATCCGACGAGCGTATAGCCATCCTCAACCGGATGAATCGGAGATAGAGAAATCGTTTTGCCGACATCTACAGTCCGTTCAATCGTGACTGCATGGTCCTCTTCCGTAACGATATCTCCTTCTTCCGTTTCTACTCCTTCAATCTTCTGAGGAGAGTCAGAAGAATCAGAAGGCTCATCAGCTGCAGGTGTTTCAGATGGTTCTCCTGTCTCCTCTGTTTCTTCTTTCTTCAGAAGCGGATGAGACAGTTTCACTGCATGCAGGTATGGAGTTGCATTGCCTCCTCCTGCAGATGCAGAAGGAGATGGTTGTGTATCTGTATTCTCTGTCACTGCAGAAGGTGTGGAGGTCACTTCTGCAGAGGCAGCAGGAGATGCCTCAGGAGTCACAGAAGGACTCGGTGAAGGACTGCTTGCAGCTTCCGCGGATGCACTGGCTTCCGGAGTTTCCGTGCTTTCTGCCGATGCACCTGCACTTGCTTCTGGAGAAGAAGACGCTTCTCCCTCGCTGAAGAACTCCGATTCATCTTCCGGCGCTTCTTCAATTACGAAATTGACTTTTGCAGAAGCATTCTCTGTTCCCGTCCAGTCTCCGATATAGATACGCTTCGCTATCGAATCAGAAGCATAGTTCTTCAGCATAGTATAAATTGGATAAGGGTATTGTTTTTTGATCAGAGATGAATTAAAAGGCAAAGTGTTCTCGACATCTGAAGTACCAACAACAACCATGTTCTTTAGAGAATCCGACGACAGTAGATTTATGCTGAGAGCCGAATCAGAATAATAGGTTATTTTCCCGTTATGATCTTTGAGGTACACTCCGCTGATAGAATCACCCTGATCCAAGTATCCAACATCAGTTAAGTAAATATGATACTTCCAATAAGAGGTTTCACCGAATCCATTCAGAATAGGAGACACAATGTGATACTGTTCATTTGAAGGGATGATTATTTTCCCAGCGAAGTAGGAATGATTAATCGAAACAGTATGAAGATACGAATAAATGCTTTCATAATATGCATAATTGCTGTATCCGATTAATCCGCCGCTCATGTTCCCATCAGCTCCGTAGACAGAAACAGTGGAGAAGCTGTTGTTAATTGAGATTAAACCAGCTTGCATTCCGATTAACCCACCAGCATTTCCCTGATATGAGTAAATATCTCCTTCATTCTGAGAAGATGATTGTTCAACAGCTGAATGACCACTTGAATATGAATTGTTAATTTTAGCTGAGGCCGTCCCGTAGTTTAAATAACCTATTAATCCGCCAGCAGCATAGTCGCCTGTTGCACTGTTCTTATCACTTTCCTTCTGAACTACATAGGCGGACACAGCACAATTGCTAATGGTCAGGTCTTTACCATAAGAAGAAGTTTGATATGAAGAATATGCATATCCAATCAATCCACCAGCATACTGTGTTCCAGTAATTCGATAATTTCTGCCGCCAGCGAAAGTATTCTCCAGATCAACACGAGATGCTTCTTCAACATAGCCAATAATCCCACCAGCATACGTGCCAGAAACTGCATCGAAGACCGATGCAGTTTTCGAATCATTTCCATGAACAATTACATTAGAGATCGTCACTGCAGCATCACGTTGAATTTTCCCAATCAAGGTTCCAGAATACTTAGAAGATTCAATAACCGGATTATTGATGTTCAGATCTGAAACACTGAAATTTTTATCAACCAATGCAAATAGCCCCGCTTCTTCCAGGTCCAAGGTCTGATTATTATCATAATAAGACATCGTTCCGCATATTCTGAGATTGCTGATGGAAAAGCCATTTCCATAGTAGTTCAGAAGCTCTTTCTGATAGATACCGATCAGAGAGTTTTCTGGAGTCGCCATTACTACCGAATTATTCGGATCACTATTGGCCCCATATGCAAAAATATGAGTTCGGCCTGATTCAGAGCGGAAATACTCACTCACATCAATATCACCGTATTGTTTTGCGGTTTGAATGGTTACATGATTCCCTGCTTCTGAATAAAGAGAAACATCATAACTGAGATTCTCCAGATGTCTGGTGTTATGAATCAATGCGGTATTGCTGAAGTTATTCTTATCAAGTTGATAACGAGCAGAAATGACTTCAGCAGCAGGAGAATACAAAGATGACTGATAGGAAGCATTAAAGGACCCGTCGCCGAACAGACTATTCGTAACAGCACTGAAATAGGAATCGTTAGATACATAATCAGTCTGGAACGTGTCAGTTCCTGCAAAATCTGCAATGATCTGAATATCCTCACCAGGCAGGAAACCAGAGAACATTTTTGCAAATCTTCTATCATCAGAAAAATCTCTATTCTCTGTATCAAACGTTCCTGCACTGCCGCCGGAAATATCATCCAGAACAAGCCGGATCTCGGAGGAAGAAGGATCAAACGATGCATACAGATGATTAACAACACTAACAATGTTCACTTGATTATCTTCGGAAATAGAAAGCTTAGCAAAAGCTACTTTTCCTGACTTTTTTCCGCAGATTGCAACATTAACCAGGTTATTCCAGGTGATGTTGGAACGATCTACTTTCAGTATTGCTTCTAGAACATCTCCATTGCTGATATCCAAACTTTCAGTCCCAGCATTCTGCCAGTCTCCGACATGCCGTGTCTGGCTGCTCTTCTGATCCGATATGGTATACGTCTTGAACGGATAATCGTTCTGAAGACTCTCCAAATCATATTTCACTGTCACCTGATTCTTTCCCGCAACAAAAGGATTTGAACCAGCAGTTCCGCCAGATACCTGGATTGTTGTGGAACCCGAACCAATCACAGGAATCCGGTGATTGATATTTGCCAGATAAAAGTTATCAGCTCCTGAAACAGCATTGTCCCCTGCAGCTCCAATAAAGATTCCGCTGACTGAGTCAATTCCGACCAGACCAGTTGAATAGCATTCATTCACCTTAACTGTCCCGCCGGGAACAGAGCCGATCAAACCACCAGCAGTCTGCACTGCTGATACAGAAGCAGTCGAATAGCATTGCCTGATCTCAAGATTCGAATCTGAAATTCTGCCGATCAAGCCACCGCCGGTAGATTGTGCGGATGCAAGATTAATATTGAATTTAGAGCTTGAATATTTTCCTTTTTCAGTTTGTCCGCCAGATTGAGAGCGTTCAATAGAAGATCCTTTTCCTGCATTGAGAACACTGCCGATTAAACCTCCACCACTGTTATCACCGCTTCCCGAAACATTCTGAACACCAATAGTAACCGCAGCCTGGGAATCCGAAATCTTTACAGTATTATTGCCTGCATCAATCTTTCCAACTAATCCGCCAGCATAAGAATGCCAGTTGGACACAGTGAGCACGATGTTCTTTCCATACACTGCACAATTGCTCATGCTGAAAGAACCATTAGCTTCTGCTGCGATGCCTCCAGCAAATTTGCTGCAGAGAACTGAAATCGACGAATTGCCAGTTAGAGTGACATTCTTAATAGTGCCATTAGTGATACTTCCGACCAGCCCAGCAGCTGATCCAAACGCAGTCCCGGTAGTTGCAGTGACATTATTCAATGTCAGATCATGGATAGACACTCCATCTGCAAGGCTTGAGAAAATCGCAGCGGCTCTATTACCCCCATGTTCTTTTGAGAGGTCAATCCGGATATTTTCAATGGTAAAGCCGCCGCCATCATATTCTTCAATCGAAGTATTTGTAATCGGATAGAAAGTATTCTCCCTAGAAAACTCATCATATTCACCAAACAGAGAAAGGGATTCAGAACTATTCCTCTTTTTCATTTCCGATACGAAGTCTTCTGTTCCGGCTTTTTTTAAGAACGGTTCTGAAGAAGCGTCCCAATGGATATTATCTTTCTGGATAGCCTTATGATACGCAATTCCTAATCCCGAAAGATCATAATCAAGGTTTTCAAGATGACGACTGTTCTCAATATAGGCGGTATCTCCATCTGTAGCATTACCGAATAAACTGTTGAAAGTAACTGTGCCTGCATCAGACGAATCAAATTTACTATCCCATCTAGAAACTACTGAGAATTCAATTGTTTCCCCAGGGATAAATCCGGTTTGGAAAAAAATGCTGAAAAATTTATGTTCTTTTATCGTAAGATCGTCAAAATCAATTGCATAAAAATCATATTCAGAAGGATTTGCAATCGGATCTGCCTCTGGTGAACCGGACGATTTCTGATATGCTTTTTTAAATTCTGAATACTCCTCAGAACGAAGCATTGAATACTGTGCAGATTCTGTAGTCTGATGCAGATTCGAAGGCTGGCTATTTGCTTTCCAATTCGGATCCTTGTTATAACCATAATCCATAAAATTTTCCCATGAAATAGTTCCATTGCTGACCTTCACAGGAACATAAATCACTTTTTTAGATGTCAGTCCTTGAACTCTGATGGTAAATTTATCGCTGGTATGCTTGTCTTTCTTCGGAATATTAAAATGAACCGTCAGTTTATTTCCATTCTCTGCAAAGCATGAGGAAATCGGAATCTCCCAGTCTCCGAAATACTGATTATCATTCGGATTAGTATCATATGCTGATCCAGAGAAATAGGCAGCGTTCAGCTGGGAAGTCGTCATGAACGGATAATAAGCGGAGCCAAGTTTGCTGTCATTAGGAACAGCAGTCCTCTTTTCCTCTACGGCAAACGGGGTATCTGCAGCCCCGGCAGCAGCAGTGAGAATGCCATCCGTATCTGAGCCTTTCTGATTATCCAGAACAGTCTGAATTGCATCATTGAAGTCAGAACCCTTCAGCACAAAGCATTTGCTAGCAGTGAAGAATCCGCTCTGATTTCTGCCAAGGAAAGCTCCGGAATGATCGGTTCCGTATACCTTTCCGGCA
>SAMEA3663095__coassemble_1408_pt1 | contig 15695 bp, 15 predicted proteins | sample SAMEA3663095__metabat2_high_PE_014 | metagenome-assembled genome bin SAMEA3663095 (sample SAMEA3663095) | pig gut metagenome | biome: pig gut; feature: pig-associated habitat; material: faeces | place: France | collected 2012
CCGGATGTCCGGACTGTGCATTCGCAATTTCCTTCACGATATTCTTCCGGATATTGCGTGCGTGCTGCTTCAGTTCTTCATTGTTCATGAATGTGCTGATCCTCCTGTTTCTTCTGTTTATTATACTGCGATTCCAGAGCATTCTGCGGATTGCATAGCAAAGATTGCAGGTATTCCTGCTGACTCTTTGCCCATTTTCAGCGGAATAGATCCAGCAGATCTTTCAGCGTCTGAATCCGCGTGCATTCTGCCGTCATCATTCTCTGACCATGAGGCCAGATCCAGATCGGTTTCATGCCCGCCCGATAAGCACCGATGATATCTCTTGCAAAAAGGTCTCCGATAAATGCACAGTCCTGCGGTGCACTTCCGATCTTCTCTGCAGCATACCGGAAGATCTCCGGATTCGGTTTCTTCACCTTCAGATCACCGGATACCACCACTGCATCGAAGAACGTATCCAGTCCCGCCTTTGCCAGTTTCTGATGCTGGGAATAGGAAGTCCCGTTCGTGACCACGCCGAGCCTGTATCCCCGCCTACGCAGTTCGTTCAGCACCTCCATCGCATCCGGAAACAGCTCCGTGTACTTCCAGAGATTCGTCTCCCACCACTGATTGAAGTCAGGATTTCCCATCACATCAAGATCGATTCCGAACCTCTCTCTCAATGCAGAGCTTACATAATTCTTATTGATATCACCCTGCTGATCCAGGATCATGCATGTCTGCAGGACTGCTTCTTTTTCCATCGGATCCATTCCTGGTTTCACAAAGTCCACTGCTTCTTCATAAGCTTTGTATGCATATACTTCCCGATTTCCGAGCGTATCATCAAAATCAAACAGCAGCGTTCTGATCTCCATTCTCATTCCCTCGCTTTCGTTTTTCCATGCGTTCATTCTACTATATCTGGCTGTCCATGCATGGATTCAGATTCTCTGCAGTTCTGCTCCTTCTGTACAGAAATCCATTTCTGATCATCATACAGTTAATTCCTTCTGCACTTTTCCACGTTTCTTAAGCCACGGCGTTCTATAATGATGGCATGGAACTACCTGCCTGGGCCTTTCTGAACTGCTATGCGCTTCTGCTCGCAGGGATGCTGCTGCATACTTCCTTATCAGCATCTGTCTCTGTCCGCAGAGCACCAAGCAATCGCACTTATATCCGTTTTCTGATTGTGCTGATCTCCCTGCTGATCATGGACAGCTTCAGCCGGCTTACCACGACCGAGAACAACTATATTTATGTCCTGATGCAGATCGGCAATTTCTATATCTTTGCCATTGATCCATTAGGATATCTGCTCGCCCTGAATTATCTCAACTGCTTCATCGAGTCTCCGGATTCCCGCTCCAGGTTCTGGCATCATCTGTATCTCGGCTTTTTCTTCTTGAATCTCATCCTGGTGACCATCTCGGAATGCTTCCATCTCGGCTGGTTCTATTATTGTGAGAATCTGGAATACCACCGCGGCAGATTCTTCATGTACCGGGCAGTCTTCAGCATGCTGTTATGCCTGCTGTTTGAATACTATGCAATCTCCGAGAGGAAGCGGATCCAGCCGATCTACCGCAGGACCCTGCTTGCCTTCCCGGTCGTTTCGATGTTCTTCGGATTTCTGCAGACTATCTTCGTGGGTGTTCAGCTTCAGTACAACGGTCTCGTATTCGCATGCATCATGCTTTATATCCACATCCAGAGCAACGATATGAGCACGGACTATCTGACCGGGGCCGGCAACCGCAGACGCCTCGATGACATCGTGACCAGCCTCATCGACCGCAAGGTATCCTTCTCGGCAATTCTGATCGATCTCGATTCCTTCAAGCAGATCAATGATACGTATGGCCATAAAGAAGGAGACAGTGCGCTTCAGGAAGTCTATCACCTGCTTGCGGAAACCTTCCGGAGAAACGATACCATCACCCGGTTCGGCGGAGATGAATTCTGCGTCATCTCCGACATCAGCAATCTCTCCCAGCTGGAACTAGCAGTTGCAAAGCTGCGGGAAAATACCGAAGAATTTAATGCCCGCAGAGAAAAGCCATATGCCATTCATTTCAGCATCGGCTATGCCATCTATGATCCATTATCTTCAGAGGACTACAATGCCTTCCTGAAACGGGTCGATTCCCTCATGTATCAGGAAAAGGCACTTCACCATAAAGCCAGTTCCGGTATGCGCAGTTAAAGGGGGATGGTTCTTCCAGTGCCTTTTTTAGCTATAATGAACTAGACGGAGGTTCCAAGCGCAATGGCAAACAAGATCTGCGATTTCTGCCTGGAAGAAGGAAAAGGACTGTTCAAGCAGCCCGAAGCCATCCAGGGTGGTTACCATATCTGCAGGAAATGCAGAAAAATTATTGAAGATTACGGGCTTCCGGTGAAGTATGACCTGTTCCAGCTGCTGGTCACGGCAGATTCTTCCATGCATGAAATGATGATGGGAGACTACCTGGAAAACCATAAAGCAGAAGATACGATCGCAAAGTATTTTCCGCTGCCGAATATCCTGCTCCATGATGGCGAGCACTGCATCAACGTGCGTAAAGCCTATATCAATGTTTCCAGATCCCTGATTCCATCCTCTATGGCTGTCACCGCTATCGCGGATATCCGCAGACCGCAGATTTCCAATCTCTGCGATGCCCCGGATCAGTCTGATATGGAAATGGTAGAAGGCACACTGTATGAGACTGACACTGCCGTCTATTTCCTGAGCGAGCATTTCATCAACTGCCACCGCCTCACGAGCCTGATCAAGGATAATCAGCCGACTGATGCAGTTCATGTCCTGGAACATAACCGCCGCTATACGTACTATACTCCGCACAGCGACTTGTTTTTCATGCGGGAGACATTCTACCGCATGGCCGCTGCCGCAAAAGAGAACAAGAAAAAGAACCTGATCTACCTTGCCAGCGAGAATACGATGACCCTGACCTCCGGCATCTACAATGTGCCGAAAAATATCCGGGCAGGAAACTACTGGGTCAATCCGGTCAACGATTCCGGTCTCAGCATCCGCGACGCAAATGGCCGCTACCATGAGATCCGGGGCGGCAGGCTTCATATCGATGAAGGCTCCACTCTGGAAGTAACTGGTCAGTATGAATTCCGGTTCACCAGAAAAGAGCCGAAAGAACCTGACATCAAAGAAAGATAAATAATCTGCAGAATCACTCTGCAGATTTCTTTTTTCTGAGATTTACTGTTTTCTCCAGGTGCTCTTCGAGAAGAGGATGGCGATCGGGAAGATCTCCAGTCTTCCTGCAAGCATATCGAAGATCAGAACAACTTTCGAGAATGCAGAGAACCCGCTGAAGTTGCAGACCGGTCCGACTGCAGCGAGACCTGGTCCGACATTGTTGAACGTCGCCATGACCGCAGACAGATTCGTCTCCACATCGAACCCATCGAGAGAAATCAAGATCATGCTGATGATGAGAATGAATGCATAAGCAATCATGTAGTTTGCTGCATTGCGTACTACTTTCTCATCCACGACATGCTTGTTGATGCGGATCGTGCGCACTTCTGATGGATGCATGTTCATATGGAAATTGCGCCGCAGCGACTTGAACATGATCAGCAGTCTGGAAACCTTGACGCCGCCGCCTGTCGAACCAGCGCAGGCGCCGATGAACATCAGGCACAGGATCAGCACTTTGGAAAATGCCGGCCACACATCATAATCCCCAATCACAAATCCGGTCGTCGAGATGATCGTCGCAACCGTGAAAGAAGCCTGATGCAATGCATCCCTGAGAGTCGGATACAGCGAACGGATATTCCAGGTAATCAGGGCGATGAAACTAAATACGATCACCCAGAACAGACGGAACTCCTCATCCTTCAGCACATCCTTCCATCTGCCTAAAAGAATCAGATAATAGCAGCTGAAGTTGACAGAGAATAACAGCATGAATACAGTTGTGACATTCTGCAGATACGGACTGTAACCAGACATCGAATCATTCATGATGCCGAAGCCACCGGTACCAGCAGTTCCATAAGCCGTGCAGACCGCCTCAAACAGAGGCATGCCGCCAATCAGCAGGAAGATCGTGTTTAAGATGGTCAGCGCGATATAGATGAGATACAGAATCAAGGCAGTCTGCTTCATATGCGGAACCAGCTTGCCGACCGAAGGACCAGGAGATTCTGCTCTCAGAATATGAAGCGTGAAGCCTTCATTCTTGCCAGCCAGGGGAACGACGGCCATCAGGAATACCAGCACGCCCATGCCGCCCAGCCAGTGGCTGAAGCTGCGCCAGTACAGAAGCCCTCTGGAAATGGATTCCACTTCCGTGAGAATCGAAGAACCCGTTGTTGTGAAGCCTGAAACTATCTCAAACAGACAGTCGATATAGCTTGGTATTTCCCGGGAGATATAGAACGGAAGACAGCCAAGGGCAGACATGATGATCCAGGAAAACCCGGTGGTAACCAGGCCTTCCTTGGCATAGAAGCCCTTTCTCGCATTTCTGGAAACTAGATACAGCAAAGCTGCACAGGCAATGATGATGAACTGCGACTTCACGATTGCGTCTGCCGCATTTGCCTCGCCGCCCGCATAGCTGATTGCCCAGGCCGGGACCATGAAGATTGCTTCAATCATGAGAATCGGAGAAATGATCCGGGCAATCATCCTGTAATTCATTGCATTGCGCATGGATCAGTCCTCGAAGATATCATTCAGCGATCGGATGGTCGAGGTCCGGTTCGTCACCACAACCAGCGTATCGCCTTCCTGGTATGCGGTGCTGCCGTCTGCAATAATCGTCTGGTCTCCTCTGGAAACGGAGACAATCAGCACGTCAGAACGTGTCTTCACTTCTCTTAACGGCTGCCCGACATGACGGGTATCCGCATCCACCAGGAATTCGATTGCCTCGGCTTTGCCGCCGGCAATGGAATGAATCGTGATTGCAGCGCCTTCCTTGTTCTGCATGGCCCGCACATACCGCACAATATTATTCGAAGCCATCTCTTTCGGAGAAATGACTGATCCGACATGGAGACTGTCCAGAAGCAGATTATTCTCGGCATGGCTTACCTTGGTCACGACCTGAGCGACATTGCGGGTATGTGCATAGAGCGCAATCACGATATTCAGCTCATCGAGACCTGTCAGAGTGACCAGAGCATCACTGTCATCGATTCCTTCGCTGTTCAGAAAATCCTGGCTGCTGGCATCGCCTTCCACGATTACCGCCGAAGGCAGAAGTGCTGCCAGTTCCTGGCAGCGGGCGGAATTACGCTCAATAATCGTACAGGCCATGCCTGTACGGGCAAGTTCTTCTACAAGGTAATAGCTGATGCGGCCGCCTCCGGCGATCAGAACCCGTTTTGCCTTTCTGGCAATGATACCCATATTCCGGAGCAGAATTGAGAGATGATCCGTCGCTGCCGTCACGAAAATCAGATCTCCGACCTGCAGCGTGAAATTGCCATCCGGCATATAGCACTCACCATTTCTGCTGACTGCGCAGATCAGCACCTTCGTATGCACGATCTGACTCAGAGAACTCAGCTTGGCTTGATTCAGCGGACTCTTGGCATCAATGCGGAGTTCCACGATTTCCACGTTGCCCTTGGCAAACGTATCAATTTTCAGAAAGCCCGGATATTTCAGCAGACGCGCAATTTCATGCGCAGCCTGACGTTCCGGATTGATGGCCATGTTCAGTGCGAATACATCGCGCATCTCAAAAGCCTGACGGCGGTATTCCGGGTTGCGGATCCGGCCAATCGTATGCAGCTCCGGATTCATGCCATGTGCAGTCATGCAGGAAAGCAGGTTGACTTCATCTGTATCGGTTGCGGCAATCAGAAGGTTGGCTTCCTGCACATCTGCCTGCTCCAGCACATCCATGCTGGCAGAATTTCCCTGAACCGCAATCACATCATAGGATTCCATGATGTTTTCAAGTACTTCTGCCTTGCGGTCAATGACAGTAATTTCGTGTCCCTCAGCAGAAAGCTGTGCGGTCAGAGTAGACCCGATCTTTCCGCCTCCGGCGATGATAATCTTCATAAGCCCCCTGATGGCAGAAAACCCAGACAGATGCCTGTTCGGGAAAGGACCATCCTCCTGTAACAAGAAACAATAATGCTTTTTCCTCCGGCTGAAGTATGACTTCCATACCCAGAAACCGGATATGTCACTATTCTAACATCGCCCCGTTAAAAGGCAATCAAAGAGTCTTTAGGCATAAATACCGCACTTCAGCCACCATAAATCCCCACAGCCAGAGAACTTCCGCTATAACTATTGTCAGGAGGTACTCTCATGAAGATTACTGCTTTCGAAGTCCGTCCCGATGAAAAACCATACTTTGAAGAACTCCGCCAAAAAGGAATTGAGATCACTGAACGTCCAGACCGTCTGACCCTGGACGTAATTTCCGAACTAGAGCCAGACAGCGCGGTCTCCATTCTCGGTCAGAGCCTTTGTGATGAAGCGATCTTCCAGGCACTTGCCAGGCAGACAATCTTCTATCTGAGTACGCGTACCATCGGATATAACCATCTGGATCTCACTGCAGCAAAGAAGTATGGCGTTCATACTGCCAATGTCTCATATGCACCAGATGGGGTTGCGGATTATACCATCATGATGATCCTGCTATGTCTGCGCGGATACAAGCAAGCCCTCTGGCGCATGCAGGTCAATGACTTCTCTCTGGATGGATTGATGGGCAGAGAACTCCGGGACCTCACTGTAGGCGTGATCGGAACTGGCAGAATCGGTTCTCAGGTCATCCGGGATCTCTCCGGATTCGGCAGTCATATTCTTGCCTATGACCCACATCCGAAAGCAGGAATCGCAGCCGAATTCGTTCCGCTGGAACGCCTTTATGCAGAATCCGATATTATCACTCTGCACACCGCATTGACTCCAGAAAACTACCACATGATCAATTCCGATACCATTGCTCTCATGAAAGACGGAGTCATTCTGATCAACTGTGCCAGAGGCGGTCTGATGGACATGAAAGCCCTCATTGAAGGCATTGAGTCCTGCAAGATCGGTGCACTCGGATTAGATACCGTCGAAGACGAAGAAGGCATTGTGCATAAAGACCGCAAGACCGATATCTTCGCAGACCGTGATCTTGCCTATCTCAAGCAGTTCAAGAACGTCGTATATACCCAGCACATGGCTTTCTTTACCGAACAGGCAGTCCGTTCCATGGTATCCTGCGGAGTCATGAGTCTGCTGAATATGGCAGCACATACCCAGATACCTCAGCAGCTTTCCTGAAGATCAGTATGGAATGACTGTTTGCAAAGCTAGGGACCAAGCTGCAGGCAGAGAGTTCTCACATCCTCAAGCAAGAATCCTGACAGCGCAGAATTGCGCTGTTTCTTTTCTGTCTGTCCTTGCTGCAATACATACAGAATTCCTGCTGGCGGCAGGTAGGGAACAGTACCACCGCAAGATCTGAAGGGACACAGAGGATTTCCGATCTTTCCAATCAAAGAAATGGAGGAATTCCCCAATGCCGCGGATACTCATCGCAGACGACGAGTCAGAGATCTGCCAGATGATTCAGAGTTATGCAGCCTTAGATGGTTATGAAACCATCGGTGTTTCTGATGGAGCAGAAGCAGTAGAACTATGCCGGAAACAGGACTTTGATCTGATGATCCTGGATATCATGATGCCGGATATGGACGGCTATACCACCTGCCGGAAGATCAGAAAATTCAAGGATATTCCCGTTCTCATGTTATCGGCAAGAGGAGAAGAATACGGCAGATTATCCGGTTTCGAAACCGGCATTGATGATTGCATAACCAAGCCCTTCTCTCCGAATGAACTGATGGCACGAGTTCATGTGATCATTTCCCGTCACCATTCAGGCTTCTCGGAAAAGAATCGCATACTCAGATTTGGCGGCCTGGAACTCAATCTGCTTGGCCATGATCTCTATATCGATGGAATCAGAACTGCACTCACCACAAAAGAATATGCTCTGCTTGCATACCTAGCAGAAAACAAAGGCATCATTCTTTCCAGAGAGAATATTCTGAGTACGATCTGGGGATATCAATAATCCACACCATCCGGGGAACCGGCTATAAATTCGAGGACTGAGATCAGCTCAGGCATGAAAGATCCTTCTTCAGAGAAACCACCAGAACTGCATCTGATGCAATCCATGCAATTGGTTCTGTCCATACAATGGCATCCCAGCCAAGGATTCCGATTCCAAAGATAGCCAGCACCAATCTTGCCGCAATCTCCGCAAGCCCGGAGATCATCGGCATCATCGTATTTCCTAATCCCTGCAAAGCAGAACGCATCACATGCAGAAGATACAGGATCGGCAATGTATATGCCAGTATATTCAGCATCTGGACTGTGAGGCCAATTGCCTCTGATACCGTTTTCTGATCTCCAGTCAGAAACGACGACGCAATCCCTCTTCCGAATACCAGAATAAACAATGAAACCAATGCACTTGTAATCACCGCAATCACCGCAGAACTCTTCAGGCCGCTCCGGATTCGGTCTGTTTTCCCAGCCCCGAAATTCTGGGAGATATACGTTATCAATGCATAGCCATACGCCATAAGCCGAACATCTTATTTATGGCAGAATATGCCGCAATATGTGCCAGATCAAACTCATTCACCCGGCTCTGAACAACCATACCGCCGGCACTGATCAAGAGATTCTGCAGCATCATCGGAATGCTGAGCTTCAATAGTCTCCAATCCAGATCCCCATCCTGACTCCAGTCTTCTTTATGAAGATGCAGACAAGAGATATGCATCATTGCATAGAGATTGATGGACCCGCCGATGGCCTGTGCAATGACCGTCGCTAATGCTGCCCCGGCAATACCCATCACCTTCACCATCACAATATCCAGGAAGATATTGAGCACCGTAGAGACAATCATTGAAATCAGCGGAACCCGTGCATTGCCTAATGCCCTCAGCATCGAAGACGTATAGTTCAGAAACGTCGTCGCAGACAATCCGAGAAATACCGTAAACAGATACGCATACGCCATATCAAATACATCTGCCGGCGTATTCAGAAACCCAAGTGTCAGTCTCAATGTCGTTACCGCAAGCAACGTCAGCCCGATTGCAGCAACGCAAGTCAGCACAATCGATCTTGCCAGCGACTTCTGCAGATGATCTTCTTTATGCGCACCGAAATCCTGGCCTGCCTGAATGGCAAACCCCTGAACTAATGCCTGCACGATGGAAACGAACATGAACGTATACCAGTCAGCCGAGCCAAGCGCTGCCAATGCGCCGACTCCCAGCATACGCGAAACAATCATCGAATCCGCGAGAATATACAGCTGATGAAACGCATTGCTGATCATCACGGGAATCGAGAAACGGAATATCAGTTTTGCCGGAGAACCGGTCGTCATATCTGTTACAATAGAAGCCATGGCGTGATAATAATACAACAATGTAAAAAGATCATCAGCTAGGAAAGATTCTGATGATTGCATTATGTTGCTTTCTGTTTCTTCTGAAGCTATCATTCTTGCAAAAAGGAGCCGGCCATGAAATACAGAACACTTGGAAACACCGATCTGAATGCCTCCATCATCGCCCTCGGCACCTGGGGACTAGGGGGCGGCAGCGTATGGGGAGACACAGATATCAGCTCTGCAGACGATCTGCTCAGTGCTGGAGCAGACTGCGGCATCAACTATATCGATACCGCCCCGGTCTATGGGATGGGCAGAAGCGAAGAACTCCTTGGCAAAGCTCTGGCAGGAAGAAGGGACAAATTCCTGCTGCAGACCAAATGTTCCCTCAACTGGCGCAAAGGAGATGGAACCTTCAAATACGCAAGAGACGGCTATACAGTAAACAATAATACCGGCAGAGAAGCCATTCATAAAGACGTAGAAGAATCCCTGCAGAGAATGCATACCGACTACATCGATCTCCTGGTTGTCCACTATGTCAATTCTTCCTGGCCTGCTGCAGAGACCGTCTCTGCATTAGAAGAACTGATCCAGGAAGGAAAGATCCGGGCATATGGCATCTCCAACAGCCAGCCGGATGACCTCGATGCCTACGCTGCTTCAGGCAATCCCGCTCTCGTTCAGGAACAATACAGTCTCTTAGCTCCTTTTCATGGCGAAGCCTATTTCCCTGCCTGCACGAAACATCACACAACCTTCCAGGTCTATGGCGCTCTGGAAGAAGGCTATCTGACCGGACCAGAGCATTTAATCAGAACCTATGAGCCAGGAGATATCCGGGCAAGACTGCCATGGAATACAGAGCCATATCAGAAGAACCTGCAGAACCTGTATGACGAAGTCTGGACTCCATTAACCAGAAAGTACAATTGTTCTTATGCCAATCTCTTTGAGGCATGGACACTCAATCAGTACGACAATCTCAGTCTTCTGATCGGATGCCGTCATCCGGAAACCATTCTGGATACTGCATCCTGCCTGAATCTGTCTCTCAAACAAGAAGACTTGCAGTTACTCAGTGAAACCGCTAAACCTGTCCAGGTAAAAGAACTAGATAAATGAAGCAGTAATTCTTTCAGATCTGAACCTTTCCGCTCAGCAGAATCCGGATCGTGAAATAACCTTCTTCATCAGACATTGATAGATATCCATGATGCCGATTAACCACATTGCGTACAGTCATCATTCCATATCCATGACCAGGCCGTTTCGAAGCAGGCATCTGCCCGGAAGAATCCAGAATTTTACCATCGATGGAATTACGGACAGAAATTGCAAATTCTTCTTCATCAGAAGAAATCGAAACCAGGATCTCTTTTCCTGATCCGATATGGTCGATTGCATTGTCCAGAAGATTTGTGAGAAGCATGTATATTTCATCTTCTGAAAGAAGCGGCTCACGGATGATGCTGAGATGGTAAACGACATGAATTCCCTTTGTCATCGCTTTCTGCCGTTCAATATTCAGGATCTGATTCACCGGAGCACTGATGGTTTCTACCGGAATAAACACGTTCTGATTCAGCTCATTCTGAAGATTCTCTGCCTCCACTTTTACTGCAGCAGTACTTCCAGTCCTTACTAAGTTCAGAAGATGCTGAACATCGTGTCTCATCCGAGAAAGTTCCTGCTGAGAAGCGATGTTTTCTTTCATCAGGTCCATCCGATAGCTCATCGCCTGTTTTTCGGAATCTGCATGCATGATTTCTTTTGTTTTGTCGGAAACGTCTTTCCCGGTAAACCCGAGAACCACAATAAATCCAACGACGCAGAGAATCGCAATACCGAGGTGAAATGAATCATAGTGATCCAGATACAGCAGAAACTCCAGCGAATCGATAGCAGCCTTGCAAAGCAGGATCGAGGCAATGATCAGGATTTCATCAAATACCGGAATTTCCAGTTCATGTCCGAGAATGATCCTTGCGGTTAGATACAGCAGCAGAATCTGGAAAACCTTTGTCAGAATGATCATCAGAACATACTGATTTTCAAAGAGTGAAGCATAATCAATTGCCCCGTAAAACAGAAAGGAAACCGCAACCGTCAAAAAGGAATTGACTGCAGCAGTAATCAATTCCGGCATCAGGGAACATGAAATCTTCTGCAGTGAATTTCTTAATTCTCCGATCGAGAGCGTGATAAACCCGATCAGATAGTTCACTGCAGAATAATAACCTGCTGTCACGCTAAAAGCGTTGATCACTTCAATAAATACAGAGCTGGCCACAAAGCAGAATAAGAATGCCAGCAATTTATTCTTCCTGCACAGGACGGTATAAAAGCATGCATATTCAACTGATTCAATCAAATTTACGATCATAGAATACAGTTCAGTCGATATTCCGAATAACGAGATTTCAATGTTCCGAGTTTCCTGCGGCTAGATTCAAAATGAGAACCATCTTTCATATAGATTGTGCTTCCTGAAATTTTCTCGATCTGAGAAACATTAACGATCACAGAGCTTGAGGCAAACGAAAACAATTCCGCAGGAAGAGTAGATTCCACATTTTTCAATGTATTACGGATCATATATTCTGCACGATCTCTGCAGCGGATCACAACCTGGTTTCCATATACGACCAGGCAGGTAATTCTGCTGTAAGGAACCCGTACAGATTCAACAGAAGAACCCACCATCAGTGAATTATTCTCAGAAACCTTCAGAAACTTCTTCAGCCCTTCTGCAAGATCATCCTTCAGATTTGCCTTCCTGATAAAAAAGAATACGTTCAGTGAAAACGATCGAAACACTAAATCCTCATGATTCGAGCAGAAGATCACCCGAGAATTCGGAGCAATCTGATTGATCTCTCGCGCAATTTCAAATCCGCTTCTATCCGGAATATCAATATCGATAATATAGAGATCAGAGAAATCAGAAACCTGAAACGAAACAGGATCCCTGCATATCTTCGGGACGAATTTCCCTGAATCATCCAGATCACTGATCAGTTCAGAAATCTTCTGGGAATCAGAAAGGTCATCATCAATAATGGTAACAGTAAATGGCATTACTTCTCCTTCCCCCCGCAAAACATAGAAATTGAATTGATAGTAAGTATTGTGACAATAGCTCTTGAGAGTTCAGACATTTGGCGAAATTCAGATAAAGAACACGCCACGGAAAGCAAGCCCAAAAAGATAATTAACGATTTCGCCTTATAGAAATTTTGACAGGCAGTCCTTTCTGAACTGCTGTTTCTTTCCAGAGCAAATAGGCCGGCAGATATTCCTATCACAACATTTACAAGCACAAAGATCAATATGATTGTATCCGACATATGAATGCTTGAGAATACCGAATAAAAACAATAGATAGCAGTATACAAAACCATGCATCCCTCAAGAGTTTTAGCATGATAGCCTCCACAGTAGTGTCTTAATAGAGATAACAACACTATGTATAGCAAGCATTTATGAGTATTTGAAAATACGAAGGCCGAAAGAATGCCAACTGGGACAAAATCACACAAGTCACATAGCAGGCAGATAATTCCGTAGTAATAAAGCATTTTTGCATTTCCAGTAAGCGAAGATCGCTCACAAAAATACATTCTAATCACCGACACAAAAGAATACACGACACTAATATATCCTACCGCGTTTTTCTATGCCTTCCAAATATCACGTTATTGCAGCCAAATATCCCGGTTTATTCGACGAAAAAGGGAAAACAACTCATGATACTAATAAAGAAAGGGATCCATTATGCTGTTTACTCGTCTAATCTTGCTTTTAGGAGTTTCAGGAATGACTCATTCCAACCATGGTTGGTTTAAACCGCCTTTCACCCCTACTTTCAACGAAGGATTTTTTGAAGATTTTAAAATATGGCCAATAAAGGAGGCCAGCAAATCATGAAAAAAGTAATCGTCCTTCTCACATCATGCTTCCTCGTTGCCATCGGTTTTCTTGTAAATGTCAATGCTTTAGACAGAACCACTAACATCATAAACTTCAAAATCCCAGCTTTGCAGAAACTTGCAGAATATTGGATTGACGACACCTCTGACGGAACAAGAATTTATGTGACATTAAATCCTAATGGAGATGTACAAGATCAGGTCAATTACTGGGCTGTAGATACCAATGAAAATCAAATCACAAACTATGGTATTGCAACTGAGAATGGAGTAAAAACCTACGTCACTTATTCAGATCATAAAACCACTCGATTCCTCCATAAAGTCTACTTCAAGAGTGCAAAGAAAAACTGGAGTCATTATTACATCAACGGAGTGATGGTCTATTGAAAGAACATATGTCCTCAAGGGGATCCAGGTATAATTCTCTGAAACTTAAGCAGACTATTGTTCTTTCAGACAAACTTGTTTTCCTAACTTTCACCGCATTGCTGACAGAAATTGTCTGCATGTACCAGATGAAAGGAACAGCGAATCTCGGCGTATTTGATCTTCTTCCGATGACAACGCTCTTCCAAGGATCTCTGATCGAGAATCTGCTCGCCTGGCTGATCCCACTGCTTGCCTCACTGATCTGCGGCAAGCAGTTTAATACATACTATCCAGTTCGCAATTCCATTTTCACACGAGTAAAGCGAAGATCATTTGTTATGAAGCTTGTAAAGTCTGCAGCGATCTCCTCTTTTGCCGGAATTCTCTATTATCACCTCTGCTGCTTGTTCTTCTGTATCCTCATCGGAAAGATTGCAGATCCTTCCATGCCGATGGGAGTATCAATGTATCTGAACTCTTCTGGCGCCCTGCTTCAGAGTTTCTATGAAAGTATGCCCATTCTTTATCTGCTGATGTACTTTCTGCTCAGCAGTATGTATGGCGCAGTATTCGGTTTGATCGGGTTTATTACAAGCTGTCTGATGCGTAACCGCATTGCGGTATTCTTCAGCCCATATGCAGTTATGATGATCAGTTCCATACTCCTTGCAGTTCTTCCACGCGGGTTCGGAATTCTGATCGATTATAATGCCTTCTGTGTCTTGAAGCCCTCTGTTCTGACTTATCTGCCAATTAAGATGCAGATGATGATTGGATTTTCAGCCCCGATCTTCTGGGCTCTGCTTCTGTTCATTCTGATTCGGATAATTACAGGAAAGGACCAGATATGGGAATAATCCTCCTGCATCAGATCAGAAGATACCGGATTTATCTGTATGCATGCATGCTCGTCTTTCTGGTTATGTTCGTATACTGCAACGCAGAAGACATGGAAAGTATCTTCCTGGGACAATATCAGATATACGGATTCCAGATGGTATGTCCCTTTCTGTATCTTGCCGCATGCGCTGAAGAAAGGAGAATCACTCATCTGCAGGGAGTCTGCACACGAGTCAGTGCGAACATAAGAAAGCAGATACAGTTTTCGGGTGAACTGCTGATTCTCGCAGAATTTCTTATGCTGTTTTCGGTACTTCCCGCTTTTCTGAGTGAGCATACTTCTTCTGAGATGATCTCCTTTCTGGAATACTGTGCACGTTGCCTTCTGTTTATAAGCGGAACCCGACTGATTCTGATTCCTTATGCTGGTTTTGCACGCGCATCGTATCTTTCAGCGGCGATTCAGATCATTCTTTATGCCTGCAATAACTGGATCTTCCGGGGTTCTGTTACCTTTCTGGAAATGAGTTCTGTCAGGATCGTTCAATGGATCATTGTGCTGATCGCGTATTTCTTGTTTGCTATAAACCGGAGGTGGAATGATGAATAGAACGCTGCAAGTTCAGTCTGTTTCAAAAAGCTTCCATGGAATCACAATTCTGGACCATGTCAGCTGGAATCTCGAGGGTGGAAAAGTTTACGGACTGAATGCTCCGAACGGATCCGGCAAATCCGTACTGATGAAATGCATGTGCGGCTTGATGCGGCCAGATTCCGGGAAAACGGAATATAACGGAAAAGAAGTATCTGCTGAAACCATTGATCAGTTTTGCTTCGGAGTTTCCATAGAGAAGCCAGAACTGCTCAATGATCTCAGCGGTCTTGCAAATGTCCGTTATCTAGCTTCGTTCCGTGGTATTGCTAAAGAAAATGAGATTCTGAAATGGTTCCACTTCTTCAGTCTCTATGAAGACCGGAATAAGAAAGCTGGGGCTTATTCACTTGGCATGAAGCAGAAGCTGATGCTGATACAAGCCTTCATGGAAGATCCGGATGTGATTCTTCTGGACGAAGTTACCAGCAGTCTGGATCAAAAGACGAAGCAGCTGCTTGCACAGGTTATCGCCCACGAGCG
>SAMEA3663095__coassemble_1447_pt1 | contig 15217 bp, 16 predicted proteins | sample SAMEA3663095__metabat2_high_PE_014 | metagenome-assembled genome bin SAMEA3663095 (sample SAMEA3663095) | pig gut metagenome | biome: pig gut; feature: pig-associated habitat; material: faeces | place: France | collected 2012
AACTCGCTGTACAGCTGTCCTGCCAGGGTCTTGTTATGGGAAAAGACCAGAGTCGGACGATTGACTCTGGCAATCACATTTGCCATCGTGAAGGTCTTGCCGGTTCCGGTAGCACCTTCCAGCACCTGTTCTTTTTTTCCTTCTTTCAGCCCCTCGACCAGCCGATCAATTGCCTGCGGCTGATCTCCAGTCGGCTTGAAAGGCGATACGAGTTCAAACTGATCAGCCATTGAGAATCTCCTTTGCCCTTGCCAGCTGCGGATCATGGTCTTCATTCGTCTGCCAGTCCAGCACGACTGCGGAAATCAGTCCTTCATAAAGATCCTTGTTCAGAACACCGGTTTCTTCCATGTCCTGATCCTGCTGATACTTCAGAATCGCATTCTGCGTCGATTCATCAAAATACCCATCCGTCCGATCGACATCGTATCCAAGATACTGCAGCAGCATCTGTGCTTCCTTCGTATAATCAGAAACCGAATCCAGCGCATACGAATCGCCTTCATCCATTGCCGTATAGCTCGTATACAGCACCTCCGGAAGCTTCACTTCCTCATCCGGAGCGATGCCGGTGCCATTGACCCAGACTCCCTCTGGAGACATCCATTTCGAATCCGTATATTTCAGGGCACTGCCATCATCGAAATACTTCGTGATCTGCACGGTGCCTTTGCCATAGGTCGTCTCGCCGACAATGGTCACATCATCTCTTTGTTCCTTCATGGCCAGCGTGAATGCTTCAGCAGCTGATGCCGTATTGCCATTCACTAACAGTACAATCGGACCGAAGGACGTGTACTGACCCTGATCCGTATACGTCTTGACCACCGCGCCATCCGAATACTCCCGCTGCAGGATCAGCGTATTCTCCGGCAGAAAATAGCTCAGAACCCCTTTCAGGGCATCGAGATATCCGCCCCCGTCATCTCTTAAGTCAATGATCAGGCTGGTCACGCTATTTTCTTCAAACTCATCGAGATAGGACTTCAGTTCATCCGCAGTTCCTTCCCCGAACTGCAGAATCTGCAGATAGCCATAACCCTCATCCGTGATCTTTCCATCTATCGTATTGGAAACCTCTGCCCGGGTGATCTCCATCGTGACCAGATCATCCCCGCGCTTGAATACCATCGTGACCTTGGTATTCTCTTCGCCCTGCACCAGGGCGACAATCTCATCGGAAGTCATGCCTTCCACTTTCGTGCCATCCACGGAATAGATGATATCTCCCGCCTGCACGCCAGCCGATTCGGCCGGAGAATTGCGGATGACCTTTGTGACCAGCGGAATGCCGTTGCTGTTGGTGAACTGCACACCGATCCCGACAAAGTTCCGGTTGATCGACTGCGTGAACTGCGTGATTTCATCTGCAGACATGTATTCCGTATGCAGATCTTCGTCATTGGTCGTGATGCCCTTCAATGCCTGATCCGTGAGTCTCGTATCCAGATCGTCAATTGAATCCGCAAAGAACCAGCTGTTCTCCATCAGGTTCATGACCACATTGATCTTCTCTGAAGAATCTGCCTTCCCAGCCGTGGAAAGAAGCGATCTCAGGCCAGTCGTATTGGGCAGCGGAATCAGACTGCCAAGCAGCCATCCGATCAGGAACACTGCAATCGAAAGCACCAGAAGCCATGTCTTCAATGTCTTATTCTGCTTCTTCAGTTTCTTATTTTCTGCCTGATCATTCTTCGGATGTTTCTCCGTCGATAAGTGCATGATCTCAGGCTCTTTCTCGTTCTTTTCTTCTCCCATGACGTTCCTCACACTGTTCCTATTCTATACTTTCCCCTCGGACGGAGAAAAGCAGAATGAACGATCCCGAAAAACAAAGTACCGGAATTCCCGGTACCCTGATGAATTTATCCGCCGAACACCGATTCCGGCTTCACGCGGCATGGTGCGCCGACTCCGTTCTCACATAGACGGTTGAGCGCCGCTGTACCCCAGCCGCAGCCGAAGGCCAGATCGCCATTCCAGTTCTGCGCATAGCTTGCAAACTGATCTGCGCTGCCAAGATAGAACACTTCAACATGGCAATGCGGTCCCGTGCTGTTGCCCGAAGAACCAAGCAGACCGATCTGCTGACCAGCTGTGACAATGGTTCCCTTGGCAAGCGGAGAACCCGCCAGGAGATGCAGATACTTGATCGCATACAGATTACCATTGACCTTCGTCAATAGATAAACCTGGTTGCCGCCGCCCCAGCTGCCGCCGTATTGCGATCCGCATCCATTGCCGAGATTGCCGTATCCGCAGCCATTTGCGCTGTTGATCACGACGCCATTGCCGACTGCCACAACCGAAGAACCAAGTGCCCCTGAGAAGTCCGCACCTAAATGCACACCGCCGCTGGCATAGTGCCACGTGCCGGCATTCGGATTGATCGAAACACCCGGAACCGGATACGTCCAGCCAGCCGAAGCAGCCACTTCGCTGAGAGCCTGGGAAATCTCTGCCATCTGCGCACGGATTGCCTCGATATCTGCCGCAATCCGGTTGCCCTCTGCTTCGAGATCAGCACTCTGCTGCTGATACTCTTCTTCAACTACCTGAGCCTGATACTTCAATGTCAGGATCTGGTTCTGCTTATTCACGACTTCCTGCTTGGCCGCATCGAGATCTGCTTTCTGCTGCTCCAGATCCGCTTTATCAGAATCAAGCTGAGCCTTATCCGTATTCATCTGGTCGGCCAGGTCTTCCATCGTCTTATTGTCATATTCCGTGATTGCGCTGAGACCATTGGCAATCCGGACAAGCTCATCAAACGTCTTCGCGCCCATCAGCACATCAAGATACTGATTCAGGCGCATCGTCTGCTGCTGATACGCCATGCGCTCCTTGATCTTGCTTTCAGCCTGATCAATTTCTTCCTGATTAGCCTCAATTTCTGCTTCGAGCTTTTCGATCTCTGCTTCCTTGACCGCAATCTGGCCATTCATATCCGCTATCTGCTTATTCAGCGTGGCAATATCATCATTCAGTGCATCTGCCTGGTTCTGATAATCCTGAACCAGCGACGCATAATACGTAATATTCTCTGCAATCTCAGCCCGCTGACTTTCAATCTCCTTGATCCGGTCAGATAGCTCTGAGCTGTGTTCGGACTGATACTGCAGGTATGCCGCGCAGGCCGTCTGATGCTCAGAACCGGAACTCGTGCACAGATCTCCCCAGTATTCCGTATCCGAATACGGATGATCCGGATCTCCGCTGTCTTCCCCCTCTGCCAGTACTGTCAGCGGCATATCCATCACCAGCCATGCCGAAAGCAGTATTCTGAACAGTTTCTTCATCAGCGCTTCCACCTCAGATACTTCGTCACGGAGAAGAACGAACCGATGAGACCGACAATCATACCAATCAGTAACAGAGCCACATTGACCTGCCAGATCAGATTATCCGGCGGAATCAGCGAGAACATCTGCGTGATCACATATCCCCCGGTGAACTGATACAGATACCGGTAGCCATAATACGTCAGCACCATCGGCACAATCGAGCCAAGCGCTCCGATGATGATACCTTCCACCACAAACGGGGAACGGATGAAGTTATTCGTTGCACCGACATTGCGCATGATCGCAATCTCATCCGCCCGAGCCAGAATCGTGAGCTTGATCGTATTCTGGATTAAGAAGATTGCCAGAATAGATAGTGCTAATGCCAGAATCAGTCCGCCATAGCGAATCGTCCTCAGCACGCTGACCAGCTGGGTCGCACTCATGCCGCCGAAGTTGACGGCCGAGACACCTTCAATCTGAGAAATCTGATCCGCAACTTCCTGGAGCTTCGTGCCATCGCTGATCTCAACATAGAACGCATCATGGAACGGATTCTCATCGCCTTCAAACGGGGTCATGATCTCCCTGGTCCTCTCATCCGTGAAGGCATCCTGATAAAACTGATATTCCTGATCCTTCGTGTAATACGTCACGTTCGTCACTTCCGGAATATCCTGGATCGCCAGGCTGATCCGGTCTTCCTGATCGGCAGACTCATAGTCATAGTCCACCATGACCGAGATCTGAATCGACTGTTCCAGTCCGGAAGTCAGCTGATTCATATTCACGGTGAACAGCATGAACAGACTGATGATCACCAATGTGATTGTAACCGCAGAAGCCGCAGAGAAAGACATCGCTCCATGTCTGCCAACCCCGCGGAATCCTTCCTTGATCGGACGAAAGATTCTACTGATCATGCTGAACATACCCTCCTTCCGCAAGGTCTGCGACAATATGGCCATGTTCCAGAACAACCGTGCGCTTGCGGTACTTGTTCACGATCGTGAGATCATGCGTAACCATCAGGATCGTTGTCCCGTATTCCCGGTTGATCTTGGCAAGCAAGCCCATGATTTCATCGGACATCGCCGGATCCAGATTTCCGGTCGGCTCATCTGCAATCAGCACTTTCGGCCTGTTTGCAATCGCCCGGGCAATCGCAACACGCTGCTGCTGGCCGCCGGACAGCTCATGCGGGAAACTGTTTCCCTTGTCATCCAGTCCGACCAGGTTCATGACTGACCGCACTCTGCGGCGGATCAGCCTCTTATCCATATTAATGACTTCCAGGGCATACGAAATGTTCTCGAATACCGTCTTCGTCGGCAATAATCTGAAGTCCTGGAATACGACTCCGATATTGCGCCGGTAGATCGGAACCTTCGAATGCCGGAGCTTTCCGACATCGATGCCGACCACCCGGACCGTTCCTTTGGTCGGAATTTCTTCTCCGTCCAGCAACTTGATCAGCGTGGACTTGCCGGAACCAGTCGGTCCGATGATATAGACGAATTCGCCCTGGTCAACTTTGAGATTGATATCATAAAGCGCATTTACGCCGTTTTTATATTTCTTGTAGACATGCGAGCACTCGATCATCCGTCCTCCTCCTGTCGAAAGATGTCAATTCATTATAAGGCAGGACCATGCTCTGCGCAAAGAATCACAGGTGGAAACTTGGATACGTGAATCCCTCTCCATGCATGTCCGTCGCATCCGTCGTGATCACGAACGCTTTCTTATCATACTGATTGATAATCTCCAGCAGCTTGGAATACTGCTGATGAGAAACCACGCACAGGAGCACAACCCGATCATCTCCCTGATATGTCCCCTTGGCATTGAAGATCGTCGAGCCTCTTTCCAGCTCATCCGAAATTGCCTGGGAAATTTCCTTCCAGTGATCGCTGATGATCTGCACAGATTTGGAAACCGTGCCTTCGCCATAGCTCAGGACCCGGTTGATTGCCCACGAAGTCGCAAATACCGAAACAAGACCGATCAGAACCGCACTGAGTCCATACGTGAACCAGCCCAGCAGTACCGTCAGTCCATCCGTAATCAATACTAACGTGCTGACCGGAATATCGGTAAATTTATGCACGATCAGCGGCGGCACATCCATGCCGCCCGTGCTTGCTCCGGTCCGCATGACCAGACCTACCCCGATGCCGCCAAGCAGGCCAGCGTAGAAAGAAGCTAATACCGGATCGATTTCCGGAATCGGAACTACTCTGGCGAGCAGGCTGTTGAATACCGGATAGCATAAGGAAGAAAGGAACGTCTTCAGAAAAAACTCCCGTCCCAGCGTCAGGGATCCCACTTCCAGAAGCACCAAGGTCAGAATATTGGCAATCAGAGTCGGAGACATCCGGGTCAGCGGCTGCACCGCAACGGCAATACCAGCAACCCCTCCCGAAAGAATATCAAAAGGCAGGATGAACATTTCTACAGAAAGACACAGCAGAAACGTCCCTGCGACGACGAGTACGATATCCTTGATTTCCTTGCGAGCTGGCTTCTTCACGATTTCAGATTATAACATGGGCATGTAAACTGTGGTATCATACGGGAACACCTGAAGGAGGGAGAACTTGAAACCTAGAAAACACTGGTGGATCTGGATTCTGGTCGGCATTTACATCTGGCTGATCTTCCGCAATTCTCTGATGGTCGCTTCGGTCAGCGATGCGCTTTCTTCCAGAGTCACGCATGAACTGATGAATATCCTCCAGCATTTCGGTCTCTATGCCGATTTCAGCACGTTCCATCACTATGTGCGCAAGCTTGCTCACTTCACGGAGTTCGCCGGCCTTGGTTTTCTGGTCGTTCTTGCCATGCACATCTGCCCGCTGTTTCATTACCGATCGCTGAACTTTCTGCTGTTTCTGTTCTCGGTTCCGTTTGCGGACGAGATGATTCAGCTCCATGTGGCTGGCAGAAGCAGCCAGTTCACGGATATGCTGATTGACTGCAGCGGCTGTCTCTTCGGAGGCTTTCTCTGCTATGTGCTGTTTCTGATCCTGAAAGATCTGTTTCATCACCCGAAGCACCAATCATGAGCGAAAAAGGAATGCATTGTCCTGATTTCAGGATTCTGCATTCCTTTTCCTTATAGGGAAGTGGTTCTCTGAAAGAGCACTCAGATCGCGCCGACGAGATCAATGCCCGGCTTCAGGGTCTTAGCACCCGGTCTCCACTTTGCAGGGCATACCTCATTGCCGTTCTCACGGACAAACTGGCAAGCCTCTACCTTGCGGAGCAGTTCATCCGCATTTCTGCCGACACTGCCGCAGCTGACTTCATAGGAAACGATCTTTCCATCCGGATCGATGATGAAGGTTCCTCTTTCAGCCAGACCATCTGCTTCAATCAGGACCTCGAAGTCCCTGGCAAGAGCCTGCGTCGGATCGCCGATCATCGGGAATGTGATCTTGGAGATCGCTTCAGAGTGATCATGCCATGCCTTGTGCACGAAGTGCGTGTCACAGGAAACGGAATAGACTTCGCAGCCGATCTTCTTGAACTCTTCATAGTTGTTCTGAAGATCTTCCAGCTCGGTCGGGCAGACAAATGTGAAGTCAGCCGGATAGAAGAAGAATACGCTCCACTTTCCGAGCAGATCATCCTTCGTTACGGTCTTGAATGTTTCATCGGCATAAGCCTGTACGCTGAACGGTGATACTTCTTTGTTGATTAAAGACATGTTTTTCCTCTCTCTTTCTATCATCGCACTGACTTCTCAAGCCATCAGGGACTGGGAAATCATCCAGATTGCTTTGCTGAAGGACTCAATCAGGTCGTCCATCTTCGCGGATACCAGAACATTTCCTTCTTCTTCAGCTGTGCTCTTAACACCTTCTGCAAGCTTTTCCAGCAGTGCGTAGTCATCTCTGACCTTCGGGAGCAGATCATCTGCCTTGATATAGACACCCTCTGCTTCCGAAACTTTCGAAAGCTCCAGGAATTCCTTCAGGGTGGATACCGGAGCGCCGCCGATCATCAGCAGCGCCTCTGCGACTTCATCAATCTCTTCGCTGACTTCATCGTAATAAGATTCCAGCTGTGCATGGACTGTGAAGAATGCATGTCCCTTCACATACCAGTGGTAGGACTGAAGCTTGTGGTAGAACACTTCGAGACTGCTGAGCAGCTCATTCATAGATACATTCAATTCGTTTTTCATTTCTTATATCTCCTTCCAGGAACTTTATCTGTTCCTTTGTTGTCTTATGACATTTACATAATATTCTCCGCAGACACTTGTTAATAGCAAATTAGAACCAATTTTATTGCATTATTTACCTGATTATCAGATTCACAACTGACTATTAGTACAATCAGAAAGATATCATGAGTATTTTTAGATTATTTTGGTAATTATATTGCATTTTCTTTTGCGTTTCTATGTTTTCGTGTCAGAATATAAATATGAAAAAGAACACAGAAGAAAACTACTCCTTCGGGAACCTTCCGGTTTTCCTGGAGAACAAAGAAATATGCTCTGCTGATCCTCATCAGGAATTGGCTCACTGGCACGATATGCTGGAACTGATTCAGGTAGAGAGCGGCGAGATGCACTGCCATGTCAATGACTCGGACTTCCTTCTGAAGAAAGGAGATATCTGCATTATCAATCAGGAACAAGTCCATCGAGTCTACAGCACGGAAGAAGAGAAGCCTTGTTCTGCGCACACGCTGACCGTGAACCCGATGATGCTGTCATCCATCCACGATCTGTATAATGAGCTGATTCTGCCGGTCATCAGCGACGGCGACTTCACGCATATCCGCATGAACGGCAGAAACAGCCATGCCCGCATGATCTCGGACCTCATGGACGAGCTGAGGCAGCTCGCAGAAGAAAAACCTGCAGGCTATGAGCTGCAGGCATTGGCATATGTTTCCATGATTCTGAGACAGGTCTATCTCGTTCATATGAATGAACCGATCGAACAGGACCATGATGAAGACCTCCGTCTTCAGAAGAAGATGACAACCTATATCTATGAGCACTACGCCGACCGCATCGGTCTGAATGACATCGCTTCCTCTGCCGGCATCAGCCGTTCCAAGTGTGCGGCTGTCTTCAGCAAGTATACGGAGACCTCTCCGATTGACTTTCTGAATTCCTATCGTCTCGAGATGTCCGCAGCCATGCTGAAGAATACAAACGATTCGATCTCTTCAATCGCTTTTTCCTGCGGCTTCAGCCAGCAGAGCTACTTCAACCGCATGTTCTTAAGAGAATACGGAGTAACGCCAAAAGCATACCGGAATGCTTCAAGAGAATAAGCATGATATGCATGTATGATATCCCGCCTTTGCAATTCATCTTCTGACAGCCTGCACCTGCAGGCTTTTTTCTGACTGAGTCACTGCAAGATCAGAAGCATTCAGCAATTCAGGCCAGGCAAAGTGGAGGAATCCCGCTATTTCTATTCTCACCGGCAGGAATAATAGTCTTCCTGAAATATCCCTATGCTCTAGGGCGCAAATATGATTGACGATTATATGCTAAAATGCAGATAGTCTGTTTCAGCAGTTCCATTGCGATCCTCTGAGTCTTTATTGCCTATAGGGAGAGAAAGCATGAAAAACAATAAGCAAATTATCATCCTGTTTATTTCTATCGTATGCAATGTAATCCTTGCAATGATGAATTTTATTGGTCCTGATTTCAGTACGCCAAAGTTAAACGATTCTGCTTGTTCAGAACTAGAGGGGTGGAAAACTGTAGTGCTTGCACAGTCTGGAAGTAATTCTTTGCTGATCACGGCGGATGAAGAAGGTAGAATTATTAAGAAATATAAGCTCAATGATCGCTATTATGCAATGGTTTATGATCAGACACAAGATGTAATTCTGCTTACATCCCCGTCATACGTGCTTTCAATTGGGAAAGATGGAATGCAGAAAACAAGCGAAACCATTGATGATTATCCTTCGACATGGTACTGCGAGACATCTTGTTTTAATGGTACGATAACGGTTCATTCCGGTATTTTTATTCAGAAAGACAAGCGCCTTTCCGGATATGAGAATTCTCTAGAGAATGCTATATACCGGCCAATGCTGAAAGCAGAGCAGTTTGATCAGATGATTCTGTCTGCGGCAATTGCCAGGTAAAACCAATCACTCTTCTCTTGCAATTGCTGCTGTAGTCCCGGAGGTGATCCGGATCAGATCATCCGGGGCAAGTTCTACCTGAGTGCCGATCTTTCCTCCGGACACCAGTACCGTATCAAACAGGATGATCGTCTCATCATAGAAGGTTCTGAACTGCTTCTTCATTCCGATCGGACTGCAGCCGCCATGAATATAGCCGGTGGTCTTCAGAAGATCTTTCTGCGGAATCATCTCCACGCTCTTGACTCCTGCCGCAGCAGCACATGCCTTGAGATCAAGTTTCTGCTTCACCGGAACCACAAATACATAGAAGTTCCTGTCATTGCCTTCCGTGACCAGAGTCTTGAATACCTGATCCGGATCTTCGCCGCATTTCAGAGCTACCGAGACACCGTCAATCTTTCCGTCTTCTACTTCATAGGTATGTTCGGTATACGCAATGTGCTCCGCATCCAGAATGCGCATCACATTGGTTTTCACTTTCTTGTCCTTTGCCATATCAGCCTCCGGAAATGATTATGCATCTCTCCGGTTCAATCGGAAAGCAGAATGCGATCATTATCCAGATCAGTCCCGGATTTTTCCCGGAACATGTGAACCAGTTCCTCAACGGTGAGATGACTCCTTTCTTCTCCCTTCAGATCAAGAAGAATCTTTCCATCTTTCATCATCAGCGTCCGGTTTCCGACTGACAGCGCCTGATGCATGTTATGTGTCACCATCAGACAGGTTGTATGGTTCTTCGCAACGGTTTCTTCCGTCAGCTTCATGATCTGCTCTGCCGCCTGGGGATCCAGGGCAGCCGTATGTTCATCGAGCAGCAGCAGTTTCGGCGGAACAATCGTCGCCATCAGAAGCGTCAGCGACTGCCTCTGCCCGCCGGACAAGGTTCCGACCGGAGTATTCATGCGGTCTTCAAGGCCATTGTCTAACAGCTTCAGCTGTTCCCGGAATTCTGCTTCGTCCTTCTTCGAGATTCTGGAAAATGCTCTGGTATGTTCTCCGGCACGCAGATAAGCCAGAGCCAGGTTCTCCTCGATTGTCATATTCGGAGCAGTTCCTTTGAGGGGATCCTGGAACAGTCTGCCAATATATTTCGATCTCCGGTATTCCGGCAGGAACGTGATATTCTCTCCATCCAGAATGATGGAACCGGAGTCTACCAGAAACGTACCGCAGATCGCATTGAATAAGGTGGACTTGCCAGCACCGTTGGATCCGACGATCGTGATGAAATCACCATCGTCTACGGTCAGGCTGAACTGATCCAGTGCCTTCTTCTCATTGACCGTGCCGGGATTGAATGTCTTGGAAATCCGATCGATCTTCAGCATGATCTGCGTCCTTCCTTTCTCGCTCTTGCCGAGATTGCCATGTTGTCCTTGATTGCCGGAGCAGCGATGGCAAGGGCTACGATGATTGCAGTCATGAGCTTCAGACCCTCAATCGGAATGATTCTGGTCTGCAGGACAATGGCATAGATGAAGCGGTAGACGATATTCCCGACCAGACATGCAAGAATGTTTCTCGTCAGGGACTTTCTTCCTTTGATGACGCCTTCGCCGATGATCAGGCAGGCAAGTCCGATGGTGACAATGCCGGTACCGGCATTGATATCCGCACTGCGCTGCAGCTGTCCGGCCAGGCCTCCGGAGAGAGCGGTCAGGCTGTTTGCGATGCAGAGACCGACCGTGATCGTGAAGCGGGGATTGATGGAACTGGCCCGTACCATATCCGGGTTATCGCCGGTTGCACGGATGCTGAGACCGAGTCTGGTCGTCAGGAACCAGCGCAGAACTGCCATGCAAAGGAATGCAATTGCACCGCTGAAGATGATCGTGTACCAGCTGCCGCCGATTCCAGTCTGCCGGAATAAGGAATAGACCGTATCCGACTTCAGCAGGCTGACATTGCTGGACCAGCCCATGGCCATGAGGTTGATGGCATACAGGCCGGTATTGGTCACAATACCGGCAAGAATCGACGGAACCCCGAGCCTGGTCTGCAGAAATGCCGTCACAAAGCCGGCGCACGCCCCGGCCGCAAGGGCCAGGAAGAGACCGGCAAACGGATGCCCGTTCGCAGCCGAGCTGACACAAACCGCCATCCCGAGCACGAAGCAGCCATCCGTTGTAAGATCCGCAATATTCAGAATGCGATAGCTCAGGAACAGGGCCAGGGCTACCAGAGAGTAGATGCACCCGAGTTCCAGTGCAGTCTGAATGATGTGAAGCATGCCTTTTCCTCCGTCAGTCTTCTGTTGTAGTTACCTCAACGATTTCTCCGAAATCACTGAACATCGAATAGTCTGCGTTCAGAGTTGCTGCAGTCTCCGTGTTGACCGTGATGATTCCGCCCGGCATCACTTCATAAGACTGGTAGTAATCGCCGAGCGATTCCATGCCTTCGGTCATTGCCTTGAAGGCAAGATCTGCTGTCTCTGTGCCAAGATCCGTGTAGTTGACACCGCAGGTAGCGAATGCACCATTGCGGACAAAGGAATCAGCACCGGTATAGTGAGGGATGCCAGCTTCCGCAAGCGTCGGAGCAATTGCAAGTTCTGCTGCCATGACTACATTATCCGTCGGGGTGAAGACAGCGTCTACACCATCAGCGACCAGCGAGGAAACAGCCTGGATGACTTCATCATTCGTATTGCCGGTTGCTTCGACATATTCGATTCCCTTTTCGTCCAGATAAGCCTTAGCTTCTTCAATCGGCTTCACGGAGTTCGTCTCAGACTTCGAATAGAGCAGGCCGATCTTCTTCGCATCCGGGTTCTGGGCAAAGATCATATCCATGATCTGGGTGGTATTCAATGCATCAGAAGTACCAGATACATAATCGATGCCAGTGAGTTCTGCACTGTCTGGATCAGAGATTGCCGCGAAGATGACCGGAGTCTTGGTTTCTTCTGCAGCAGCGGTCATGGTCTGAGCAGCCAGGGTTGCAATCGGAATGATGCAGTTAACGCCATCTGCGATAACCTGAGACCCGATCTGCTGAAGCGTGGTCTGATCATTCTGTCCGGAATATACATCGCCATATTCAATCGTCACGCCATTTTCTTCAGCAAGCTTATCGAGCTCTGCAGTGATCGCATTTGCAATCTCATCGAGGGATGCATGGTCAAGCTGTTTGACGACAGCGACTTTATATGTCTTAGGCTCTGCAGAAGAAGCAGCAGTTTCTGCGGCTGCAGATGCCGCAGCGGCTGTGCTTGCAGTGGCAGCGGCAGATCCGCTGCTGCATGCCGCCAGGCTTCCTGCCATCAGTGCTGCTAATGCGGTCTTCATCATTGCTGTGTACTTCATATTTCTTTCCTCATCTTTCCTTCGTCTGAGCGGCAGATGTGCAGCTGCCTTGCCGGAGCAGCTGTTTAAGAAAAAAAAGACTCTCGTCCCTATATGGGACAGGAGTCTTTGACAACTTCTGCGATACCACCCAACTTGATGCCTATACCTGACATCCTCTCGCTTACGTACCATCATACGCATCTGATTGATAACGGGATCGAATCCCGTCCTTCGTACTCGGAACTTGCGTTCCTTTCAGTCGGCCCTCATGGAGTCCATTCCTTCAGCTTCCGCCTGTTCCGATTCCACCACCCGGAACTCTCTTCGAAGTTTCAGTCTGAGCTACTCGTCTCCGTCTTCGGTTTCTTGGTATACCCGTATTTTCCGCATTCCGATTCCTGAAGTCAACATGGATTTTCTTCTTTTTCCAGAAAATCTGACACTCTTACATTGATTCTGCGAAAATATTTTCACCTAATTTCTGATTCTTCTGAATCCGAATGCCTGCCTGGCAAACAGATATTATGGCGTTTCTGTCGCGTTTCCTTCATTGACCCTTTCTGATCCCGGTCCTAGAATGAATTCAGTAAAAGGAGATTTGAACATGGAAATCAGTGATGCTGTGCGTAACGATGAAGTCGTAAGACTCTCAGAAGATGAACGCAGCGTGATCATACTGGATCAGACCCAGCTTCCTAATCACACCATAGACCTCACCCTGACGAACGAACAGGAGATGTGGGATGCCATCAAGCTGCTGCAGGTCAGAGGGGCACCAGTTATCGGCGTCTTTGCAGGATATGCCATGTATGTGCTTGCCCTCAATGATCCTTCTGACAGCTATGAATCCTTTTCTGAAGCATTCCATCGTCAGAAAGAATATCTGAATACGTCCCGTCCCACTGCCGTCAATCTGTCCTGGGCTCTGAATCGCCAGGAAGCACTGGTCAGGGAAAATGCAGACAAATCCGTATCTGAGATCGTTTCGCTGCTTAAGAAAGAAGCCCTTGCCATTCATCAGGAACAGCTTGATATCACGAAGAAGCTGGCAGAATACAGTCTTACCCTGATCAAAGATGGCGATGGTCTATTGACTCATTGCAATGCCGGAAGACTGGCATGCCTTGGTTACGGAACCGCAACAGCTCCGATGTATCTGGCTCATGAGAAAGGCTGGAATATCCATGTCTATTCCGATGAAACAAGACCGCTGCTGCAGGGTGCTCGCCTCACTTCTTATGAACTGGCAAAAGCAGGCGTAGACGTCACAGCCATATGCGACAATATGGCAAGCATTGTCATGAAGCAGGGAAAGATCAATGCGGTATTCGTCGGCTGCGACCGGGTTGCGGCCAATGGCGACTTTGCCAACAAGATCGGAACAAGCGGCGTAGCCATTCTTGCCAAGCATTACGGCATTCCGTTCTATACGGTAGCCCCTTCTTCCACGATTGATTTCAATACACCGACCGGCAATGATATCAGGATCGAGCAACGTGATCCGGATGAAATCCGTTCCAGGTGGTACAAGGAACCGATGGTACTTCCGGAAGTGAAGTGCTACAACCCGGCATTTGATGTCACCGATCATGAACTGCTCACCGCAATCATCACCGAACGCGGGATTGTCTATCCGCCATTTGATGTGAATATGAAGAAACTGTTCCAGGACTGAACAAGAAAAGGAGAACGAAATGACAGTTTACAAGGAAAGTATCAGTGCCTGCATCGGACAGAAGGCAGAGATTGCCAAGGTTGTCCTGATGCCGGGTGATCCGCTCCGCGCCAAGAAGGTAGCAGACACCTACCTCAGCGACGTGGTCTGCTTCAATGATGTGCGCAACATGCTCGGCTATACCGGAACCTATAAGGGAAAGAAGATTTCCGTCATGGGCCACGGCATGGGTATCCCTTCTGTCGGTCTCTATACGCATGAGCTCTTCACGCAGTTCGGGGTCGAGTCCATCATCCGCATCGGCTCTGCTGGTGCACTGGCAATGGATGTCAATACTTCTGATATCGTCATCGCCGAAGCATGCACGACAAACTCCAACTACGGCAATCAGTACGGCATCGGTCAGTTCGCTCCGTGCGCTGACTTCGATCTGCTCGAAACTGCAGTCAATAAGGCTCGTGCCAAGGGCTGCAACTTCAAGGTCGGAAAGATCTTCAGCTCTGACTTCTTCTACAATCCGAAAGCAGGAGAGATCAATGAGAAGCTCAGAGACTATGGACATCTGGCAATCGAGATGGAGTCTGCCGGTCTTTATTGGGAGGCTGCTGTCAACCGCAAGCGTGCGCTGACTATTCTTTCCATCAGCGATCACCTGTTCAAGAAACAGGCACTTACCTCTGAACAGATTCGTGATTCCTTCACTGACATGATGGAAATCGCTCTGGATACTGCCTGGGAATTTGCGGAATAAGCATAGGAAGCCGGAAGGCTTCCAATGGCGTAAACCCAATTCAGGGTTTACGCCTTATTTTCTTATTGGTCGCAAG
>SAMEA3663095__coassemble_1553_pt1 | contig 13527 bp, 10 predicted proteins | sample SAMEA3663095__metabat2_high_PE_014 | metagenome-assembled genome bin SAMEA3663095 (sample SAMEA3663095) | pig gut metagenome | biome: pig gut; feature: pig-associated habitat; material: faeces | place: France | collected 2012
CGTCTGCAGGAAGGAACCGCATCCCGAAGAACAAGCCTCATTCAGGAAGATGTTCGAAATGGCTCCATTCTCGATCTTGAAGCACTTCATATCCTGACCGCCGATATCGATGATGAAATCCACATCGGGCATGAAATGCCTTGCGGCAGTGAAATGCGCAACCGTCTCAACCAGCCCGTAGTCGCAATGGAATGCATTCTGGATCAGATCTTCGCCATACCCGGTCGTCGTGACACTGGCGACCTTCAGCTGGGGATGCTGGCGGAATACTTCCAGCAGCGTCTTTCTGACCAGCGTGACCGGATTGCCATCATTCGGCTGATACCACGTAAACAGAATATTCTCATCGGAATCGATGATCACCATCTTGATCGTCGTCGATCCGCTGTCAATGCCGATATGGACCGGCTCCTTTGCCTGATCAAACGAAATCCGGGGAACACTCGCCTTCATATGGCGGTTATGGAACTCCCAGTATTCTTCCTTATTCTGAAACAGCGGCGGCAGGCTGCTGTAAGTCGCCGTCTTGCTGTAATCCCGCAGCTTCTGAATCGCCGTGTTCAGATCAATCTCCCGATCGGCATAGAACGCAGCTCCCATCGCGACGTAGAGCAGAGAATTCTCCGGGCATCTGCCATGCACATGCAGCGTCTTGTCAAATGAATTTCTGAGACACTGCGAGAAGGTCAGCGGTCCGCCGAGATACAGGATATTGCCCCTGATCGGCCTGCCCTGGGCAAGCCCGGCAATCGTCTGATTGACGACTGCCTGATAGATAGAAGCAGCGATATCGCCAGGCTTTGCGCCCTGATTGATCAGCGGCTGCACATCGGACTTTGCAAATACGCCGCAGCGGCTGGCAATCGTATAGGTACGCTCTGCTTTTAATGCCTGCTCATCCATCTCTTCGGCACTCATTTTCAGCAGCGTCGCCATCTGATCGATGAACGCACCAGTACCGCCAGCGCAGCTGCCATTCATGCGTACTTCAACCCCATTGGTCAGAAACAGGATCTTGGCATCCTCACCGCCGAGCTCAATGATGCAGTCCGTGCCAGGGGCAAGCTTGTTCGCCGCGACCCGGGTCGCAAATACCTCCTGCACGAACGGAATCCCCGACCGGTCTGCAAGCGCCAGCAGAGCCCGAGATTGCAAGCACTGCCTTCCCGGAAGGCACATACTGCTCTTTCACCCTGGTCAGGATTTCTTCTCCTTTTTCCAGAATATGACTCAGATGACGCTCATAAGTCGAATATACAATCTCATTCTGCTCATTCAGAACGACGCACTTGATGGTCGTCGACCCGATATCCAGTCCAATACGCATGCACTAGTTCTCCTCGTAAAGCTAAGATATTTTAAACAATAAATGAAGGAAGTTCAAAACATCTGAACGACTTCACAGCATTTCGCAATAATATCTCTTACACATCCAGAAATATGTCTATCTGAGGCGAAGTCTCCGAAAAATCATTCCAGGAATCAAGATCAGGCTGAGGCCGCAGTTTTTCCTTTTTCCGATTGCGTGCCTTACCCCGCAATGATAGAATGCAGTCGTTTATGAAAAATACACAGCTGAAAGGCGCATTTCTGACAATATTCGGAGGAATCTGCTGGGGCGCATCCGGATCCGTCGGGCAGTATCTTTTCGCCTATGAGGGCATGGACAGCAGATGGCTTGTCCCGATCCGTTTAGGCCTGGCTGGCATCATCCTGATTGCATACAGCTTTTTCCGATATGGAAAACACACCCTGGATCCGTGGCGCACCTGGAAAGACGCAAGAGACCTTGTGATCTACGGACTGCTCGGCATCAGCTTCTGCCAGTTTCTGTACTTCACGACGATCCAGCTCAGCTCTGCTGCCATCGGAACAATTCTGCAGGATCTTTCTCCGGTCATGATCCTGGCGGTATCATGCATGCAGGCAAGAAGAGCCCCCTCGCACCGGGAAGTGCTGAGCATCATGCTTGCTTTGCTCGGGGTCTATCTGCTGACAACGCATGGAGATCTCGGCCATCTGGCAATTCCGCCTGCTGCGCTTGCGGCTGGTGTTCTCTGTGCCGTCTGTGTGACAATCTACAACGTCTATCCCAAACGCCTTCTGTCGCAATACCCTGTGGCAATGCTGCAGGGATGGGCATTCCTGATGGGATCGGTGTTTCTCCTGATTGTGTTCCGGCCATGGACGTATGGCTATGTGCCGACCCCGATAGGATATGCTGGCATCGCCTTCGTCGTCATCGTCGGAAACGTTCTGGCATTTACATGCTATATGACCGGCGTCAAGCTGATCGGTCCGGAGAAGAGCATCCTCTACGGCTTCTCGGAACCAGCTACCGCTGCCATCATCACCGTGACTCTGTTCCATCAGCCCGCAACACTTGGCGACGCGGCTGGCTTTGCCTGCATCTTCGGAATGCTGTGGCTGATTTCGCATCAAGCTGAACCTGAGGAGAAAAAGAAAACCTATGGGAAAACTGCACTTCGCATGTGATTATCAGGAAGGTGCTTACCCTTCTATTCTGAAACGTCTGGAAGAAACAAACTATGATCATACGCCAGGCTACGGAGCCGATGAAATCACCGCTTCTGCAAAGGAACGGATCAGAAACGCCTGTGATGCCCCTTTGGCAGAAGTGGAATTCCTGGTCGGCGGAACGCAGACCAACGCGGTCGTCATCGATTCTCTGCTGAAATCCTATCAGGGCGTGATCACTGCCGATACCGGCCACATCAGCGTCCATGAAGCAGGGGCGATCGAATTCTGCGGGCATAAAGTCCTGACCCTTCCTTCTGCCGAAGGAAAGATCACCGCAGAACAGATCGATGCCTTCGCTTCTGCTTACGAGAACGACGGCAACCGGGATCACATGGTGATGCCGGGCATGATCTATCTCTCGCAGCCGACGGAACTGGGAACGCTGTATTCCCTTGAGGAACTGACCGCCATCAGCCGCGTCTCTCATGCTCATGGACTGAAGCTCTATATCGATGGCGCCAGACTTGCCTATGCCCTGGCCAGCAGCGAGAATACGGTATCCCTGAAAGACTTAGCAAAGCTCTGCGATGTCTTCTACATCGGCGGAACCAAATGCGGTGCCTTATTCGGAGAAGCAGTCGTGATTCCGGATCCATCTCTGATTCCTCATTTCTTCACGATCATCAAGCAGCATGGTGCTCTGCTTGCAAAGGGAAGAATTCTCGGCATTCAGTTTGATGAATTGTTCCGGGATGATCTCTATCGGAAGATCGGCGCATCTGCAGTCAGACAGGCAGATCAGATCCGTAAGGTTCTGAACGAATCCGGCTATCGCCAGATGCTCATCAATCCGACGAACCAGATCTTCGTCAGCCTGGAAAACAGCAGGATGAAGAAGCTCTCTGAACAGCTGGAATTCAGCTTCTGGGAACAGTCCGATGAGAATCATACCGTGATCCGTCTGGTCACCAGCTGGGCGACAAAGCAGGAAGACACGGATCAGCTCATTCAGATTCTGAAATCCTTATAAGAGAACAGGCGGCTGCCTGTTTTCTTTATGGCTCCAGGCTTCCTTCAGAACCTGCATAGCTGCATCAGAAGCGGATCCGCTTGCACCTTCTGTTTCAGAGCAGATCAATGCTGTCTGATCTGCCCCGGGCCAGAAAAAAGGAACATGCAGACAGCACATGTTCCCATGGAAACTGAAATTCGGATAATGCTCAGTAATTCTCTTCGTGCACTTCGAAGTAAGACTGCGGATGTCCGCATACCGGGCAGACGTCCGGCGCCTTGGTGCCGACTACAATATGTCCGCAATTGCGGCATTCCCAGATCTTGACTTCGCTCTTCTCGAATACTTCTTTTGTCTCGACATTATGCAGCAGCTTGCGATAGCGCTCTTCATGCGTCTTCTCGATCGCACCCACGCCGCGGAACTTCTCTGCCAGCTCATGGAAGCCTTCTTCATCTGCTTCCTTTGCCATGCGGGCATACATATCTGTCCACTCGTAGTTCTCGCCTTCCGCACCTGCTTCCAGGTTCTCAGCCGTATTGCCGAGCATGCCGAGCTCCTTGAACCAGAGCTTTGCATGTTCCTTCTCGTTTTCAGCTGTCTTCAGGAACAGTGCAGCAATCTGCTCATAGCCCTGCTTCTTTGCAACTGAAGCGAAGAACGTATACTTATTGCGCGCCTCAGACTCTCCTGCAAATGCCTGCAGAAGATTCTTCTCGGTCTTCGTGCCTGCATACGGATTCTTCTTTTCTTCCTCTACCGGTTCGAATACTCCCTTCTTATGGCATACCGGGCATTCCTCAGGAGCCGCATCGCCCTCATACACATACCCGCATACCTTGCATCTGAATTTCATAATCTGATCTCAGGCCTCCTTCACCTGTTTTCATTATTATTGTCATTTTCCGAAAAAATCAAGGCATTCCGCGAGGAATCTTAATCCGTCTCGCTATGATGCAGGCCGATAGAAGCCTTATGTATCCTTCTGCCGGCCTCTGATTCTGAGTCATTCACCAAGTCTGCATGAATCAGATGCTCACTCCGCGTGAACTCAGAAAATCAGAAAAACTGATCACAGCTGCACCACAGCATCAAAATGAATCCGCGAATCCGGATGATGCTGAATCACGCAGATGATCTTGTTCTTTTCTGCAGCGATTTCATTCAGCAGTTCTTCATAAAGAGCTCTGGTTTCCAGATCCAGCTCTGAATCTATCTCATCCAGGAAAATGCAATCTGCATGAGATTCCATAATCATCAGCTTTGCCAGCAGAAGTTTCTTGATCTGGCCCCCGGACAGATTTGTCCCTCCGTTCTGAATGCATACCTCTGAATCACCGAAATGAAGGCGATCGAGAATCTGATCGATTTCATCATCTGCTAACGGCTGATGTGTAACTTTCCGCAGGTATTCTTTTACGGGAAGATTCAGAAGAGGCTCTGACTGGCTGATATAAGCAATTCTATTCAGGTAGCTGTCTGTTTCGATTTCCGACAGACTGATTCCATCCACAAGGATCTTCCCATCATAGCATTCAATCGTCTTGGTCAGCAGCCTGAACAGGGTGCTTTTGCCCGAACCATTTCTTCCCATCAGATGAATGCAGCTTCCTCCGGCAAATCGGGCATGAAATGATTCGAGAATCCGCTGAGTATGATCAGGATAAGAAAACCCGCTGAGATCAATATCCAGACAATTGATCTTCCTGATTGCCAGGGTCCCGTTATGCTGAGGCAGTTTCAGCAGTTCATCCGTATTTCTGAAACTGATCAGTGTCCGGCTGATCGCCATGAGCAATTGTTCTGCATTTTCCGCCTGACTCATGACCAGATTGAACAGCAGAGTATACACCGCAGCATTCAAAGTAATCCCCTGCTCCAGCTGATATGCCAGAAGAAAAGAAAAAAACACCGAGATCAAGGTATTGCTCTGCTTCACGATTCCGGAATAGAAATACACATGCCGGTCTTCCCTTATGCTTGCCTGAATGAATGCATCCACATCGCGGGCGGTCTGATCGGTGATTTCTTTTTCCAGCAGGTTTGCTTTGTAATAATCCAGAGACTCCGTGAAATTCACAATATGGCCATGCAGGCAGGACAATGATCGGTTTGTCTCCTCATTAAAGAACTGGATTGCCTTATGTGAAAAATAAGAAATTCCGGTTCCCGCCAGAAAGGCAATTGCCAGGAAGATGCCGAGGCTGGGATTCTCCCTCAGAGAAACCACAAGCAGGATCAGCACGAGAATCAGGGAACCGATGAGCTGCGGAATATGGTGTCCGATCGTTCTGAAGACATCCAGCACATTGCTGTACAGCCGGAAGGACAATGTATCTTCCGGATACTTCATCACGTCATAACCGTCCGCATGCATCAGGACCTGCTGACATCGCGTGAGCAGATCTTTGATAAATTTTCCGCCGAATCGGTCCAGTGACTGGTTCCAGACAATTTCCAGAATGATGCTTGCTGATGGGATGAGAATAAGCAGGCAGCTGGAGAGCACCATCTGATCAGAGGACTTCTGTGCATATGCCTCCAGGGTGTGCTGCAGAAGCCATGGCGCAGAAGAGGCAAGACATGCACAGAGGATCGTGAGACTGATGCTTTTCAGAAAATATCCTGGGTTTTTCCGGACAGCTTCTATCAGGAATTTCAGAACAAGGTTCATAACTTTCTCCCCTATCTCTCAGAAACCAGCACGGATGCCGGTCATCTCTGATTGATATGTTCTCACAGCAGCTCTTAGTTCTGCAAACAGAAAAGGCCTCCGATGAGGGATTCAGGAGGTCTTTTCCGGTTGTAAAAGGGGATTATTTCTGATGGATTGGGAAAGGGGGCCAATCATTTCAGGTCAGACATCTCTGTCTGTACTTTTATAATAAGAACTCACTTCCGCAGAATTATGTCAGATTTTCGTCAAATTATGTGATCAGCCTTCAGCAGGATCAGAACCTGCAGGCAGAGAATCACCGGAATGCCGACGGAAAACAGCGGTTTCCTCGTCTTATGGTGAAAGCAACCCATGCCGAGCAATGCTCCGATGCTGCCGCCAGCAATGGCCGAAAGAATCAGCACTCTCTCCGGAATGCGCCAGGCATGATGAACTGCTTTCTGCTTGTCGATCCCGAACAGCGCAAACGAAATCAGACTGACCGCAATCAGATAAACCGCAAGCGATCTACTCACAGACGATCTCCGCTCTCGAACCCGGCTGCGTGGCGTTTCGTGCTTCAAGTTCCTTCGTCACGATGATCTTCTTCGGAATCCGGTCCTTGAGTTCCTCGACGTGAGAAATCATGCCGACCAGGCGATTCTCTCCGGACAGACGTTCCAGCACGGAAATCGCCTGCGACAGAGAATCATGATCCAGAGTTCCGAATCCTTCATCGATGAACATCGTATCGATCTGAACTCCGCCAGCCTGGCTCTGCACTTCATCCGAGAGTCCTAACGCAAGCGCCAGAGAAGCCTCAAATGATTCTCCTCCGGACAGCGAACGCACACTGCGGTTTCTGCCTGTATAGTGATCGATGACATCCAGTTCCAGGGCCTCATGGCTGCGCAGTCCTCTTGCCTCGCTGCGGACCAGTTCATACTGCCCGTCTGACAGGACTCTCAGGCGCAGATTTGCCCGATACAGAATCCGGTCAAAATATGCCATCTGGACATAATCTTCCAGCGTGATCTTCTCTCTGCCCTTCATGCCCGCATCTGCCGTCATCGCAAGATCATTCATCCACTGCCATCTGCGGGTTGCCTCATCCAGGCTGGACGCATACTTCTGCAGCTTCTTCAGAGCAGGCTTATTCACGGAAAGTCTGCCATTCACCGCATCCCGCTGCGACTGCAGCGCAACCCGCTGAGTTTCCATAGCCGCCCGATCCTGACGCAGGGCAGCCTGGTTCTTCACAAACGCATCGCGATCCGTGACTCCGGTTGCCGCAAGCGTCCGGTTCACCTGCTTCTTTGCAGCAAGTCCTGCCGACAGATTCTTTTCTGCTTCACTAGCCGCAAAACCGGTCTTTTCATAATGCTGTTCCCGCTTATGAATCTCCTGATCCATGCGGGCAAGGTCTGCTTTCGCTGCTTCTTCGCTCGGATAATTCAGTTCCCGCTTCAGCTCTTCGCTCCTAGCTGCCTCAGACTTCTTCTTCTGCGCAAGCACATCAGCCTTCCGTCTCAGATCGGCAATAGCTGCCTCACTGGTCCGGATTGCATTCTGCAGCGAAGGAATCCTGAGCCGCAGCTGCTTCAGCTGCGTTTCCTGTTCAGCCAGCGCATCGCGTTCGCTGACTGCCTGCTCGCGGAGCATCATCACTTTTTCCAGCTTCTGCTGGGCTTCCTGCTTTCCGGCCTGTCCCGAAGCTTTCACTCCGGCATTCTTCATCGCTTCCTTTTCATGCTCAGCTTCTACTTCCTGACGCTCCAGACATGCCTGACACGTGCTTCCCCACTTCTTGAGGACTTCATTTGCCTGATTCATCGAAGTCTCTGAAGCCCTGACCTGATTCTCTCTCGGGGTTCCTTCGCTATGATGTGCCGGCGATGGATGAGAGACAGACCCGCATACCGGACACGGTCTCCCCTCGGCCAGCTGAGAAGCCAGAATTCCAGCCTGTCCAGCCAGAAATGCACCGAGAATCGCATGATATTCTTCGGTCTTGCGCGCATATGCAGCATCTGCTTTCTGCAGTTCCTGCACCGCATTCTGATAATCCTCTCCCGTCTTCAGAAGCACTTCAGCCTGCCGGATCGCCTGATTCAGAGAATCTGCCTGACGATCCAGCGCCTCAACCTTCTCAGCCGCCTTCACATGCTTCACATCAGCCCCATCAAGAGCTTCCTGTTTCTTCTTATCCGCTTCCAGTTCCGTGCGCAGCCCGCTGAGCTTTCCTTCTTCAGTTTCAGCCTGTTTCAGGAATTCCTCTGAATTCTTTCCGGCCAGTGCAGCTGCGGCCAGATGCTCCGTCAGTTCCTGATACTTCGGCAGAGCTCTTCTGCGTTCATTGTAGACTGCCCGCATGCCGGCGATGGTTTCCTTCTCACCGCTCTGATTCAGCGAATCGAGCAGGTTCTTCCACTGATCCCGCTTGTTCTGAAGATCCGGAATCGAAGCACTTGCCGCATCGAGCTGATCATAGATCCGCCGGATCTCGTCACCCTTGCGCAGTTCTCCGGCAATGGATTCCAGATGGTCATGAACCTGCTGCAGTTCTTCATCCTTCTTCTGCAGCAGCTGTTCGTCTTCCGCAATCAGTTCTTTCAGCAGCGCCGCCGCATCTTCCGGCTGCACGCTCTCCCGCCTGCTGATCAGAAGATCCAGCTGTTCCTTATGAGGACTGTCTTCCGTACACTGAATCGAAGCAGTGATGGAAGAGATATCCCTTCTGCCGCCATGGATCTCTCCCTTGAGATCATTGGCATTCTGGCTGAGCTTTTCCTGCAGCTCCTTGTAGTAGGACGTATGGAACAGTTCCCGGAAGATCTCATTGCGCTTCTTCGTATCTGCCGTCAGCAGTTCCTGGAAACTGCCCTGGGCAATCATCGCAATCTCTGCAAACTGCTCCCGGTCAATGCCGAGCAGCTCCTCAATGGCAGAAGTCACCGCCTTGCCCTTGGAAACGGTATGACCATCCGGATATGTCAGCTCGGCATCCGCAGTTTTCTTCTGCGCTTTCCTCGTGCCGTTCTTCAGCACCTTAGACCACGAATACTCCGGATTTCTGCGGATCTTATAAGTTCTGCCCTGGAATTCGAATTCCATCTCGACATAGGTTTCCGTCTCTTCTGCCGCATACTGGCTTCTGAGCATATCCGGCTGGCGCATCCCGCCGGAAGTCTCTCCGTAAAGCGCATAGGAAATCGCATCGAAGATCGTCGTCTTGCCAGCTCCGGTATCACCGGTAATCAGATAGAGGCCATGATCCCCGAGCAGAGACAGATCCAGCATCGTCTTGTCTGCATATGGTCCGAATGCGGACATTGTCAGCTTCAGCGGTCTCATGCCTGCTCTCCTTTCCAGATCTCATTAATCTCTTTCTGAACGTATTCTTTCTGCTCCTCGCTCATCTCCTGCTGATTGCGCTGTTCATAGAATTCCGCAAAGAGATCGTACGGTGTTTTCTTCTCCATCTCCTCCGCAGCCTGCAGCGCATCTTCCCCTTTCACGCTGCGGCTGGCATAATCGAGCTTCATGATATACGGGTAATGCGCACCGAGCGTCGTGATGGCATCGGGCACATCCTGGGGATCATCCAGAATGATGCTGAGATATTCCTGCTGGTGTTTTTCAATCATCTCCGGCTTCAGAAGATCCGCGAACATTCCTTCCAGCACTGCAAACGGACGCTTCGGAGTCAGACGGATCAGGCTGATCCGCATCTGTCCCTTCTCTTCCAGATCTACTAACGTGATGGACTTCTCGTTCTTCTCGCCGAATGAATAAGCTAGAGGCGTCCCGCAGTAGCGCACCGTCTGGCTGCCTGCCGCCTGAGACGTATGAATATGCCCGAGGGCCACATAATCAAACCCATCGAATACCGACGAATCGATGCAGTCCAGACCTCCGACCGCAAACTCCTCAGACCCGTCTTCTTCCAGAGAAGCACCGGCAACGAACTGATGCGCAACCAGAATATTCCGCTCTTCCGGATTCAGATCTGCGGTAGACAGCGCATATTTCACTGCTTCTTCATACGTGGATACTTTCTTCGATTCATCTTCGATAAACCGGTTGACTGCAGACGGACGCAGGTACGGAAGACTCCATACATGATAAGGACCGAAGCGATCCATCAGATCCGTGCAGGTCAGCTTGCCGTTCCATACTCCCGAGATATGCACATTCACTTCGTCCAGCAGATCTCCCGCAAAGGAAAGGCGCTCTCCGCTGTCATGATTTCCAGCAATCAGGAAAATATTCATATTCTCCCGTTTCAGAGCTGAAAGAAAATCATTCAGCAGCGTGACTGCCTCTGCCGGCGGCACGGTACGATCATACACATCGCCAGCAATCACGACCGTATCCACTCCCTTGCGGATCAGTTTCTCTTCGATCTGATGAAGAATCTCACGCTGATCCTCGAGCATCGAATACCCGCAGACGACCTTCCCCAGATGAAGGTCTGACAGATGCGCCAGTTTCATAGCCAAATACCCCCTCTATGATGCTTGAAAGCATTATACCAGCGGAAAACAGAAGAAGCCCGGATTCACTGCTCAATCCGGGGAAGATTCCACTGGAAATGCGCAGCCAGAACCCGGACCACGACAATCACGGCAGCACCTGCCGCAATCGAGAACGAAGCCAGATTCAGCCGGCATAAAATCAGACATACTTCTGCGCCGATGATGGAAGCTACCGCATAGACATGCTTGCGGAAAATGTCCGGCAGCCGGTCCACCATCATATCTCTCAGCAAGCCTCCTCCGACTCCGGTCACAAGGCCGGAGAACACGCACAGAAAGCCATTCCCGGTTCCGTACCTGCTGATTGCAGAATGCACGCCGACTACCGTGAAAATTCCGAGCCCGATCGAATCCATGACCAGGAGCAGCTGTTTCCAGTTCTCCACATTCAGGTTCGAAGGATGTCTCGACTTCAGATATGCCACTGCAAATACAATTGCAGAAGAAACCGCAGCAGTAATCACATAGATCGGATCGGTAAAGCCACTGGGCGGTATGACCCCCAGCACGAGATCACGGATCACGCCGCCGCCTGTCGCCGTGACAATGCCCAGGGCCAGCACGCCGAACAGGTCCGAACGGGAACGAAGTCCTACGGAAGCACCGGAAATCGCAAATGCAACCGTTCCGATCAATTCAAATATCAGGATATAGTCACTCATCATGGAAATCATAACACAGACACCCCTGCCGGATGTCTTCCGTTTTCAGAACATGGCGGATCTCATTCAGTACCCGCTTCTTATGGCGGCTCCACTGCGGAGCAATCAGCAGGTTCCCAGGCCCGTCGCCTGTGAGACGGTGAATCACGGTCTCCTTTCTGAGACGTGCAATGCAGCCAGAGACCAGCTTCACATAATGCTCCTCACAGAGCACCTCAAACGCCCCGGACTGGTATTCTTCCGCTAAATCAGTTCCTGCCAGAACATGCAGCAGCTGCAGCTTCGCGCCATCTATCTTCACTGCATTCAGGTGGTCGATGGTCTGATAGACCATCTCATCACTCTCTCCAGGCAGTCCCAGGATCACATGTGCAATCACGTCAATGCCAAGCGCATGAAGCTTCGAAACACAATCATCAAACACAGAAGTCGGATATCCTCTGCGGATATACTCTGCCGTCTGTGCATGCATGGTCTGCAGGCCGAGCTCCACCCAGATGAACCGATCCGGAAATGCTTTTTTCAGTTCTGCCAGAAGCCGGTATACCTCTGAAGACATGCAGTCCGGCCTGGTCGCAATCGAGATGCCTGCCGAAAGCGGATCCTGCAAGGCGGCAGAGTACAGAAACCGCAGCCGTTCAATCGGAGCATACGTATTCGTATAAGCCTGAAAATAGAAGATATAGCTTCTTTCTCCTGCATCTCTGCAGGAAAGATACGGAACTTCATCGAGCTGAAGCTGCTGACCCTCATAATGCACCGCAAAGTCGCCGCTTCCCCCTGCATCGCAGAAAATGCAGCCCTTCGTTCCCAGTGTTCCATCCCGGTTCGGACATGTCATGCCCGCATCCAGCGGAATGCGGTAAAGCCGCTTCCCGAACTGTTCTCTGCACCAGACCGGAAACGAAAGATAACGCTCACTCATGAACTTCTTTCTTCTTCTGATTCTTTTCCTGGAACTTTGCAAAGGACTCCCGGATCCTTGCCAGGCTGACCGTGACCGCAGCTTTCGGAAGACTCCAGCCCGCATCCTTTGCCTGCTGGCTCGAATTGATCACGGAAGTCAGAACTTCTTCAAAGCCCTTTCCCATGACCTCCTGCACATCCGAAGCTCCCCCGGCTGCCAGCGAATCAAAGAAGTCATTCACAAATGCCTTGCGGTCTTCCGGATTCAATCCGCTGATCCACGTATCCAGCACCTCATTGACCCAGGCACAGGCCGGATTCGATTCCGGAACTGTCAATAGCTCCACGCCATTCTTCACGCGCCAGGACGCAGGATCATGTTCCATGATCCCGGCAGCGCTGCTGACCACGATCCTCGTATCCGGGAACTTCAGTTCAAACAGCTTGCCGATCACATCGTAGGCCGGCTCGATTCTCGTCACGAGATTCCGGATCGGGTCCACGATATCCGTGCTCATGACATCCGGACAGATGCCAGGTCCGTCATTATCAAAGATCCGGACGATCCGCTTCTGCTTTGCCTTCGGCATTGCGGCAGAGGCATACACGGCCAGAAACCCGCCCTTGGAATGACCGCCGACATAATACCGGAACCCCGGCACCGTCTCTTTCTCCAGATACTTCTTCGCCGACTCCTGAGCAGGAATCCGGGTAAACGAAATCATGAAATCCTCTTTCCAGCCCACAATCGTATCATCTGTTCCCCGGAATGCGATGAACCGGTCTCTGCGATTGAGCTCCACACTCATCGCCGCAAACTGCTCATCCAGATCCGTACTCAGGATCTCCGTGCAATGATACAGCTTCAGCGGTCCGAACCGCTCCGTATCCGCCGCCGCATTCAGCACCTGGAGCCGCGAAGACTTCTGCCATTCTTTCCCTGAGAACGTACCGGCCGAAAGAAACCGATCCCTGCATTCCCGGATCGAAACCCGCTCTTCTCCATTCACCACTTCATGAAACGGCAGATAGCTGAGCAGGCAGAACACCAGATTGTCGGCCGCATTCAGCTCCCGTTCTTTCAGGGTGACATCACCCCGCATCACGACATAGTCAGTCAGACTGTATCCTTCTTTTTCCATACTCTCACACTTCCGATGCTATTTTCGCATACCCCGATGGAAAATGAATACCTAGAGAGAGAAAAACCTTGTCAGACTCAATTGCAGAAGTGAACGCAAGGGATCTGTTGCATTAACTAAATTGAAACAG
>SAMEA3663095__coassemble_1580_pt1 | contig 13299 bp, 13 predicted proteins | sample SAMEA3663095__metabat2_high_PE_014 | metagenome-assembled genome bin SAMEA3663095 (sample SAMEA3663095) | pig gut metagenome | biome: pig gut; feature: pig-associated habitat; material: faeces | place: France | collected 2012
GATTTCCCGTAGAAGTGAGGTTTGCAATGAGCAGTCCAGTAACATTTGAAATCACCCATGTGTGCAAGCAGTCCGGTGCCCGCACCGGCATTCTGCATACGCCGCATGGCGATGTGGAAACTCCGATGTTCATGCCAGTCGGAACCCAGGCAACCGTGAAGTTCATCTCGCCAGAGGAACTGTATCAGATGGGAGCAGGCGTAGTCCTGGCAAATACGTATCACCTATGGCTGAGACCGGGAGAAGAAATCGTTGCCAAAGCAGGCGGGGTCCAGAAGTTCATGAACTATAAAGGACCGATGCTGACAGATTCCGGAGGATTCCAGGTATTCTCGCTTTCTGATACGAGAAAGATCAGTGAAGAAGGCGTCATGTTCCGCAATACGCTGAATGGCGACAAGCTGTTTCTGAGTCCGGAGAAGTCCATTCAGATCCAGAACAAGATCGGGGCAGATATCATGATGTCCTTTGATGAGTGCATTCCCTACCCGGCCACGCGAGAATATGCAGAGCGTTCAATGCTGAGAACCCTGAGATGGGCAGAGCGCGGCAAGAATGCCAATACGAGACCGGATGAACAGGCGATCTTCGGCATCGTGCAGGGAGGCGACAATGAAGATCTCCGTGATTACTGTGCCGAGAAGCTGGTCGAGATGGATTTCCCGGGCTATGCAGTCGGCGGGACTTCGGTCGGCGAAGACAAGGAAACCATGTACCGCATGGTGCGCTGGTCCGTGGAGAAGCTGCCGGAAGATAAGCCTCGCTATCTGATGGGCGTCGGTGCCGTCAATGACCTGCTGGAAGCCATCTCCCTGAATATTGATATGTGCGACTGCGTGCTGCCGACCAGAATTGCCCGGCATGGCACGCTGATGACGAGCCAGGGACGCATCAATATCAAGAAAGCGATGTATGCGGAAGACTTCACGCCGCTGGATCCGGAATGCGACTGCTATTGCTGCAGGAACTATACCAAAGCTTATCTGAATCATCTCTTCCGCTGCCAGGAAGGCTTCAGAACGAGGCTCATGAGCATTCATAATATCCGTTTCCTGCTGAGGCTGATGGAAGATGCGAGAACGGCCATCAAAGAAGATCGCTTCAATGACTTCAAGGAAGAAAAACTGAAGAACATGAAGTTCGATTCCAGAGGTTTCTGATTGATTGCTTTTCGATCAATATTAATTGATATTCGATCATATTCAGCTAGACCGAGTTCTGTAAGAAGAATTCAGTCTTTTCCTTAGGAAGATTCATGAAACAGCATATCATCGCAGCGAAAGCAGCCGTGACAGTTCTCTGCATCGTGGTGGCGGTCTTCGGCATATCGATCGCAAGATCCTTTCTTGCACATCTGAACCCGGCTGGAGTCCATGTCTTACAAGAGATTTCATTCGCTCTCCTTCTCGTGCTTGGCTGCGGCTGTGCAGCCGCATTGCTGAGACCACTGTGGGTGATGCGGGTTTTTCTGACGAAGATGGAGGCAGGACATGTCTTATAAGAAAGCAATGTCCGGATGCTGACCGCTGCGATCGGCCTTCTTTATCCCCCGAAGCTCTTCCTTGTTTCGGCAGCAGCCGGCTTCATGTGCCTGATTGTCCGGGTGATCTGCGATGCCTTTGCGAAAGCCGTCCTGATGAAGGACGATCTAGGAGAACTGACATGATCCGTCTGAACATGAATGTCAGAATGGCAGAAGAAGGAATCGGAACAGTAGAACTGGCAGAGCGCATCGGCACCATCGCGTATTCCCTCTCACCCGTTTCCTGGTCCTGATCGGAATGAGTGCGTTCCCTGTCCTCTCGCTTCTGAACTCGGAACATCTCATTCTGAAAGAAGCCCTGAAACAGAAAAACCCGGATCTTCAGGTCCTGGAGAAATGCGGGTTCAAGGAAGATCCGTCGTGATACCGGCAACGAAACAGCTAGCCGATCAGGGCTTGTTTTCCGGGAAAAGAGTCTATGACCTCAGTGTGCTTTACGGAACAGATGCGGAATCTGATGGTTCCTCTGCTGTGATGAAACTGAAAGATTCTTCCTATCAGCTTGTGCTGAACCTGTCCGAAGACGGTGAGGAAATGATCTCTGCAGCGCTGGCAGAACAATAAAACGCCAGATTGCCTGACGTTTCATTACAGGTAGATATATCCGATGATCGATCCTTTCCGCCAGGAGGCAAGCCATCCTTCGCGGTAGCTTCCGAGGTAGTTTCCTTCCTTGACGTAGATATTGTTTCCATCTACAGCAGTCACGTAGCCGACATGCCATCCCCATACAATGAGGGAATTCGCTCTGGGCGAAGAACCGGTGGAATAACCGCTGGCTGCCGCATTAGCAAGCCATTCCCCTGCATTCCCCCACCTAGGCAGAGAGATGCCGATCGCATCATGAACCAGCTGCCATGCACTCCACGTGCAGTTGCTCCAGCCGCCGTAATACGGATTTCCGCCGGAATTTCCGGAAGAAGGAGTCGTATTCGAAGAAGAACTGCTGCTGGAGGAGGAGCTCGAACTCGAATCCGAAGAAGAACTTGATCCGGAATCCGAAGAACTGCTTCCGGAATCAGAAGAGGAAGAGCTGGAAGCACTGTTGGCTTTCGAGGAGCTGATGCCATTCTGCACCGAACTCTGGGCAGCTTGATTGGCACTCAGAGCAGCAGAAGCGCTGTTGAGATCTGACTGGGCAGAAGAAAGCTGAGCCTGATAGGAAGCCTGGGCGGCATAGAGAGAACTCGATGCAGTGACCAGTTCCGCCTGCTGCTGAGCAAGCACCGCCTTGCCGGATTCCAGGTCTGACTGCAGCTGTTCGAGCTCGGATTCCTGGCTCTGCAGATCTGCTTCCATCTGATTCAGCTGATCCGTTTCGTCCTGAAGCTGCTGGAGCGTATGGCTGTCATACTGGCTGATATCAGAGAGACCGTTGGCAATCGTGATCATCTCGCTGAATGACTTGGCGCCGAGCAGCACATCGAGAATCTGATTGGTGCGCATGGTTTCCTGCTGCTTCTCCATGCGTTTTTTGACTTTCTCCTTCAGGGCCGCAATGTCATCCGTCTTCTGCTGGATCTGCACTTTGGTATCGCTGATCTGCTGCGCAATGAGAGCCGACTGCTGTTCTGCTTCGGCAATCTGGTTGTTCAGGTCTTCAATGCTCGAATTGATTTCCGAGATCTGATAGTTCAGATCGCTGATCTGAGACTGAACGGAAGAAAGCTGTTCAGATGCTGCATCTTTCCTGGACTGAGCGTCTGAAATCTGCTGCTGGAGAGAAGAATTCTGCCCCTGGATATACTGCAGATAAGCAGAGCATGCAGTCTGCTGGTCTGAGGTGAGACTGGTTCCGGAACAGAGATTATTCCAGTAGGTCGTATCCGTATAAGGAGGATTCTCATCTTCTGCTATCACCGGCACCAGCGTGATGCACATCCCCATGGCCAGTGCTGCGATCAGAATATGTGTATTCGTTTTTTTCATGCGTATTTCTGATTATACGTGCTTCAGGAGAGATCCGCAAACTGATACTCATACAGCTGCCAGTACAGGCCATGCTTCGCAAGCAGTTCCTCGCTGGTGCCGCGTTCCTTGATTCCTTCAGAAGAAACCATGATGATCTCGTCTGCTTTGCGGATCGTGGACAGACGATGAGCAACGACCAGAACGGTTCTGCCCTTGGCGAGTTCATCCAGAGACTTCTGGATCTGCATCTCGGTCGCGTTGTCCAGAGCAGACGTAGCTTCATCGAGAATCAGGATCTGCGGGTTCTTCAGGAATACTCTGGCGATGGAGATCCGCTGACGCTGGCCTCCGGAAAGGTGGACGCCGCGTTCGCCGACATTCGTATCATAGCCATCTGGCATGGCCATGATATCTTCATGAATCTCTGCTTTCTTTGCTGCTTCGATGATTTCTTCGTCGGTGGCGTCCGGATTGCCATAGGCAATATTCTCCCGGATCGTGCCGTTGAACAGGAATACATCCTGGGCAACGATGCCGATATTGCGGCGCAGAGAAGCTCTGGTCATATGACGGATATCGATGCCGTCGATCCGGATCGTGCCGGAATCAATCTCATAGAAACGCGGGATAAGGTTGCAGATGGTGGTCTTTCCGCCTCCGGAAGGACCGGCAAGACCGACGGTATGGCCCGCCGGAATATGCAGGTTCATATGGCTGATGACTTTCCGGCCGGAAGCTTCCTGGGTATGGTAATGGAACGAGACATCTTCAAAGGAGATGTCTCCTTTCAGTCTTCCGACTTCCACTGCACCAGAATCATCCTTTTCTGACGGGATATTCATGATCTCTTCGAACCGCTCATACCCGGAAATGCCGTCAGCAATCTGCTCATACGTCTCAACGAGCTTCTTGATCGGTGTCAGGAACATCGAGATATAAAGAAGGTAAGCAACAAAGTCGCCGGAATTGATCGAACCTGCAAAGAACATGCGGCCGCCGAAGATCACGACGACAACATACATCATGTCGGTGAAAAAGGTCATGCCGGAATTGAATAAAGCCAGATACTTATAGGAACGCTTTCTGGCTTCCACATATCTGAGATTTGTCCGGTCGAATTTCTCCATCTCCCCTTCGGTTCCGCCATAGGCTTTCGTGACCCGGATGCCGGCAATCGAAGTCTCGGTTTCGCCGTTGATCTCTCCGATTTCTACTCGATTCTGCCGGAAGGCAGCCATCTGCCCTTTCCGGATCAGGATCACAAACAGCACTGCAACGGGAAGGAATGCATACACGATGATCGTGAGCTTCAGGTTGATTCTTCCGAGCATGACTGCAGACACCGTTAACATGACCGCCGAAGTGAAGATATTCTCCGGTCCATGATGAGCCATCTCGGAGATTTCCTGCAGATCATTGGTAATGCGGGACATGATCGAGCCCGTCTTGTTTTCATCGAAAAACGAGACGGGAAGTGATTCGATGTGCTGAAAGAGATCGCGGCGCATATCTGCCTGCAGGCGGACGCCCATGATGTGGCCCCAGTAGTTGATGACAAGATTCAATAGAAGCTTGAGCAGATAGATCCCAAGCAAGGCAAAGCTCCAGCGGACCATCATATTCCAGTTTCTGTCAGGAACATACTGATTGATCATGTTGCGGACGATCAGCGGCATGAATTCATCCGCGAGTCCCACCAGAAATGCACATGCCAGATCAAGGAAAAACAGCCTGCGGTGCGGCCGGAAATACGCAGCAAATCGTTTCAGCATAGCTTTCTGCCCCCTAGTATTGCTGAAAATTATACGCTGAAATCTCACTGCTTGCATGAACTGTCTGCTCGGGTACAATAGTTCTGCGATGAATGTACTCCTGATGCACAAAGACATCCCGGTTCTGAAAGCGGATTATGATCCGGATTCCCACCTGTTTCTGAACGTGACCGAGGTTCTGAATCCTGCTCATATTCCGCCTGGTGCCGGAACAAAAGTATCTGTCCTTTCCCTGAAACAGCTGAATATCTGGTATCTGCGCAGAGGCATTCCGACATATCGGGTTGGCCTGGATCATATGAAGACGGTGATCGGTTTTTCGCATCCGAGGGATCTTCTGAATGCAGACCATGCGTTATCGGTATCTGATGTCTACTGGGTGAAGCCGGAAGATTCTTCCCTGCGCTGGAAGGAGGTTTCATATTTCCGCCATCCGTTTGAAGAAGAAGGATTCCGGACGGTTTCGTTTTCCCGCAAGAAGATTGTCTGGAAGAAAGAATATGAAAGATGTCCTGGCAATACGCTGAATGGCTATCACCGCAAGGCCTGGGTACAGCGGAATCAGGATCTCGTGCTGATCAAAGGAGGATCTGCGTCCTATCAGGAAGAACCGGTGAATGAATGGCTGGCCAGCCTGATCGGAAAGCGGTTAGGCATGGAGGTCTGCAGCTATGATGTGGAAGTCTTCGAGAATCAGATCGTTTCTTCCTGCCGTTCTATGACCGATGAGAAACATGAAATGATCGGAGCCTGGGATATTCTGAAGTCGAAGCCGATTCCTGCCGGCATGTCATGGCATCGGGGCTATGTATGCATGCTGGAGAAAGCAGGAATCCCGAATGCGTCAAAGTGCGTCGATGACATGATTGTCCTGGACTATCTGATGCTGAACAGCGATCGGCATCTGAATAATTTCGGGGTTCTGAGAAACCCGGACACGCTTCAGCTGGAATCCTGCATACCGATTTTCGATACCGGAAGCGGTCTGGCATGCTTTTCTATAGACGAAGCAGTTTATGAAGAAGGTCTTTCGAGCAATGCGAAGTTCTTCGAGACGACCCGGATGAATCATGATGCGCTGATCAGCAGATGCCGGAATCTTCTGGCGTATGATTTCTCAGTACTGGAAGATGTTCCGGATCTTTATGCGAGAAAGCTTTCTTCCTGCCAGGCAGTATCCGGAATCAGCGATTTCCGGATCAGCGAGCTGAAGAGGCTGCTCATGCATCAGATCGAAGCAATCCGGATGCTTCAGAACCGGTTCCCTTTTGAGTTATAATGAATGCAATCGGAGGAACATATGAAAACTCTGCTTGTCCTGATTGTCAGTTATCTCTTCGGTTCAGTTCCATGGGGTCTTGTCATCGGAAAAGTCTTTTATCATAAGGATATCCGTAATTACGGTTCCGGAAATCTCGGTGCGACCAATGCTGGAAGAATTCTCGGCAAGCCGGCTGCGATCAGCGTCACGCTGCTGGATGCCTTCAAGGCATTCTTCTCGATGATGCTTGCATATTACGTGGCTCCGGAAGCGATTCCTTATGCAGGTCTTGCTTGCTGTGTGGGTCATTGTTTCCCGATCTTCGCACAGTTCCGGGGCGGCAAGGCAGTTGCCACGAGCTACGGATATCTGCTCGGAATCTGCGTATTTCTGACGCATCAGTATTTCTGGCAGTTCTTTTTCCCGATTATCTGCTTCTTCGCGATCCTGTGGATCTGCCGGATGGTTTCGCTTTCCTCGATTCTTTCACTGCTGATTGCGGTGATCATCAGCTTCATTCTGAAGAATCCGGTGAATCTCTCGATCTGCCTGCTTGCCCTCTGGTGCTTTGTTACCTACCGGCATAAGGCAAATATTCAGCGGATCCGCGATGGCAGTGAATCGCATATCAGGTGGATGGGAGAACGCCATGGGAAGAATTGAGGAGTTTGAGCTTCCGATTGAACCCCTTGCGCAAAGTCCGAGAAAGATCTGGGTTTATCTTCCGGATGATTATGATGAAAGCCGGAAGCGTTATCCGGTGCTGTATATGTTTGACGGGCATAATCTGTTTGATGATTCCCTGGCTACCTATGGAAAAAGCTGGGGCATCCGGGATTATCTCGATGGCACGCACCTGCCGCTGGTCGTGATCGGACAGGACTGCAATCATACCGGAAATGCAAGGCTCGAAGAGTACAGCCCGTTTCAGCCAGATTCTCATACCTGGATCGGCAAGCTCAATGCCAGAGGAGAGATCACCGGAGAGTGGTTTGCGCATACCCTGAAACCAGCCTGTGAGAAGCGTTACCGGATTTCAAAAAACCGGAAACAGGTTGGTATTGCCGGATCGTCGATGGGCGGCCTGATGTCGATGTATATGATCGCGAAGTACAATGATCTCTATTCCAAAGCTGCCTGCGTGAGCTCGACGATGGATATCTATGCTGATCAGATCACGGATCTGATCGACCATTCCAGCTTCTCTCATGATACGAGAATCTATCTGGACTTCGGTTCTAATGAAGTGAAAGCCAAGAAAACGTTTGCCCGCTGCATGGATTACCTGCTGCGGATCAATCACGCCTATACGGAACAGGGCTGCCATACATTTCCGAATGTGGTCGTCGGAGGCACGCACAGCGAAGCCTCCTGGGAGACCATCGTTCCCCTGTTTCTGGAATTCCTGTATCCGGAACTTTACCAGTAAGAGCGGCAATTCGCTGCTCTTTTTCATTGCAAATAAAAATGCCCGGCATCCGCCGGACATCATGACTCAGAAATCCACTGCATCTTCAGGAAGGATCTGTTCCAGTACTTCCCTGGTCACCATCGGTACTTCATGACCGAAAGCATAGTCAATGCATAAGCCTGCACAGTGCTCGGTTCCGTAGACGGTCGCGATCATATCACGGACTCCTACCAGCATCGGATGCTGGTTTTCACCATGATTGGATGCTTCGCGGGAAGAGAAGATCATCATGTAGAACTGACCATCGTCTCCTTCCATGCCAGCCGGATCCACATGATCCGGATCACCGGGAATCGGATTACCGTTGATCCATACTTCTGCATCATGTCTGACGCATTCTTCAACCGCATCCAGAATTGCATAATATGCTTCATCGGTTCCCTTTTTCCGATATTGTTCTACCGCCTTCTGCAGACGGATATTCTCTCCTGCTTCACTCATCGTTCTGTGCTCCTGATTTCTGCTTCCATCTTACCCGAAATAGAGGGGTTTGTCTCTTCATAACATAATCAAAGAAACTTCCGAGTCCGATTCCAGCTTCCGTACAGAGCTGACGCATCGTGATTTCGTCATATTCATGATTCCGGAAAAGATCTGCGGTTGCTTTCAGGAGTACATCCTGTTTTCTGTTTCGTTCTTCTGTAAGATATCTTGGTATATTTTTTCCGAACATCGTTCGCTATAATTCAGACAACAGCACGTAATCAGAATTCGTCAATCCATAAGACTGTTTCAGCACGAGCAAAATATCAAAGCTGTATCAGGCGTTGTCCATCTATTTTAAGACCAGCACCAGATACCGGCGGAGAATATCAAGCAGTTTCTCGTTCATGAACATCTGAAAGAAGCTTGCCATCAGAAAAACCGGGTTTCAGAACCCGGTTTCCATGCATATTCATGATAAATCAGAACCATTGCTGGCGATGACGTCCCGGTACCAGTAAAAACTTTTCTTGCGGTAGCGGTTCAGAGTTCCGGTTCCATCATCGTTCCGGTCGACATAGATCATGCCATAGCGCTTGCGCATCTCGGCAGTCGATGCAGAGACGAGATCGATGCAGCCCCAGGCAGTGTATCCGAAAATTTCTGCTCCCTGATGGATGGCATTGCGAACGGCCTTCAGATGGTTCCGGAGATAATCGATGCGGTAATCATCCTCAACCGTATAGCTTCCCTTTCCATCCGGAATAAGGACGTCTTCAGCCCCGAGTCCATTCTCGGCGATGAAGAGCGGTTTCTGATAGCGTTCATACATGCGGACGCAATACTGTTCGAGACCAGCGGGGTCAATTGCCCATCCCCATTGAGACTGCTTCAGATACGGATTGCGAACGCTGACGGTCAGGTTTCCGGCAGCACTGTCATACTTGGAAGGATCTGCAGCCACACAGCGCGACATGTAATAGCTGAAGGACAGGAAGTCTGCAGTTCCCTCTTTCAGGAGTTCTGCATCTCCTGGTTCCATGTTCAGTGAGACATTGAGCTTTTCGAAGAGTGCCTTGGTATAGCTCGGATAGGCGCCCCGCATCATAACATCCGTGAAGAACAGATAGAGATGATCCTGATCCATAGCTGCGAGAAGATCTTCCGGTGCGCAGGTACGCGGATCATTGATCATGCCCAGCACCATGCAGCCGACTTTGTTTTCCGGATCAATCTCATGCGCCGCTTTCTCCGCAAGCGCACTTGCCAGGAATTCATGATGGGCAGCCTGATACAGATCAGAAGCAGTCAGCTGGTCCTTCGGTGTATGAATTGCTCCGCCCATGAACGGGTATACCCGGATGGAGTTGATTTCATTGAACGTCAGCCAGTAATGAACTTTCCCTTTATAGCGCTCAAATACAGTACGGGCATAGCGCTCGAAGAAGCCGATGAGCCGGCGGTCTCTCCAGCCGTCATATACCAGAGAAAGATGAAGCGGCGTCTCATAGTGAGACAGCGTCACCATCGGCTCAATACCATACTTCCGGCATTCATCGAATACCTTGTCATAGTAGGCAAGCCCTGCTTCATTCGGTTCTTCATCATCGCCATTCGGGAAGATGCGGCTCCAGGCAATCGAAAGACGGAGAACCTTAAAGCCCATCTCTGCAAATAAGGCAATATCTTCCGGATAGCGGTGATAGAAGTCAATGCCCTTCAGCTTCAGGTTCTCTGCTTCGGGTTTCTCCGTGATCGGTCCCCAGATGCCATGGGGCATGACATCCTGGATGGAAAGTCCTTTCCCATCCAGATCGTATGCGCCTTCGCACTGGTTGGCAGCGATCGCTCCGCCCCACAGGAACTGATCCGGAAAGCGCTCTTCCATCAGCGGATAACCGTGAGAATCGGATCTCCGGTCTTCACGGTTCCTTCGTCTGCGGGAATCACGTCTGTGAAGTCTGCAGTATTGGTGACAATGACCGGAATGATCGGGTCATATCCCTTTTCGCGGATCAGCTTCAGGTCTGCCTCTACCAGAAGATCACCTCTCTTCACTTCCTGGTCCTGCGCAACGTGAATTCTGAATCCTTTTCCCTTCATATTTACCGTATCAATGCCGATATGAATGAGGATCTCTGCACCTTCCGGTGTGGTTATTCCAACAGCGTGGCCGCTCGGGAATACTGCGGTGATTTTTCCGTCAGCCGGAGCCTTGATCGCTCCGTTTTCAGGACGGATGGCAATGCCTTTGCCCATGATTTCCTGGGAGAATACTTGATCCGGTACTTCTTTCAGAGAAACAGCAGTGCCTTCGCAAGGCGAAGCGACGGTGATGCGGCGGACCAGATTTTCAGAAGCAGAATCTGCAGGTGCGGTTTCAGAAGCCTTTCCTTCCGCTTCCGGAGCCGGATCGTCCCAGCCGAGGATCATAGTCATGATTGCGGTAACCGCAATGGAAATCAGAATCGTGATGACCGCATTGCGCACATTCGAGAGATCATCGCAGATATAAACCGGCAGGGAAAGAATGCCTGCAGTCGCAGAAGCGTAGGTACGCAGATTCACGAGGCCTGCGAATAAACCCGCAGCACCGCCTCCGATCATTGCTGCAAGCAACGGCTTCTTCAGAGGAAGCGTGACACCATACATTGCCGGTTCGGTGATGCCGAAGTATGCAGTGACAGAAGAAGAGAGTGCCTTGTCCTTGAGTTCCTTGTTCTTGGTCTTGAGACCGACAATCAGAGAAGCAGTAGCCTGGCCGATATTGGATGCCAGCATGCCTGGGCCGAGCAGCGTGCCATATCCTAATGTTGCATACTGAGCAAGCTGAATCGGCATGAAGCTGTAATGCATGCCGGTCATGACGAAGAGCGGCGTGAAGGTACCCATCAGAAGCGGCAGTACCCAGCGGGCCTGGTTGTTGAAGAAGTCAAAGAGCACATACAGCGCATCGCCGATATAAGAACCGAGCGGGCCGATGACGACGAGAGCGAGCGGAGCGGTGATCAGGAACGTGATCAGCGGGGAGAGGAAGATCTTCACCGGTTTCGGAGAGATCCTGTCCGCGAAACGCTGAATATAGGACATTGCCCAGATCACGAGAATCGGCTGCACGACGCTGCTTGCATAAGAGACTGCCTTGACCGGAAGCCCGAAGAATGTCGCAGCCGTTTCGCCATTGATGACGGAGATCGTGCTCGGATGGATCATGAAGGCACCGATGACTGCCGCAAGATACGGATTGCACTTGAACTGCTTTGCGGAAGAGAATGCCAGGAAGATCGGCAGGAAATAGAATGCGCTGTCAGCCAGAGAAGACAGCAGGCTGTACGTGGTTCCCGTCGTATCCAGCAGCTGGAACGTGGAGCATAATGCAAGCACTGCCTTGATCATTCCCGCACCGCAGATGCCCGGAATAATCGGCTGGAAAATCGCCGTGATCGTACCGAGAACACGGTTTACCATGCCTTGTTTCTTTCCTTCTGATATGGATGGTGCATCAGCAGTCAGTCCTGCTTCTTTCTGCACTGCTTTGCAGACGTCAGCGACGTCAGTCCCGATGATCAGCTGATACTGACCGCCCTGGCTGACGACGCCCTCGACACCTTTCAGCTTGCGGAGGCCTGCTTCATCGGCCTTGCTTTCTTCTTTCAGCACGAAGCGTAAGCGAGTCATGCAGTTGGTGACGCCGCTGATGTTGGACTTTCCGCCGACTCCTTTGACAATATCGGCTGCCAGTCCGGAATAATCTTTTGCCATAATGTTTTTCCCTTTCTCCAAAAGAAAACCTGACAGAAAAAAACGAGATTCCGTTTTCTGTCAGGTCATGCCGTTTCCGTTACATTCCTGAATCAGACCGCCCGGCTGCGCGGTTGATGTGGATCATGAAGTAAGTCATTTCTTCATTCGTGATGGTTACTCCGTACACTTTTTCGATGTATTCCTTGATCTTCAGGGCACATTCATAAGCTTTCGGATACTGCTTTCTTACCTGGGCATACAGGAGGTCATCATCCGGATTTCCCTGGATGATATCGCTGGCGAGCAGCCTTCTAGCGAAGTACTGGATATGCGTGATGAACCGCGTCCAGTTCAATGAGTCCGGATCCAGCTTGATCCGGTACGTCAGCTCGACGATCTTCAGAATGTCTTCTGTGATTTTCGAGATCTGAATGGTTTCATTCAGCGGTTCTCCGCTGTGCTCGCTGTTGACGAAGTGCATGGCAATGAAACCTGCTTCATCGTCTTCCATCTGAACAAAGGTTGTCAGGTAGATCGTTTCCAGGGCATGCCTGGCTGCTGCGAATTCTTTCGGATAGAATTTAGCGATCTCATGAAGCAGCACATTATGCAGCTTCTGACCATTGCGGCATCGGTTCAGTGCTTCGCAGATATGATCGGTCAGTCCGACATGGATTGCCGGGTCGAATGATACCTGCAGTTCCTGCTCTGCGTCCGAGATGATCTTCTCAGAAAGCTCGAACACTTCCGGCGGAACGGTACCGAGCAATGTCGACAGATGCTCTGCACCGCTTCCTGATACTTCGCTGAACCGTTTCTCAACCTTTGTCTCATCCAGTACATCTCCGGGCTTTTTCTGAAAAGCGATTCCTCTGCCCATGACAATCAGCTCCTCATTGCCATCATCGGCCAGGGCTACATTGTTGTTGAACATCTTGACCAGTCTGAGCATATTTCCCCTTTCCAGAAAAAAACCTAAACAAAATGAATTCTCATTCATCTGTTCAGGTCATGCCTTCCGTAACATTCCCATACTGACAGTCTCGCCCGCTCTGCGGTAACAATCCGTCTGAGATATTTTTAACAGTATTTGAAATCGCTGTCAATCCCGGAATTCCGCCTGTTTCAGGAATCTGCGTGGAATTCTGCATCAGATGATCCAAAGAAATCCATC
>SAMEA3663095__coassemble_1602_pt1 | contig 13001 bp, 13 predicted proteins | sample SAMEA3663095__metabat2_high_PE_014 | metagenome-assembled genome bin SAMEA3663095 (sample SAMEA3663095) | pig gut metagenome | biome: pig gut; feature: pig-associated habitat; material: faeces | place: France | collected 2012
CCTTCATACAATGTCTTGAGGTAAGGCGACTGTTCAAGATAGTCAACCACCTCATCATTCTCATTATTCTGCATGAAAGTCTCATATTCGTTGGCAAATTCAGAAGACCAGTCATCTGCCTTCGTTACCGTGATGCCCGTACCAGTTTCGGCGATCTTGGCGCCAAGAACAACTTCTGTTTTTGCAGGTTCTTCCCGCTGTACGCCCGCCGTGACTGTTTCTGGTTTATTATTTCTCCCGATCAGACCAAGACATATGGCAACGACGAATAATCCGGCTGCTGGCAGTTCACCTTTCCATTTGCTGTCCATAATAATCTCCTTTTGTCTGAGACAATTACCTATTGTTATTTTATTGACATTCGCGGTACTGCGTCAATTGGAAAATGACCATTTTTTCACAGCAGAGCAGCAGGATGGTCCAGCCGTCCTTCTCTTGCCGGCATCTATTTCCCAGCGAAACAATCCGGATCAGATTCCTTCAATTCTGAATGCTTCAGCGGCTGTTCTCCGCGTTTTCTCGTATACCGCCTTTTTAGAAAATGCAGATTGCTGCACATCTGTAAACCAGCAATGCAGAAACAATTACCTCAGGAAAAACTTGCCAGCAAGTTTGAATGCCAGCACAGAATTCAGATCAGGTTTAATGCGTTTATATACTTTCTCAGATTCAGATCTTTTACTAACAAATGAAAAACCGGCTGATCTGATCCGAGCGTAAGCTTCAGATCAGATCATTACCGGTGTTTAAAATCAATGCTTCTTCAGTATCATTCCCGCTCCGACAGCAACAATCAGAGAACCCATCAGTTTCATCATTATGCCGAACGGGCTGAATGAATCTGCTGTATTCGGAACCTGTTTAGCAGGAACGACATGTGTCGAAGAAGTCTTTCCTGCGATATTTGTCTGAACCGTCTTCGCTTCTCCGGAAGCTTTGTCCGGCTTGGAAGTTGCCTTAGAAGCTTCTGTAAATACATACAGAGGATTAGCAGCGTCAGACTTGTCGATATTCAGCGTGAATCCATCACCTGCTGAAATATCAAAGTCAGCATTCTCGGAAGACACATTTACCTTGAAGCTGGTCTTCTTCCTGACAACTGCAGAGAGCTTATTAGCTGAACTGATTCTCACAGTGCCGCCTTCGCTCACATGATCAACTGCTTCCTAGTTATCCTTCATGAAACAGCCCTGGCCTTCAAGGTCATTGCATAACACGCATTTAACTAATACGAAAACAAGAATAATCCTTATATTAATAGAGACTGTCCATCTGAATCAGAAGATTTCTTCATTCTGCATCTTTGTGCGTTCATTTCGGGCATAATGAAAGGAGCTTTCGCTCCTTCCTCTGTTCACTTCAGAATGGTTCCGAGAACCTTGTTCACGGTCTTTCCATCAGTCTGGCCTTTGTACTTTGCCATCATTTCCTTCATGACCGGCCCCTGATTCTTCTTGATCGGATCAAGACCCTTCTCCTGCAGAATCGATTCGATTGCTGCCTTGATCTCATCTTCACTCATCTGCTTTGGCAGATAGCTTTCCAGAAGAGCAATCTTCTTGTTGGTCTCTTCCAGAACATCCGTACGATCTGCAGGAGTCTCTGCCAGAGTCTCTCTGGTCTGCTTCAGTTCCTTCTGCACATAGGCAAGCTCTTCTTCCTTTGTCAGAGTCTTGCCGCCCTCTTTTTCTGCCAGGGCAATACTGCTGATCAGAAGACTCAGAACGCCTTTTTTCAGAGTGTCATGATTCTTCATTGCCATCATGTTCTCTTTGCGAAGCTGTGTAAGTAACTCTCCCATTTTTATTCCTTCTTTCCCATTAAAGCAGAATCAATTGCCATAGCACTCTTCTTAGCTGTGGCAGCTGCTTCTACTACTGTTTTAGCACCAAGTCTCAGATCACCGGCAGTCCATACCTTATCCAGGCTGGTCTTTCCGTCGTCGTCAGTCTTCAGGTAATGCCATTCATTCAGTTCCGGCAGCGTGTCTCCGAATACGGAAAGATCGATCGTTTCACCTGCGGCGACCAGCAGCGTATCACACGGAACCTCATGATCGGTATCCGGCAGGATCTTCGTCACGACTTTGCCGTTCTCATCGGTGACATTCTCGCACTTGCGGAAAATGACAGAATGATCTCTCACTTCAACCGGTGCTTCAAATACTGCAAACTGAACCCCTTCGTTCTTTGCCTCTTCTACTTCAAGAGGATTCGCAGGCATGTTGGCAAACGTCTTGCGGTAATAGACCCAGGTGTCTTTTCCGAAACGCTTTGCAGTCCGGCATGCATCCATGGCGACATTGCCGCCGCCGATGACAATGATGTGCTCTCCTAGATCTTCCAGCTTCGGATCCTTGAGCCAGCCGATTGCATGCATCACATGCGGAAGATCCTCTCCCGGAATTCTCAGGGCTCTCGGTTTCACGGCGCCGCTTGCCACGAGCACTGCATCATGATTCTCAGCAAGACTGCTTCCGAGCCGATCTTCACGTTCGGATGGAACACGACTCCAAGTTCCTTCAGAATGCGCTCATAGGCATCCGAATACTTCCGATCAAGCCGGAATGGCGGAATGCCATAGCGCAATACCCCTCCTGGGCGGTCATTATCATCATACAGGTCAATCGCATATCCTTTCTGAGCAAGCAGAATCGCAGCCGTCATTCCGGCAGGACCAGCCCCGATCACGGCACCATTCTTTCCATTCTGCTCAGGCTTTTTTTCATGATGGTTCAGCAGATATGCTTCGCTGATTTCCTGCTCGATTTCATACCAGCGGACAGGGACATTTCTTGCATTGAGCACACAATGACCATAGCAGAACTTCTTCCAGTCACACACCTGAGAAGTAACTGCAGTCATCGGGTTATTCTGAAACAGCACTCTGCCTGCTTCTTCCAGCTTGTCCTCCCGATAATATCTCATGCACTCAGGAACCGGGGTATGAATGGGACAAGCATCCGAACATCTTGGTTTCGGGCAGAGCAGACATCTCATCGCTTCCTGATTCTTCATGATATGTTCTCCCTTCTGCAGGGAACATTATAATACATGTGCTCTTCTTCAGAAGGACTTGCCTGGCAGAAATATACCAGCTCTGAACAGAATGTGATGCATTCCTGTCTGAAGGCGTACCGCAGCGAATACTGAAACTCATCTCAGCAGAATCCATGTTCGTGCACATGGAAAAGACAGTTCCGATTTCCCATTCCATCCAGACGTTAACAATCACGTAATATTGTGCATAAATGCGCGGAAATTAATGCTTGACTCCATACATGTTCGGCGCTATATTTTACGTCGCTGTGAACTAAGGAGGATACTGTACAGATACATGAGCACGAAGAAAACCCTGACGGACTATGCGTTCGATATTCTGTCTGCCGCCGGAAAGTCTGCCGCCTTCAATGATCTGTTCGAAGCTGCCGCGGAAGCTGCGGGAATTCCTGAATCCATGAAGAAGGTCAAGAAGCGCAAGCTTTACGGAGAACTGAATGATGACAGCCGTTTTGTTTCCCTTCCAGGCAACGTCTGGGACCTCAAGAATCGAGTGAAGTTCGAAGACACCCAGCATAATCTCGATTTCGAAGATGACAATGATGATGACGATGATGATATGAGCCTCGAGGATTCTGACGAAGACGAAAAAGAAAATGAGCTCGATGTTCCGGGGGAGAGGATTGAATACTAGACTGCGCTATGCAGTCTTTTTTATATTCGAAAGGCAGGTGTTTCCACCTGCCTGCATGCAATATTCTGTATCGGTTCTGTCAGATCAGCAGATACTTCAGAACGAAGAGCACTGCCAGCACATACATCAGCGGTGACAGATCCTTGCCCTTGCCAGTCAGAAGATGAATGACTGCGCAGCTGATGATTCCGAATGCGATGCCATCAGAGATGGAATAGGAGAATGCCATCATGGTCATGCAGATGAAGCACGGAATGGCATCCGTCAAATCAGACCAGTTGATCTTCGTGACCTGCTGAACCATCAGGAAGCCGACGACGATGAGTGCCGGTGCTGTTGCAAAGCTCGGAATGGTGAGGAAGAGCGGAGTCAGGAAGAGCGACGCAAGGAACAGAACGCCGACCGTGCAGCTGGTCAGACCGGTTCTGCCGCCTTCGGTGATACCGGAAGAAGATTCCACAAAGGTTGTGATCGTGGAAGTTCCGCAGCATGCACCAGCAACGGTACCGACAGCATCAGCGAGCAGGACGCCCTTGATTTCCGGGAGCTTGCCATCCTTGTCGAGCATGTCTGCCTTGGAAGCACAGCCGATTACGGTTCCGATAGTATCGAAGACATCAACAAACAGGAACGCAATCACAACAGCGAGGAAGTCCAGGAAATGGCTGCCGATGAAGCCGAAGTCAAACTTCATGAACGTGCTGGACATGGAAGCCGGAGCAGAGAAAATCGCAGTCGGGATGACTGAGAAGTAGGAAACTCCATCCGGACGATAGAGACCGGTAAGTTCGCACAGGATTCCAAGTACCCAGGTAATCAGAATGCCATACAGCATATAGCCTTTCTTGCCCTTGATCAGCAGCAATGCTGTAATCACGACGCCGATCATAGCCAGGATGACGGTGATGCCGGCAGTGGTGAAGGTTCCGGTTTCAATAGAAGTCTTGAAGGAGAACAAGCTGACGAGCGTGGAGGAATCCACGATGATGCCGGCATTCTGCAGACCGATGAAGCAGATGAATAAGCCGATGCCGACGGATACAGCAGTCTTCAGAGAGAATGGGATGGCATCGAAAATCTTCTCGCGGACGTCTGCCAGAGACATCAGGATGAAGATGATGCCTTCCACGAGAACTGCCGTCAGGGCTACCTGCCAGGAATAGCCCATTGCTCCGCAGACCGTGTAGGCAAAGTAAGCATTCAAGCCAAGTCCGGCGGAAAGCGCAAATGGCTTGTTGGAAAATGCCGCCATGGCGAAGCAGGCAATTGCTGATGCGACTGCCGTTGCGGTGAGCACGGATCCGGCATCCATTCCGGAAGCACTCAGAATGCTTGGGTTGACAGCCAGGATGTAGACCATCGTCATGAAGGTCGTGATACCGGCGGTCAGTTCAGTCTTCACATTGGTGTGGTTCTCGCTAAGCTTAAATACTTTTTCAAACATGAAAAAATCCCCTTTCTGCCCACATATCAGAAACGAGGAAAAACGGTCTGCATTCTTCCTATCCCCTGAAGAGTGCAGAATAGTCTCTATATCAATCGTAGTCCCGCAGTTATGGCTGCAGGGTAGAGACACTTCCGCCAATCCGAAAGCATATACGATATGTGGATACCCGGGTATTATAGCATGTCTGACAGAAAATCGGTCGGGTGTTCATATTTGTGCTAAAATTTGCCGTACAGGAGGCCGATATGAAAAACTTCGTATTTATTTCTCCGAATTTTCCGAGAACCTACTATCAGTTTCCGAAGGCCTGGAAACAGATAGGCGGCACTTCCTTATGCATCGGAGAAGACCCCTATGACTCTCTTTCAGAAGAACTGAAGGAATCGATGGATGAATACTACCAGGTCAGTTCAATGAAGGATTATGACCAGATGTACCGGGCAGTGGCATGGTTTGCACATAAACACGGAAAGATCGACTGGCTGGAGTCCAACAACGAATTCTGGCTGGAGCAGGACGCTAGACTCCGGACAGACTTCAATATCACGACTGGTGACAAGTCTGATTCCGTGATGCGGTTCAAGACCAAGTCCAATATGAAGGCATTCTATGAGAAGGCTGGCGTTCCTACGGCCCGCTGGCATCTGGTCACGACGATCCAGGAAGGCCAGAAGTTCGTGCAGCAGGTCGGCTATCCGGTCATCGTGAAGCCGGACGACGGCGTCGGTGCCAATGCAACCTGGAAGATTTCAAATGATCAGGAGCTGGAAGACTTCTATCATCAGAATCTGCACTGCCAGTACATCATGGAAGAATATGTTCCTGGCTATATCGTGAGTTTTGACGGCATCGCCGATCAGAACAATCAGATCATCTTCAAGACCAGCCACGTATTCCCGGTTGCCATCATGGATATTGTGAATACAAAGGGAGAATGTTTCTACTATAGTGTGAGAGACATTCCGGAAGATCTGGATCAGATGGGAACTGCTGTCATCCATGCCTTCGGAATCAGAGGAAGATTCTTTCATACCGAATATTTCCGGCTCACGGAAGACAAGCCGGGACTCGGAAAGAAAGGCAGTCTCGTCGGCCTGGAAGTCAACATGAGGCCGCCGGGAGGATATACGCCGGACATGATGGACTTTGCCAATGACATCAATGTCTACCGGATCTATGCCAACATGGCAATGTTCAACGAAGGTCTCTACAAGACCGATCGGCCGTATTACTGCGTATATTGCGGTCTGAGAGATTCGGTTGCCTATGAGCATGACAGTGCTGCGGTCTACCGCCAGTACGGGCAGGCTATCTGCATGCATGAACGCATGCCGGGGATCCTCGGATCTGCAATGGGTGATGATGCCTATATTGCGCGTTTCCGCACGATAGAAGAAGTCAATGAATTTGCCAAGTACGTATTTCTCCGCAAAGGCAATGTAGTCTCTCCGGACGAAGCGGCAAATGAGCTGGCTGAGAAAGTCAGCGAACAGGAAGCAGAAAAGGCCAGCACGAAACGGAAAAAGGCTGCAGGGAAAAGCGGAAAGACGGAATGAAGACAGAATATTTCAAGGAATACAGCAATAACCTCGGAAGAGATATGGAGTACAAGGTATACGGCCATGCCGGGAAGCCCGTCCTGGTATTTCCGAGCCAGGATGGCAGATTCTTCGATTATGAGAATCAGGGAATGATTGAAGCAGCCGCTCCGTATATCGATGCCGGAAGAATCCAGATGTTCTGCTGCGACTCCAATGATCAGAACAGCTGGTCCAGCAAGAGCTGGGACAACCGGTCCCGCATTGAGTCTCAGGAAGCCTATGTGCGGTATATCACCGAAGAACTTGTTCCGCGCATCCGCGAGATCAGCACTGCTGCAAATAACGGCAGACAGCCATCAGGCATTCTCACTACCGGATGCTCTATGGGCGGCACGCATGCGCTGAACTTTCTGCTCAGAAGACCGGATCTCTTCTCCGGGTGCATCGCTTTATCGGGTGCTTACAATGCAAGGCTGTTCTTCCCGGATTACTTCGATGATCTGGTCTATGCGAATTCCCCGGTGGATTATATCAACGGGATGCCATATGACCACCCTTATGTGGAGATGTACCGTCACCGCGATATCATCCTCTGCTGCGGCAGAGGAGCCTGGGAACATCCAATGCAGGAAGACAGTGCCCGCATGAAGGAACTGTTCGAGTATAAGAATATTCCTGCATGGGTTGATTTCTGGGGACCGGATGTTGCCCATGACTGGCCATGGTGGCGCAAGCAGCTTCCGTATTATCTGAACTTCGTATGCTGAACAATCTGTCTGCTGGTTGTGTTAAACTATAGGCACGCGCCTATGGCGGAACTGGCAGACGCGAAGGATTTAGGATCCTTTGGGAAACCGTGCAGGTTCAAGTCCTGTTAGGCGCACTGAAAACGGAGAGATTTCGGTCTCTCCGTTTTTCTGACTGCCAGCTATTCTGATGCAGAATCAAATAAGGATCAAATGACGAGCAAATAAGAATATGGCTTATTTGAGCCTTTTTTTTCGTTCTCATCGGAATTATCTCAAGTGAATCAAGTAAAAAGCGCAGAATGTCATGTGCCCGACATAGAAAAGCACAGCTTGTCCAGCTGTGCATAAGCGATCCAGCAATAGAAGATATCGTCATTCTTTATGGAATGCCCGGTAGAATGCCTGCATGAACGAGTTCATCACGACATTGACCGGCTCGTTCTGCTTCAGGCATTTCCTGATGCAGTCCTTGAACTCATCCAGATTCATCAGATCGAAATCAAGATCAGCTCGCTCATCCGGACGCTTATGGAAACGTTCAATGTATTCCAGATACAGATCTGTCAGTTCCTGATCAATCGGGCCATGGTAATTCCGGAAATCTTCTGGTTTCAGAAGTGCTTCCGTTTCATATCCCTTCTTCAGGTCCACGACCGGAATTGATACCGTTTCCTGCCGGGAAGGAATCTCCACCGCAGCAATCTCAGAAGCCCGGATATTCTGGGAGAAGAAGCCATTGAGCAAGGCAACGGAAAAAGAGTCATCGGACGCGTTCTTCACTTCTTCAGGGTTGGAAATATAACCCGAATGGCGGGAACCATCTTCCGTGACAAGGGTCACAAAGCTCTGCAGATAAGGAATCAGTTCTTCTTTCTTCATATAACCTGAATTATTATAAAGTGCTTGTTCCTAAATTACATCAGCCTTCATAAAAAAGTCCGGCTCACAGTTCCGGACTTTCTGTTTTCAGACACGTTGCTGGTGAAAGGGGGATTCCAGCAGCATATCTCCGCGCAAGCTCTTCCTTTTACTTGCACTGATAATATAGCCAAAAATCACCGCAGATCATTGTCAGAACCGTGTGAAATTATGTGAAAAGAATTCCCGAGGCAGAAAAAGCAGCGGGAATTCCCGCTGTCAATCTGTCATGAAATCTTTGAGTCTTCTGGAACGTACAGGATGAGAAAGCTTCCGGAGTGCCTTTGCCTCGATCTGGCGTACCCGCTCACGCGTCACGCCGAACTCTCTGCCCACTTCTTCGAGAGTCATCGGACGGGAACCATCCAGTCCGAACCGCAAGCGGATGACCTGCTCTTCACGTTCTGTCAGTTCGCTGAGAACCCGGTTGATCTCTTCCTTCAGAAGCTGACCTTCTGCGAAGTCTTCCGGACGCTGTCCGGTCTTGTCTTCAATGAAATCGCCCAGGTGCGCATCACTCTCATCACCGACCGGTGTTTCCATGGAAACAGGATCCATCGTAACCAGCTGAAGTTCCTTGACCTTTTCCGGCGTGATATCCTTCAGTCTTGCGGCAATCTCTTCCGGCGTCGGATCTCTGCCGAGCTCCTGCACCAGCTGACGCTGCATGCGCACGACCTTGCCATTTGCCTCAACCAGATGAACCGGCAGGCGAATCGTTCTTGCCTGGTCAGCAATCGCACGGGAAATCGCCTGGCGGATCCACCATGTTGCATAGGTGCTGAACTTGAATCCCTTATCCGGATCAAACTTATCAGCAGCCTTCATCAGACCGATATTGCCTTCCTGGATCAGATCCAGAAACTGCATGCCGCGGCCAACATATTTCTTGGCAATCGAAACAACCAGACGCAGGTTCGAAGAAACAAGCAGCTGCTTCGCTTCTTCATCACCCTGCTTCATGCGATGCGCGACATCAAGTTCCTGCTCTGCAGTTAACAGCGGAATCTGTCCGATCTGCTTCAGATAGCTGCGAACCGGATCGCTGGAACGTACATTCTCGAGACCATTGAAGTCCGGAACGGATTCCGTTTCTTCGTCTTCTTTGTCCTCATCGCCGCTGTCTTCATCGTCCTCATAAGCAGCGTCTTCTTCCATGACCTCTTCTGCTTCTTCAAGGTCTTCTTCAGAACTTCCGATCAGGTTTTCTTCATTGAGCCAGTTCCAGAGCTGATCCGTGTCTTCATCGTTCAGCTTCATCGCCGCGATTGCTTCGGTGATGTCTTTCTGCTGCAGCTCGCCATTCTTCTGATAGACTGCACGAATCTCTTCCTTGAGTTCGTCCAGGCTCTTCAGTTCCTTTTTCTTCGGATCCCGGTAGATATTGATAATCGGATTTACTTCCGGTTTCGTCTTTTTCGTCTTGCTTGAAGCCATTCCTCAGAACACTCTCCTATATTTATTGCATCTGACATATTAAATGTTTTTCTCCCGATTGAGAAGACTTTTTTCGTGAAAAAAGCAGATCCGCAGGGATCCGCTTTCCTCGCTTCACAATCGCATTTCAGCTTAGCCGATCAGCTTGAACGGAACAACATCCTTCACAGCGGCTTCCGGTGTGATCCGTTCTCCGTCATGATCCAGATCAATGAGCACATAACGATCATTGCCCATGCCGAGTTCCTTCATATAAGTAAGCTGACGGAATCCGTGACGCGTAGACATGCGCTCCCAGAGGTCATGACGATCGTTTTCCTTCATGGCATGAACCAGATCCACCGAAGCCTGATCTGCAGCCAGAATATCTGCGGAAGCCAGAATGCCGACATTCGGAGTCACAACCGGAGCAGCCTGCACACCCTCGCAGTCACAGGACACCGACATATTTCTCATCACATTCACATACGTGATATGCTTGCCGAAATAATCAATGGTAGCCTTGGTGGACTCCGTGATCTTCTCCATCAGCTCTTCCTGATTGACACCCCACTGATCACCATTCTTCGCATGAATCATGCCCTTGCCGATTCTGCCATCCGCACAGCCGATGCCGATGTTCTTGTTGGAACCGCCGAAGCCGCCCATCACATGGCCCTTGAAATGCGTCAGGATGATCAGAGAATCATAGTTCACCATATGACTTCCATGCGTCATATGATCAAACCACTTGCCGCCCTTCACCGGAAGATCCACCGTGCCATCTTCATCCATGATGTCAACCGGGCAGAACGTCCAGCCATTGACCTTCAGCGTCTCACGATGCTGTTCTGTCGTATAGCGATCGCCTTCATAGAAGGTATTCGTTTCCACGATGCTGGCATCCGGGCATTCCTTTTCCATGAATTCCTTTACCCATCCATGCGGAATGATATTCGGTCCATGTTTCTCACCCGTATGAAGCTTGACTCCGATCTTGCCGGAGATTCCTTCCTTCACTTTGTCATAGACCTTCATCATTCCCGCTGCAGAAAGATCGCGGGTAAAGTAAACAATGGACTCATTTCCTGTGCGTTCCTCATAAGGAACATAATAGCTGCCATCACGCATCATCATCTGATCCTCCTCGATGTGCATAAGTATAACTCATTTTCCATCTTCTGAACTTTTCTATGACCGAATCCATCGCAATCGAAAGGCATTCCCGATACAGTGCCGAAGGCAGATAGAGCACCTTCGTCTTCGCACCGATGCCGGATACATTCTTCATACCCATCCTTCTCGCAATTCGAAGACTCCGATACAGATGATAGCTGCTTGTCACGACTGCAATTGATTCATCCGGACTATCCAGCATCCGCTTTGAATATCTGAGATTCTCAATCGTGCTGCGGGACTTGTCTTCCAGACGGATCCGGCTGCGGTCAATCCCCATCTCCATCAGCACTCTTTGCATGCATTCTGCTTCGGAGCAAGGTTCATCAGCTCCTTTTCCTCCGGAGACAATGCAGCCGCAGTCAGAATGTTCCTTCAGATAATCAGCAGCACTCCGGCACCGGTATCGAAGCGCATTCGAAGGCCCGCCATGCGGCATCACTCTGGCACCGAGCACAAGCAATTCCCGGCAGTTCTCATCCGGATCGCTCATACATGCATGAAGAATATGCATGCAGTTCACTGCGAGCATTGCCGTATACGCACATACCGCAGCAATCCACACCGCAAGCAATCCTCCCCGAAGCACTCCATGCTTCAGAAGCACAGAACTAACAAGGAAGAATCCTCCGGTCAGATACCAGGCAATACTGAACCGGTTTCCCTTTTCTCCGATCAGGATCACGGTTCCGTAAATCCCCATCAGAATACCAATCACCAGAAGAACCATCACCGGATGAAATTCGTCGCATGGAATGGTTCATAGACAGGTTCTTCCACTCCAGCCTTCTTTCCTGCCTCAATACACTTCAGCAGCCATGCCATGTTCTCGGCCAGCGTCCGCATCGTCTGCAGCCCTTCAGCATCCTGTTTTGCTTCTTCAGCATTATTGCCATGAATCTGATTCCAGTACTGTGAAGTCACCAGCGGCATATTCGACATTTCAAAGTATTTATTCAATCGTTCGAACGAAGCTGTCGCTCCGCCTCTTCTGCAGGAGACCACCGCAGCCGCAGGCTTGCGAACGAACTTCTTTCCGGCGCTGTAGAACAGCCGATCCAGGAAGGCGCAGATCTGCGAATCCGGGCCGCCGTAATATACCGGGCTTCCCACTACGATTCCATCATATTCCTCAGCCTTTGCAGCAACCCGATTCACTGCATCATCAAAGATGCACTTCCCAGCCTTCCTGCACTTGCCGCAGGCAATGCAGCCATGAATTGCTTCATTGCCAAGCCACAGCATTTCCGTCTCAATGCCATGTTTTCCTAACTGCATTGCAACTTCTGACAATGCAACATCCGTGCATCCATGCGGATGCGGGCTTCCATTGACTAGCAGTACTTTCATATTCCTTCACTCCTCCATAATGTATCCGAAAAAGAACCTGGAATTGCAAATGGTCCACTTCAGATTTCTGCCTGTGCTTGCAATCATGAAGTGCTCTGCCTTTTCCTTACTCAGTCTGATGTCCTTCAGCTTCAGCCAGAGACAGGAATTCCCATCATCCTGGAAGATCTCCGGTCTCAGTTCCGGCTCCGGACACGGCACAGGTTCTTTCATATTGACCAGTTTCTCCAGAACCGCTTCATAGGCAATCTCATTGTCATAATGGCTGTTATGAATGGCAAAGTATACTCTGATCTTCTGCTTCTCTTCAAGGGATCTCTGAAACCCGGCAGCCCGCTTTTCCTGCATGCCATGATGCAGAGAATCAATTCCCATCCAGGCAGATCCTTTTTCCCTGCAGCACTTCTCGAACGCAAGAATCGTATCTTCTCCATCTAATGGGGTTCCATCACTCAGTCTGATCTTCCCGAGTTTCATGAACAGCGACTGATTCAGGAATGGCAGTGCATCTCTTCTCATAAGTGACTCTATTATATTTCACCGCCCGGAGCCTGTGAAAAATCTATTCCCATTTCTTGGACCTTGTGGTAATATAAACAGGCATCCTTGAGATGAGTGCTTAGCTCAGTTGGGAGAGCACTTCCTTGACGTGGAAGGGGTCATGGGTTCGAGTCCCTTAGCGCTCACCATTTATAGTTTGGAATGCCGCAT
>SAMEA3663095__coassemble_1698_pt1 | contig 12045 bp, 9 predicted proteins | sample SAMEA3663095__metabat2_high_PE_014 | metagenome-assembled genome bin SAMEA3663095 (sample SAMEA3663095) | pig gut metagenome | biome: pig gut; feature: pig-associated habitat; material: faeces | place: France | collected 2012
CAGCACCACGATTGAAGGTTATAACATCACGAACAGCTATACCCCTGGAAAGACCAGCGTGACTATAACGAAGATCTGGAATGACAGCAATAACCGGGATGGTCTTCGGCCGAGCGCAGAGCGCTTTGCATCAGAGCTTCATCTGTATAGCGGTGATACGGAAGTGACCGGATTGACACCGACTGTAACGGATAACGGGAATAACACGTATACTGTGACCTACAACGATCTCCCGGAGTATGCAGATGGATCTGCAATTATCTACACCGTGAGAGAAAATTCCATTTCCGGATATACAGCGGACAAGGAATCTGTCAGAAATGGTGAGGCACTGACGAATACGCATGCGGTATCTCCAGCTCCGACGCCGACAAGTACCCCAAGCTCCCCGGCTCCGTCAGATCCGGGAAGCGGGAAGATCTATACGCCGAATACTTCGGCAGCTGCAGGCACAAGTACTGCTGCACGGCCATATACTCCGAATACAAGCGACCAGACTTCAGTGCCGCTTTATGCAGGCATGTTCGTTGTCTCTTCTGCAGTGATTCTGATGATGCTGACAAAGTGGAGAAAAGAACTGTTCCGGAGATAATCAGATAAAATTTCAGCCGTCGGATGCTTCTGGGATCGGAAAGATCTGAAGCAGTGGGCGGCTTTTTGTATGTATGAAAATGTTAAAACGATTGGAAAGAAAAACCCGGAGACAGGCTGTCTGCGGGCATTTCGTTGTTCAGGGGTGTTCAGCAGCCTTTTCCGTCAATGCTGCATGCCTTTCCGGTTTCTTCTGAGCCATATTCCTTCAAACCGAAGTCTTCCGGCTTCAGAGAGACGGTGCCATCTTCTCGTACAAAGCAAGGAATGCCGACATCTCCGATTGCCTTGGAATGGTCAAAGACCGGGTCATGGTCGCGCAGTTCCAGGAATTCATGCATATATCTGACATCAGATCCGATGTCAATATACTGAAACTTGCTGCTGCCTTTGATCTGTGCTTCTACATAGCTGCAGTATGGGCAGGTAGGCATTCCGTAAATTCTGATCATAATAGTTCCTCCTCTGATCTTTCTAAGTTCATTCTAAGGAAATCAGATTGCTTCTGCATAGAAAATGCTCAGCCTCTGCATGAAAAAAGACAGTGTGAAGAATGTTCGCACTGTCTTAAGAGAGGGGCTCAGAATCTGATTTCCTGCTGCTGGCTTGCGTAGAGATACTCGTCTACGGTATGAATCACGCGGTCCTTGACAATGGAGATCGGGTCATTGGACAGCTTGCCTTCGCGGACTTTCGTGTAAGCATCCGGCATGAACTGGCTCAGCAGTCCTAACGGGACTCCGCCCTTGAAGTTATCGAACATCTTCTGCATCGCGGCCTGAACGTCTTCCTGCGGCAGGTAGTAGCGGCAGCGGTCGCTGAAGGAGAACTTGCGCTTGTAGGCAATCTCGGAATCAGTTCCGTGATAATGCTTCTGATAATACTTCGGATCGCGGACCATTGCAGCATCCAGCACTTCCATGAAGTGAGACTGCTGCTGTGGCTTGTCTTTCAGCATTTCTTTTTCTGCATAGGCAAGGGAGAACAGGCCTTCACGCATGGCAAAGGTGAGTCCTGGTCCGACTTTCAGAATGCCGACACCGTCTTCGACGAGTTCGCGGAGCTTATACTTGGTCTGATAGTCGGTGGAATGTCCTTCGAAGACAAAGGAATCATAGTCTTTGATAGAAGCCATCAGGTCAACTGCTTTGGAACGATCATATTCGGTGCAGCCTGCGTCTTTTTCTTCTACGCCTGGCTGAACGACAAAGCCGATGACCTGGTTCCATGCATCTTCGAGTCCGTGTTCCCGGAAGGACTTTTCAAAGATGGAAACGGTGTTGCGGAAGTCTTCCGGTTTCGTGACCTGAAGGCCCATATCCTTGGCTTCCTGGGAGCCGCCCGGAATCGGTACTTCCGAACCGACGATGTAGACCGGATGAATGGCTTCCGGGTTCTCTTTCAGAAGTTCCTGGTAGGCATTCTCTGCAACCTGAGCGAGTTCCGCACCTCTTCTCGAGATCACGTCATCAGAGAGCCGGGTATCCGAGTCATCACTTGCAACTTTCATTGAAGTATCGATATGAATCTTCGTGAAGCCAGCAGCGACGAACTGGCGGATCAGCTCAGAGGCTTCTGCCATGGCTTTGTCTTCCCCATACTTCGTGAAGGTCAGCGGGCCGAGATGGTCGCCGCCGAGAATGATCTGATTCATGGAGATTCCTTCTTCTGCTGCGAGTTTCTCGACAAAGCGGATGAAGTCTTTCGGTTTCATGCCGGTATAGCCGCCGTACTGGTCTACCTGGTTGGCGGTTGCTTCAATGAGCAGGATGGAATTGGTTTCTTTCGCTCTCTGCATGCAGGCGCGCAGGACAAGGTCGTTGGCGGTGCAGGCAGAATAGATGCCGATGGCCTTTCCTTCTTTCTGAAGCCGGACGATGTTCTTCAATGGATTTTCTCTTGGCATAATAAAGGTTCCTTTCTTCTTCATTATAAGAGGAAGATAGGAACCTATTGATTCATCTGGTTGTACTTTTCGCTCAGTTTTGAAAAACGTTCTGCCGAAAACTGCCTCAGGCAAGATTTCTCAGAGAATGTTCGACGAGATCCCAGAACCGATCCAGATCAAGTCCGAGCCCGACGGCTGCGTTGGCGGGGTGATGGAAACGGTTATTATAGTCGCATACCGTTCTTCCGTAACATGGTCCATGCGTGAGATCGATTTCGACATAGAGATCTCTGGTCTGGAAGATGGAAGGATCGATCAGCCAGGCAACCGTGGTGACGTCATGTACCGGACCGGCTGAAAGGCCGTTGAGCGCCTGACTCTTCAGCGTGAAGCTCATGATATCATGGAATAAAGCCCCGGCCTTGTTGCCGATGGCGGCCATGCGGGAGATAATCTCCGGAGTTGCCAGGGCCTGATTGGTGAGATCAAGTCCCATCATCGTGATCGGAACTCCGGAAGTGAAGACGACATGCGCTGCTTCCGGATCTGCCAGGATGTTGAATTCGGCAGCCGGAGTCGTATTGCCAAGACCGACTGCACCGCCCATTAAGACAATGCGACTGATCTTCTTAGCGATCTTTGGTTCCATGCGCAGTGCCATCGCAATGTTGGTCAGCGGTCCGGTCGGGCAGAGAGTGATATCACCGTCGGATTCCATCAGCGTGCGGATGATGTAGTGTACCGCGTGCTCCGGTTCCATCTTCCATGTCAGTTCTTCAAAGACAGGTCCATCGAGGCCGCTTCTGCCATGGATGTCGCTGGCAGTGATCCGGTCGCGGACCATCGGGCGATCGCAGCCGGCATAGACCGGAACATGGATGCCAAGATGCTGGCAGACGTGCAGGGTGTTAGGCAGCGTGTGCTCCAGAGTTGCATTGCCGGCTACGCAGGTGACGCCGATCAGATCGATCGCAGGGTTTCCGGCTGCGGTCATCAGGGCTATGGCATCATCGTGTCCGGTATCGCAGTCAAGAATGATTCTGGTTGGTTTCATAGGATCTCCTCCTTTGCCGATATGGCTTCTTTCTTACGGGATCAGTATAATTGGAGTCAGAACTTCAGAAATAGGAGAAATCTCCTGTTTCTGATGATTTCGGAGGCTTATGCAGCAGAATGATCATCTCAGGGACTTATTCCCGGAAGGATTTCTGAAACGAGGAACCGTACGGTCGGTTCCGGATGGAAAGTGTCTGGTCAGACAGGGCAGTCATATGGACACGTTCTATTTGATAACGAATGGAAAGTGCGGGATTTCGTGCGACTTATCAAATGGGAAGACAATTCTGATCCGCACCGCTCATGCGCCATGTCTCATCGGGGAGATGGAGCTGCTGAATGATGAACCGGCCATGATGACCGTCAGGGCCATCGGGGAGTGCAGCCTGCTTGCCTTTGACATGAAGGAAGCCCGGAGGATTCTGTGTGCAGATCATGCGTTTCTGCAGAAGCTGAGTGTGCTGACGATCCGCAAGGAACATGAGAATGCCGTGAAGCTGATCTGTGCTGAGGCGTATCCGCTGGCAGATCGGCTGGCGTTCTTCATTCTCGAGCATTGCCGGGGTTCCGTGTTCCGGGTGAAGAAGACGGAGATCGCGGACAGCCTCGGTGCGTCGTACCGGCATATCGAGAAGCTGATGGATGATTTCGTGAAGCAGGGAGTGCTGCAGAAAGAGGGGTGCACGTATCTGATCAGAGATGAGGCCAAACTCCGGGAACTGTCTGATGGTCTTTCTGAACTGATGCAGAGAGAAACCGAACTGGAGTAACATGAAGGGAAGGAAGGGGGATCTGTGCGGATGGATGATCATAGCTATTCGGATGTGCCGATTCCCCGGGCTCCTGCTTCCTGGCAGAAGGAAACCGTGCCGGTACAGATCCGTAATATGGAAGCACTGTTTCAGCCAGGAACTTATACGGCAGAAGATCGGAAACGCAACTTCTATGTGCAGGGAAAGTTCATGGAGAACTATGAAGACCATTATGAATGGAATGGATTCTTTGAACGGGCCTTCCCGGTCTATCATGATATGCGGGTCGATCAGCTCAGAGGGTATTTCTCCTGGCGTACGGACTACCGGCATGGAACAATCCGGGAGACCTGCGATTCGTTTGCCCTGGTCTATCTGTATGAACTGCTGAATCAGATCGGCGTGAAGGATCCGGAAGATGGATATCATAAGATCCAGGTGTTTCTCGAAACGTATCTGCTGCAGTTTCAGAAGACGGTGCTGATCCAGTATGTGCGCAGATGGATGGCCCAGTATACCGTGTATTACGGACTGTATGATCATGTGCAGGAATGTTTCCGGGAAGAAGTGAAGGTGGATGATCTGGCTTCCGTGGTATCCGGAAAGAAAGAAGCAGATGATCATATGCTGTCGATGTCGCTGAGACAGTATGCGATGTATGAACCGAAGGGAAACCTCTGGTACAGACATCAGCCGGAAGCTCTTGAACATGCCGAAGCAGAGATCTGGAGAATGCTGGGAGAAGACTGGCAGAAGAATCATGGAATCGATCTGTCAGAAGAACTGATCGGCAGCTTGAAACCATATCCGGAAACCATGTTCTGGAATGCGATGTTCTATGATCAGAAGAAGGAAGACCGGACCTTTGAAGTCAGCCCGATCCGGATCTATGAATGCAGAAACGGCCGTTGGACTTCTTCGGCATTCCGGAAGAAGAATGATTCCGAGAAAGCCCTGAAAGACGTGCTGAAGTCCATCGACCAGGAATTGCGGAAGTGTTGCGGTGCAGGCAAGGTGCTGAAGCCCGGAAAGATGCGCATCAGCCAGGAACTGCAGCAGCTCATTCATGAAGAAACGATCCGCTTTCTGAAAGAAGAGGAAGAGAAGAAACGGCCGAAGATCGAGATTCATATGGACGATCTCGGCAGAATCCGCTCGGAAGCAGGCATCACGAGAGAACGCCTTCTGACCGATGAAGAACGGGAAGACGATGCGGAACCCATTGAAACTTCGCAATCAAGTGAGACAGAAGCAGAGATGGAAACGAAATATGATCTCAGCCCTGCCGAGCAGCGCTTCCTGAAGGATCTGATTGAGGGAAAAGATTATCAGACCGGATTGAAGGAGGCGCATCTCTTAGTGACGGTGGCTGCAGATGCCGTGAATGAGAAGCTGTTTGAGGAGTTCGGAGACAGTGTCATCATCTTTGATGGAGATGATCCGGTGATCGTCGAAGACTATGCAGAAGAACTGAAGAAGGAGTTTTCAGACTGATATGGAAGAACAGAAGAATCGGAAAGTACCGCGGCGGATTGCGCAGACGGTGCTGAATTCCCTGAAGGGCGGCGTCGTTCCGCGGATCGGCCTTCCGTATATTACCGTAGGAAGAACGCATGAGATTGAAGCACTGCTTCATGATGTGGATATCATTTCAGAAGGAGGTGCTTCCTTCCGCTTCATTGTCGGCAAGTACGGATCAGGAAAGAGTTTTCTCCTGCAGACGATCCGCAACTATGTCATGGACAAGGGTTTCATTGTGGTGGATGCGGATCTTTCCCCGGATCGCAGACTCCAGGGAACCAATGGCCAGGGGCTTGCAACTTACCGGGAGCTGATCCGCAATCTCAGCACGAAGACCAGACCTGAGGGCGGAGCTCTAGGACTGGTGCTGGATCGGTGGATCAGTTCTGTGCAGACGGAGATTGCGAAAGAGACAGGTCTCTCTGCAGACGATCCTGCATTTTCGAAAGCTGTGGAGCAGAAGATCTATCAGGTAGTATCGAGCGTGAGCGAGCTGGTTCATGGCTTTGATTTCTCGAGGCTTCTGATCCTGTACTACCGCAGCTATGACGAAGGCAATGAGCAGATGAAGGCAGCGGTGCTGAAGTGGTTCCGCGGAGAATATGAGCATCGTTCTGATGCGAAGAAAGAACTCGGCGTGAATATCATCATCGAAGATGATGACTGGTATGAGTATCTGAAGCTGTTTGCATTCTTCTTCCGCCAGGCTGGGTATGCAGGCATGATGATCATGATTGATGAGCTCGTGAACATCTCGAAGATTCCGAATGCCATCAGCCGGCAGTACAACTATGAGAAGATTCTGATGATGTACAACGATACGCTGCAGGGCAAAGCAAAGTATCTCGGCATCCTGATGTGCGGAACGCCGCAGGCCATCGAAGATCCTAGAAGAGGGGTGTATAGCTATGAGGCATTGCGCTCAAGATTAGCTGAAGGAAAGTTCTCCAGAGAAGGGGCAAGAGATCTCCTGGCGCCTGTGATCCGGCTCGAACCATTGACGGCGGAAGAGATGATGGTGCTGACCGAAAAGCTGGCTGATATGCATGCAGGGTTATACGGGTATGAGAGAAAACTGCAGACGGAAGATCTGGAGACGTTCATCCGGATCGAATACAGCCGGATCGGAGCGGATGCCAATATCACGCCGCGCGAAGTGATCCGGGATTTCATCGAGCTGCTTGATATTCTCTACCAGCATCCGGAGCTGACGGCGGAAGAGCTGCTGAATTCGGATCAGTTCAGCTATGCCAAGCCGGATGCGGTGAGCGATCAGAAAGAGGAAGCATTTGCAGAATTCACGATCTGATGAAGAAACTTAGACCAGAGAGAAGACCATGTTATCCTCGTGTCAGATTCGGCATGAAATCTCCTTTATCAAAGAGGACCGTGCTGATACTATCTGTGGAACAAACGGATTTCCGGACCGTTCCTTCGATCTTGAAAATTGCCGAAGATTAATAAGTTAATTCATGATAGGGCAGCTGCCTCCAGAGTCATAGCTGTAGAAAAAGAGAGTTCTCCTATGGTTGCATCATGTGGCCTGAAGAGATCAGAATTTAAGGGAAAAAAGAAAATATGGGGATGTTCAGCAAATTCAGAGAAACTGTCATTTATAAAGAGGGAACAGAACTGGAAAAGCAGATTGATGCACTGAACAAAGTAATTGATGAATACCCTGATAATGCAGAACTGAATAAGAAACTTAAACTCTGTGAGATCGGGCTGAAAGGTGAGAAGGAAATTGAATTTGAATTGAAAAATGCCAACATCGGCATGTATGTTCTGCATGATATCAATCTGGAATATGAGGATCTGAAAGCACAAATCGACTATGTCGTCATTACACCTGCAAAGATTTATTTTATCGAATGCAAGAATCTTGTGGGCAATATAACAATCAACAGCAATGGTGATTTTATCCGGGAGTGGACTTATAACGGTCATAAGATCAGAGAGGGGATTTATTCTCCTTTAAGGCAAGCGGAACGACATATTGAGGTATATAAGAAAATCTGGAAATCCAGAAATAGCGGCGGATTGCTGAACAGCTTGGCATACAGGAGCCTGGATCAGTGGGATATCCCGCTTGTGGTGATGGCTAATGAAAAGAACATTCTGAATTCCAGATATGCACCGAAGGAAGTCAGAAACAGAGTTGTCCGTTCAGATCAGCTGGTGGATTATCTGAAGAAAGACATCGCTGCGAATAAGGATTTCCTTTCCTCACAGAAAGATATGCAGAAAATCGCTGACAACATCCTGAAATACTACAATAAGGAAGTTGTTAGAGATTATGAAACGGAATATCGGGAATATGCTGAAAAAACAGCCGTCACTGCTGTTCTGAAAAAAACAGATGAATCTGCAGAACAGGTAAATCGGGATGACTCTGCATTGAGGGAAAAAATGATTCGTTTCAGGAAAGAAAGGTCCACTCAGATGAATATCCCTGCATATTATATTTTCACCAACTCAGAACTGGATCAGCTGATCGCTGAAAAGCCAGAAACTCTGGAGGAACTGCGAGCTGCGAGGATACTAAGTGCTGTTAAAGTGAATTGCCATGGGAAAGAAATCATCAGCGCGCTTACTGAAAAATAGAAGAAGCCGGATCTGATGTAAAGCTTGAAACAGGAAAAAATGCATTACATCCACGCTTATACCGTGAATGTTCGGCTGTATCATCTGAGAAAGGGAAAGACTATGGATGTATTTTCCAGATATGCACCATTCATCCAGGATTTCATTTATCGTCATCAATGGCAGAACCTCAGAGCAGTGCAGGTGGCTGCCGGGGATGCGATTTTCAATACGGATCAGAATGTGCTGCTGACTGCGTCGACGGCTTCGGGCAAGACCGAGGCAGCATTCTTTCCGATTCTGACGCTGATGGATGAGGATCCTCCTTCTTCCATCGGCGTGCTTTATATTGCGCCGCTGAAGGCGCTGATCAATGATCAGTTCTCCCGGCTGAATGAGTTATGCGAAGAGGCAGATATCCCTGTCTATCGCTGGCATGGCGATGTTTCGCAGAGCCGCAAGCATAAGATGCTGGCAAAGCCGAGAGGCATTCTGCAGATCACTCCGGAATCGCTCGAGGCGATGCTGGTGCATAAGCACATGGATATTCCGAGACTGTTCGGAGATCTCCGGTTCATCGTGATTGATGAAGTGCATTCGCTCTTACGCAGCGATCGGGGCGGGCAGTGTTTCTGCCTGATGGAACGGCTGAGTCATCTGGCTGGGGTCAATCCGCGAAGAATCGGCTTATCGGCGACGATCGGGGATCCGAAGCTGGCGGGGGAATTCCTGGCTGCAGGAACGGGCAGAGGCACGGTGATCCCGAAGCTGAACTCACCGAAAGAGACCTGGCGTCTTTCGATGGAGCATTTCTATCTCAGCGGACCTCAGGAAGAGGGGGCAGATCCGATGAAGGTGCAGCAGGAAATCGAGCCTGCATCGGATGAAGCACCGAAGGCGGCAGATCCGGGGCTTGCGTATATCTTCGAGCATACGAGGGGTCATAAGTGCCTGATCTTCACGAATTCCAGAGAAGAGTGCGAGAGTGTCTGCCAGTCTCTCAGGGCGTATTGCGAGGCAAGGAAGGAACCGGACAGGTTCCTGATCCATCATGGCAATCTGTCCACTTCTTTCCGGGAGACGGCAGAAGAGGATATGAAGAATGAAGACCGGAATCTTTCGGTCTGCACGACGGCAACGCTGGAACTCGGCATTGATATCGGCAGACTGGAACGGGCATTCCAGATTGATGCGCCGTTTACGGTTTCATCGTTTCTGCAGCGAATGGGCAGAACGGGGCGCCGAGGCGAACCGCCGGAGATGTGGTTCGTGATGCGGGAAGAACAGCCCGAGCCTAGAGCACTGCTGCCGGAGATTCTGCCCTGGAAACTGCTTCAGGGAATCTCGCTCGTGCAGCTGTATGCGGAAGAGCGCTGGGTGGAACCGCCGCGTCTGGATCGTCTGCCTTACAGCCTGGTCTACCATCAGACCATGAGCACGCTGGCGGCAGATGGAGAGATGTCGCCGGCTGAACTTGCGACCAGAGTTCTGACACTTTCTCCGTTCCGGAAGATCACGCAGGACGATTACAGAACTCTGCTTAGGCATCTGATATCGATCGACCATATCGAGAAGACGGAAAACGGCGGCCTGATTGTCGGACTGGAAGGAGAGCGGATCACGAATTCGTTCAGGTTCTATGCCGTCTTCCAGGAGAATCAGGAGTTTCATGTGCGCTGTGATTCCCAGGAGCTCGGTACGATTGTGGCTCCGCCCCCGGCTGGCGATAAGATTGCGATTGCCGGCAAGGTCTGGGTCGTCGAAGAAGTGGATCTGAAGCATTTCCAGGTATACGTGCATGAAGTCAAAGGCAGGATTCCTGCTTATTTCGGAGATGTGCCGGGAGATATCCATACGCGGATCATCGAGCGCATGAAGCAGGTGCTCGATGAAGATACGATGTATCCGTATCTGATGGAACACGCCGCTTCCAGACTGATCACCGCAAGAACGCAATGGCGGGATGCTGGCTTGTCAAGAAAGCCATTAGTGAATATGGGCGGACGGATGTGGTGCTTTTTCCCATGGCTTGGCACGTATGCATTTCTGACGCTGGAGAGACTGCTGAGAATCCGCTGCAAGTCCCGTCTTGGCCTGAAGGGCTTTGACAGTGCGAGACCGTACTGGATGCAGTTCACGATGGATGCGGGCGAAGAAGAATTCTGGCAGGTACTTGGAGAAGAAGCAGAGAAAGAGAATGATGCGATGGATCTGCTGTATCCGGAAGAAGTACCGTTATTTGAAAAGTATGATCAGTATCTTCCGCCGGAACTTGTCCGGAAGGGATTTGCGTATGGCGTGCTGGATCTGAAGCAGATGAAAGCGCGCGTCAGTCAGCTCTGTGCTGACGCACAAAGGAACAGAATTGACTCAGCAGCGGGGAGGGATATTCATCTTTCCGGGCCGCAAGCAGGATCTCTGTTGAAAGACGGGAGTCATTGATCGGGTGGACCCGAAGATCTGTGCAGGAGGACTTCATGGAACTTGGAACGATGGCGGTTCCGGTTCCGCCTCTTACCCAGCTGAGACAGTCTCTTGCGTCATCCGTCAGAACTAAGATATCCGGTTCTGCATGATCTCCTGCGAAGGCATCCAGAATGAAAGATTCATAGCGACGATATAATACGAGCTGCCGTTCTGACAGCTCTTTTAATGTCAGTGGGTCTTCATCTGCAGACCACTGGTCCACCGCAATCATCGAATCCGAAGAAATCCGGATCGTTTCCAGGCCGGTCAGCTTGGCAGGAGTGCGGACGATGCCGGCATCAAGGACACGTTCTTCCAGGAGATCAAGCATCTGGAAGGAAGTGGCATCGGTGATTTCATAGCGGACATCCGGGTGGGCAAGCGAGAATGCATGGACGAGCAGCAGCACGATGGCAGAGGTGGAACTCGTGACGCCGATGCGCAGCACCCGGCGTTTTCCGGTTTCAGCGACTTCGCGCTTCGTGCTGTCGGCATAAGACAGGATGTGGGTGGCCCGTTCATACAGGAGCTTTCCGGCAGCAGTGAGCTCGATTTCATGGTGGCCGCGCAGAAAGAGCGGACAGCCGAGTTCGGCTTCAAGCTGTTTCATCTGATACGAAAGCGGCGGCTGGGAAAGGTGCAGACGGCGGGCAGCTTCGCTGATACTGCCGGCATCCGCAATGGCCGCGAAGTATTCGAGCTGTTTCAGGTCCATAAGGTTCCTCCTATACAGAAATTATATGGCAAATGATTAAAAAGAATAGTTTCTGTATTTTCGAAACATGAGTATGCTGGAGAAGAGAAAAGGGGAGTTTTATGAAACGGCTATTGCTTTTTCTGCATGATTACCGTACGGAAAGCATCTTGGCACCACTATTCAAGATGCTGGAAGCGTTCTTCGATCTCCTGGTGCCGATCGTGGTCGCACGGATCATCAACATCGGCATCGCCAGAGGCGATCAGGCATATATTCTGCGTGAAGCAGGCGTGCTGATCCTGCTGGCGGCAGCTGGCATGCTGAGCAGCTTCACGGCTCAGTATTTCGCCGCAAAGGCGGCAGTCGGCTTCGGCACGAAAGTACGGCAGGCAGTCTTCGATCACATTCAGCATCTCTCATATACCGAGCTGGACCAGCTCGGTACCGGAACGCTGATCACCCGTCTGACTTCGGATATCAACCAGGTGCAG
>SAMEA3663095__coassemble_1735_pt1 | contig 11827 bp, 10 predicted proteins | sample SAMEA3663095__metabat2_high_PE_014 | metagenome-assembled genome bin SAMEA3663095 (sample SAMEA3663095) | pig gut metagenome | biome: pig gut; feature: pig-associated habitat; material: faeces | place: France | collected 2012
CGATATGAAACGGCGGAGCGGATTCTTCAATTTCATCGAATAATCTTCTGATCTCATCGATGGAGTAATGGGTGTGTGATGCTGCATCGAGAATAATTTTCTGAAGCGCACGGATGCTTGGAGCAGTGTCTATGAAAAGCTGAGCCTGTTCAGAGTACTCAGGAAGAGTTTCTGCGACTTTCCGGTACAGCATGGAAAGATCCGAGATCACGCGCGTTTCATGGTTCCATGCAGCAAGTGCACATGCCTGTTCGAGATAGAGGATAGTCATCGTATACCAGAAGTCATCCATCTTCTGGCCATCCGTGGTCATGTTGCAGACATAGGTCGTGACGAACTCCATCATGCTCTGGCCGTCCATTCTTCCGGTTTCCGGATCCACGGTTTCTGCAAGACAGTCCCAGCAGTCGCTGTGCTCAAAGTCCTTCAGATTCAGAACCTTCACGTCTACCCCTCGGCCGCGGCACCATTCCGAAAGCGTCGCATACAGTTCGCCGGACGGATCCGTTGCGATGAAGCTGTCCCCGCGGAGGATGGAATTGATGAGTTCCGTGCGCACATAGCATCGGGACTTTCCGGATCCCGGCGAGCCGACAATGAATACATTCTGAAGCTCGTCTGCAAACTTCGACCGGCGGTAGGAAACGGTCTTTTCTCCATGCTCGCTGAGCTGGCCGTATATCGTCGTGAAGTCAGTCGTCTTATGAATGTCCCCAACGCGGAAGACCTGCTCCGCTTCTTTCTCACTCATCCATCTCGAGGTTCCGAAAGTTCCATTGGCAAGCCATCGGACGCCGCGTTCATCCTTCAGCACAACGTAATTGCGCGGATCATTCTGCAATAGATGCATGGCAATCGGAACCGCAAGCAAAAGAAACAGGATCGCAGTGAGCTCTTTTCCTTCGCCCAGTGCGTAATAAAGGATTCCTTCTGCATGTGTTCCGCCGAAGAGATGCACCGCACGCAGAGCACTTCCGCACGCCAGGATCGCAATCATAAGGGCAGAAGCAGCCGCAAGGATCATGCGCTGAGTCCGCTTTTTCTGTGTCCCGGTATTCTGTTCTTCCGTTTCCTGATTCACTTTCCTGCCTCCTTTCCTAGCTCTGCTTCGGGTTGCAGAAGATATACTTCCCGCCATACCAGCTGCTGAATTCCTCCAGCGTCCATTTCCGATTCATCCTGATCCCGTTTGCCGAACCTCCCCATGAGGTATTGCCGTCGCAGGTCCAGATCGTGTTTCCTTCTACCCGGACGACGAATCCGACATGATTGGTTGTGTATCCTCCCCACGCAGAGAAGAGCGCTCCTGGAGCAGGGTATCTGGAAAGCACGAATTCATCCGGATATTTCATGGCGGTGTTCTCTGCCATTTCAAGACCGTTTCCTCCTCCGCAGTCCTTGCCGTACCAGCTCCAGAACATCCAGTGCGCAAAGTCGGTGCACCAGCGTCCCCAGCCTGTCAGAGCAAAGTGGCCTGCAGCATCCCTTTTTACAGCTGCCCAAAGCTCGAGATGCGCGGAAGGATCGTTTTCTGCAAATCCGGAAAGAAGATCTCCTCCGGAAAAACCGGGACTGTCCGCCTCTGCAAGCAGGTCTTCGTAATGCTGATCGAGATAGGTTCCGTAGCGCCTTCCGGAAGGAAGATCGCGGGTTCCGGTACGATCCTCATAAAGGTTCAGAATCGTGTCGAGGATCATGTCGAAGCATTCCTCCAGGCTGTAATCCGAAAAGGGCTCCTTGGAATTCAGCTGTTCTGCGGCAGTGACGATCTCTTCTGATTTGTAGCCGGAGATGTCATAGCTCACTGCGAGATAGATCGTTCCGGTCTCATGCTGGACAGTCTCTGTACGAACGGTTCCATCCTTTTCAAGGACCGGCTCTCCGGTTTCAGGATCCAGTACCGGTTCTTCATAAGGCTCTAAGTGAATGCCGATGCCGTCCTGATCTTTTTCTTCGCTGACTGCTGTCAGAAAGACGTTTCCATCTGTTCCGAACAGAGAAGTATTCGCATACTCGCTGACTGCTTTCTGGTAGGCTTTCGCATCGGTATATTCCGTCGCTTCTGAGGGTTCCAGAAAGGCTCCGATTCCTCCCTGCGCAGCACTCAGGTACTGAATGCCGCCATGGACTGCAAGGATATATGGGGTGATCGTCTCTGCAACAGCATGCGGGGAATCCATGTAGATCGTGACGGAGATATGAGCGTGATCATCCGGGTAATGCTCTTCTTTCCAGTCTTCCGCTGCCTCTTCTGCTTCTTTTCGAGCGGCAGAATATGCCGGCTGAATTGCTTCTTCCGTAAGGCTGACCATGCGCTCATATGCCGCCGCATACGCATCCCGGTCCACTAGAGCCGCTGCATCAAGCATGGTCCCCTCCTGGCTCTTGAAAGTGTCGACTCCGGAAGGATCAGATCCCGGCAAAACGGTATCCGCAGTCCGGAAGAGATCATTCGGATAGGAAGCAATCAGAATCACGAGCGCAAGAACCAGAACCATGGCAATCGCGGCCATAGGACCTGACCCTGAAAACACTGCTCCGATGCCTTCTGCGGTTTTCTCAATCACCTTTCCCGCAGCTCTTCCGGCTTTCTGAATGCCGGCGGAACCCTGCTTTGAGGAAGCAAGCCGGATCAGACTCCGGACGGATTCTCCGGTGAGATGTTCCGCACGATCTGTTCCGCTTTGGAATGTGTCAGCGGAATGACCGTGATTCTCTGTGGGGTTCACGCAGCATCCTCCGGACTTTCAGTCTTCTGATCTTCCGGGTCAGTCTTATTCGTATGCTTAGCTTCCAGGTCTTCAGGATCCTCATCCATGGAGAACGCATCCATGTCGACCAGATCATCCTCGGAAATCTCACTTGGCTGATCCATGCTCGCTTCCGATTCATCCAGCTTTGCATCGATTGCCTGATGTTCCTCCATCTTCAGCCGGTCGCGTTCCTCTTCGCTTACAACGGTCTGCTCATGAATGACTTCTGAGTGTGCTGGTTCCGGAGCCTCCGGTTCTTCTGATCCAGGATCTTCAAAGCTGAATTCAGAGCGGTATCCGAATGCCTGCATGTCTTTCATTGCTGCTTCAGAGGACCCTTCATTCAGCGATTCTCCGAATGACTTATACGGATCACTGTCATCGAACTTCGTCGGGTGAACTTCAAAGGCATAGAGCGAGTTGCTGACTTCCTTCATGACCGGCGCATGATCGCGGGTTTCTGAGAACGTGAACGCTTCCTGTTCCGGATCATTCCCGAGACGATAAGACACCTGGCGGCGCTCATTTCCATTCCGGTCAGTTCCGGCCGTTTCATGCTTTGAAGACTGCATCAGTTCCTCTGTCCCGATTGCATAGGTCTTCGGCACAGAGGATCCATCTCTCCGCGTTTCCATGCCGGAGATCATGACTGCATCACTCCCGCTCTTTCCCCGGATGTACTGAGCATTGCCATGGGAGGCAGTAAAGCCTGGCATGGACTGATCGAGATGCAGAGCCTTTGAGACATCTGCGGAGGACAATGCTCCGCTTGTCCCTTTCGACTCAATCCAGCTGTTGTAGCGGCTCTGAGCAGCAGAACGGTCCTGATAAGCGGAACGATAGCCTTCGGAGTAATGTTTCTGATCTGCCCTTGCAAGCGTACTGTTCAAAGCAGTTCCGGTCATGGTGCGCATTCCGGCTTCGCGGCTTGTGCGGACGGCACCGTCTTCTCGGGCTGCACGCGATGCAGATCGCCTGGATGGCGCAGGATCGGGCATCACCTTCAGCAGATTCTTCGGATCAGAGCGTGAAGGAGCTCTTAAAGATTCGCTTCGTGCTCCCAGCGTGTTCATTCCTTCCTTCCGGCTCATGCCCTGAACAGAAGCCCTTGCCTCTGCAGAAAGTGCTGTTCCGGAAGAAGCAGATGCAGCGTGGGCTTTCAGCGTGCTGAGATCGCTTCCCGCCGAAAATCCTGTCCGGATGGCACTTCCGGTCATGCGTACTGCGGAACCTGCAAGGGCTGCAGCTGTTCCGATTCCTCCGAGAAAGCTTCTTGCGGCATCTGCGGTCGGCATCGTGCGGATGTTATACATGGACAGAATCTTCTCGAGATTCTTTGCCAGCGTGAAGAGGGCCAGAGACACGGACAATCCGAGCACGTTCAGCGATCCGTCATACCCGGTAAACGACGTATTCAGAGAAGACATTGCCATGAAGATCATCGCGTAGGTAGATGCAAGAATCAGCACCTGACTGAGCACGCCGCCCAGCCACTGTTTGAATGATTCCGATGTTCGGCCGGAAACAGAAAATGCAGCTGCAATCGGAAACGTGTAGAGATAAAGGCAGAATGAGAGAAACCGCTCGACATAGGTGATTGCCGCCTGGGCTTCCGCAAAAGCAATGGAACCGACCAGGGCAAATCGGGCAAATTTGTTGATGAAGTGCCAGCCGGACCAGGACCAGTTCAGTTTCACGGTCTCCACGCCGGAGACAAGATTCTTCATGCGCCGGAAGACGTAGATGTCGGAATAGTTCAAGAGAAGCGTGAAGATTTCCTCCCGATAGCGCAGTAGAACAGCGGCAAATGCGATTTTCAGAACGGTCTTCAGCGGATCCTCTTCTGAACCGGTGAACGGCCCGGCAAGGATGCGGATTACCGCACTGTAGGAAAGCAGCACCAGCACGATCCAGCCGATGACATTCAGAATGTTGATGAAGCCGGGAAAATACGGAATCACGGAGTTCAGTGACTGGGGATCTGCTGCGGAACGGAGCGCCGTCTCAAAATCCGTGCTCATGATTGCTTCAAACATCAGATTGGCAAAATCAACCAGCCAGCCGCCGAGCGAATCAAAGATGATATCAAGCATGGTTCCTCACATCCCCGACACGGTCCGGATCAGTGAAGGGATCAGATAGAACAGCGCGACTGCCGCAAGCATCCGGAAGATGCGGGAGCGCTCTTTGTCGGCGAGCATCGGATCCGGTGTCGTCATGATCACGTAGAGACTCCAGGAAACAGAGGCTGCGGCAAGCGGGACAATGACCGGGCTCAGGCGGGACTGCCAGGTGGAAGCCTGGAGCCTTCCTGCTGCTTCTCCGCTGTAGCGCTCCGCCTCAGCAAGATTCGGGTCGTTCAGGGATTCATTCGATCCGGATGCCGTCCCGGAACAGCCGGCAAGCGATGGGAGGAGGAGCATCGGCAGCATCCAGACGAGGTATTTCAGATATTCCCTCAGGGAGGGCTTCTGCATCAGGCGGATTTTCCTGAAGGATAACGATTTCTTCATGCATACTCCTTTCAGAAAGGTCAAAGAAAAGCAGGAGCACATTCAGCACCCCTGCAGACAGGAAAATGACAGATTTTTCGATGGATCAGCTTCCGGCCGCGGCAGTCTTTGCGGCTTCTGCGATCGTGTTGATCAGAACCGGCGCGAAATAGAACAGGACGACGGAGACAAGGATTCCGATCAGCCATTTCTTTGCGGATCCGACTTCGTTCTGATTGGAAGCGATCAGGATTTTGAACGCACAGATGGCAACACACACGATGGCGACGGGAAGAAAGATGTTGCCGAATCCGGTCCGGAATTCCGTGACGATCTTTCCTAAGGCCGTGAAGAAGTCGCCGACGCTGTTTGTCTGTGCAGCCGCTCCGCTTTCCCCTTCCCCTTCCATCAGGATGCCGATCCCAGGAGACAGAAGATTCTGAGCCGCAAGCCATAAGTATTCTGAGGTCATAAATTTCTCCTTTCCTTCTGATCCCTCTCTTCTGGAAAAACAAAAAAGCGTCCCGCCCTGCAGAGTAATGGGGGATAGTCTGCAGAACGGGAGATGCTTCAAGAGGAGGTGATACAGTTAAGGCTTTTCTATACTTTGGTACGCTAACATCTTAGATTGCAAAGCTGTTCCTGTCAATATAAAAATGAACTGCAAAACGCAGAAAATACTGATAAACATAGGATAATAAGAATACGATACAAAAAATACATATTTGTATAGCAATCATAAATGCAGGTTATGAAAATTGAGCAGGAGTCCATGAACCATCAGTCATTCATGATTTCTCTGGCGGAATATCCCCATAAAAGGCTGGAAAGAACTCGTATGCCTTCCTCATACCTGGCGTGAATATACTTTCTGGACTTGCCGATGATCCGCGCACATTCTGCTTCTGAATTCCCCTGGGAGCGAAGAATCAGAACATTCTGAATGGCTTCTCCTTCAAAAGGATATGTTCCGACCGCACTGAGGCATGCATGGATTGCATGATCGACAAGTTCAAAATCAATCTGGTTCCCTTTTACTCTTCCTGCATTTCTTCGGACCAGCGGAGCAATCTGCACGAGATATTCCGTGTTATGAAAGGCAGTCTTCATATCCCGATCCAGCACTGCAGAGGCATTCTCCATTTTCTGATCGAGCTTTCGGAAGTCTTCTCCATATTCCTGAATGATTTCTCTGACGGAAGCTTCATAGTAAATATCGATGCAGTATTTGGATACATCTTCTTTCATGGATCCATGAACAGCATTCAGTGTCTTCAGCGCTTTCAGATTCAGAGAGCATCTGCTTTCTCCGTTCAGGATTTCTTCAGTCAGATGAAGCATATGGGCCGAATCAGTCAGTGTTTCCTTCTGAAGATTCAGCCTGGAATACCGTACGATTCCGCAGTAGCTTTCCTGCTTTTCCTCAAGAAATTTCTGCAGTGAGAAAAGATCAAGATCCAGGCTATTCCGCATATGATCTGCCCAGGACTGAACCGGGTAGGCACACAGGGAAATGATCAGAGGACAGCTGCCCGGATCCTCGCTCAGAATCTGATTCAGAATGACACGGCAGTGATGTTCATGCCTGCTTGCGGTAGGAATGCGTGAGATGATCGGCTCTGCTTCTGCTTCCTCAAGGAGAAGTTCTGCAAGCGTTCGGTATGCGCTCATAGATGCTGCACCCTTCCTGACTCAATGCGTACGATTCCATTCAGAACAGAGTCGGTTTCAGCAATTCTCAGTTCCATTCGGCAATCCGCACACACTTCTGATATTTCATTCCAGAGGTCAAGATCTTCAGTGGAAGTAGAAAATGCATGATCCTGCAGATATTCCTGATTCCATTCAAAGGCAATCTTCCGGTTGGCACAGTAATAAGTCACGAGCAGAGGTTCTTTCGGAGGCTTGCTGTTAGAAAGATTATTCAGTGCATCAAGAAGTGCATAGACAAGAATGTAATGTATGGTCATCGGTCTTCCATTTTCAAGAGAGATCTCAACCGCGGGAAGCTGAAATATATGATTCCTCTCATTCTGAAAGGTGAGTGTGAAGCATCCTCGGCTATGCAGTCTGTTTGATATCGAATACCCTGAAAATACATCTATCCGTTTCATCTATTAAAGTATTATTGCATAAATAATAAAATTGATACAGATTCTAAATAAATACTCTGGAGTTATTCTTTTACTGGGGCCGGGTCTGGAATCGCTGTACCATCCTCCAGTGCCGCTTCCAGCCATGCTTTCTTTGCATCCGCAGCGTTTTCTGCGGCAGAATCCAGTGTCTCGCCGGTTGTGATGCAGCCCGGTAGTTATGGATAGCGTGCCGCATAACCGCCTTCATCGGGATCTGTAATTATTTCCAATCTGTACGGAAGTCTAAGGTAATACTCAATCGTTTCCATTTTTGGCGCCTCCTTCCTTAATTCAAATTCTTATGCTTTGCGGATTTCAATATATTACATAAATTGTAGTGAAGGCTGTCTTCTCCTATTAGAAAAACGGCTGTCTCGATCTCAGCATTTTATGACGCTGAACATCAGACATGAGCCGCCTTTTTATCAATAGCTGTCTCTAATTTTTCAGATGCATTATTCAGCTTCAGGCAATCCTGGCTTTAACCTTTTGACTAACCCTGTCAGATTGCTGGCTTCTGTGATCCGTCCTCTATTTCTGCATTCCAGAAGCCAGTCATCAATGCCTTTATAATTCCTGTCCCAACTCCATGCAGCAAACTCAAGACCTGAAAGAGTCACCTTCTCCTCGATACCTTTCAAAGCTGAGGCAACATGGGCATTTTCATAAAGATCCATATCTACAAACACGGATATTCTCTTTGTCCCATGATCCTTCAGGTAGCCAAGCACAGATGGAAGCTGTTCCTGATTCCCGACACCGATAAGCGCAATGAATGGCTTTCCGGAAATTGCCGATGCTGCATCTGCCTTCAGTGCTCCTTCCGTTAATCCTACGGTTTCCGGGGCGTTATCCTGATCCAATGAGAACCCTGCAAAATGGATCTGCGAGATTCCCCTCACGGAACAGCCCTGGTTCCATCCTGCTGAAGAGAACCATGCATAACGGTGATACCGCTCTTTCTCTTCTTCTGAAGCATCTTCCGGCAACGGATCAAATCGGATCTGCATGCCGGTGATTCTTCCTAAGCAGTCCTTCACGGGAATGAAATATCCGGAATCCATCCTGACTGCAGCAATTCTTCCGCTGTCAGACAGATAAAACCCAGGGATGACGGACCCTTTCTCACGGAAGATCTCTTTCCATTTCTCCAGATTTTCTTCCTGATCTTCAATCCGGAACACTCCGCTCTTCAGCAGAGCATTTTCAGCGTAAGTGCAGAAGCCGACCCGCGGTACGCTGCGAAACCATGAATCTGCAATCTCTGCTTCTGTAAATCCTCTGCGTAGAAGATCTTTCCGATGGGGATCTCTCAGCTTCAGCTCACTCAGGAAGGACCGGTAAACGCGATCCAGCACGTCAGCTGACGCAGGATGGCCTTCCGTGCATGGAGCGGAACGCTCCTGGTGCTGCATCTGGAATGCATGCTTCTGATCCTCGCTCAGGCCTTCGAACTCTGCTAAGAGATCACGGTAACCAGCCGACCGAGCTTCCTTCGTGTCATACGGTAGTCCCTTCAGCATGCAGTGCAGCTGAATCAGGCCGCCCTGCGCGTGGTTCTCTTCGTGACAGACATTGCAGCGGAAGGCATTCTTCGTGAAGTCGAGATGGAGCTTCCGCTTTCCGCCGCAGAACGGACAGTCATAGTCTGCCGAGGTTCCGGTCTTTTTATAGCGCCGGATGTCCGGTCGGTCGAGCTCCATCACCGCATCAATCCCAAACGGGAATCGTGTTTCCATTCTTCTCCTCCTGAAGAGCAGAGAAGAGTCATGCTCTGACTCCCCCTGCGCTGTCAAATTTCATTGGTGCGGAAATGAGCTCTCGATTCAGCTCTGGGTTCCGATGAACTGCAGCTCCTTCCGCTCAAGAGCGCCCATCATGATTCTTGCCGCCTCGGCTTCCTCGGAATGCCCAGCGTTGTTCACAAAGCACTGCAGGAACACTGTCCCAAGACCTTCCTCATAGCCGAGGATTTCTCCCATGGTTTTCCCTGCAAGTTTCCCATAAGTGATTTTCCAGCTCATCGCCTGGCGGAGATTCATGCCGGAAGGCTGAGCGCTGTTTCTGACGGGAAGTCCCACCTGGTCAGCCGCATTGGTTACCGAGGCCACTGTCTGGCGCCTCGATGCACTCTGGGCTGCAGCGGGTGTACTCCGCGATGGAGCAGCCGATGCATGTCTCTCTGCTGGCTGAACAGAAAGCAGTGCTGATGGTGCCTGCAGCTGACTCTCTGCTGCAAGAGCTTTTGCACGCGGTGAAGATGACTGCGTTTGTTTTGCTGGCTGACGGGGTGCTGCCTGGATCGGCTCTCTGAAATCATCCGCTTCAGCCTCGGAATAGACGCCGCTGTAGCCAAGGCGCGACTTCTTCAGCACGACCCGGTCAAAGCAGCGCTTGTACGCCATGCTCAGGGGATATGCGTTCCTGCAGTTTGCTGCAGAAACCTCGCCGACTTCGCAGATCTCGTCATCCATGTAGTCATACACGATCATCTCACCGAACGTCTTCGACTCCACGATGGACCGCTGGAAGCAGGAGCATCTGACGCGGCTCTCCTTCGGAAGGTGATCATTGATCTTCAGGCATCCGCTGTGCGAGATGATCAGGCCGCTGAAGACCACTGCTCCGCTTTTCGATCGATTCTGCAGGATCCAGAAATCCGTGTCTTCCAGGCCAAACTTTCCGGATTCAATCATTTCCACGGCTTTTGCCCGGCTCGTCTGGTACTTTGCGGTGCAGATCGGCCGAATGCCGTCATTCCGCATTTCCCCTTCAAAAACATGCTGTCTGTGTTCGATTGCTGCCATGATTTGTCCTCCTCTTTACCATTCAGGCATCAAAAAAGACACACTCATGACCTTCCTGCATGTTACGGCATACCGAAGAAGTTCAGCCGATTTACGGTGCTCTGATCACGCACGCGAATCGATCAATGCGTGCGGAACTTCAATGGAATGCCCTGCAGAGCAGGACTCAGAAGTGTGTCTTTATCGATGTAATAATAGCATGGTTCAACAGATGATGGGAAAATCACTCAGGCGAGGAATCTGTTTTGGTGATTCTCCTTCCGGTTTAAGGCCTCTATATCTGAATATTGCAGCTTGCGTTTTGCCCAGTACTCTCTGCTCTCCTGTTCATCTAATTATTTGGAGTGACGTTTTCAGTGGCATTTGTTTTATTTGGTGATATTGCACCTATCGTATTTCTGCGCGGAAAGGCAAAGTTTACTTGAAAAAGTAAATGTTTAAGCTAAGATCTCAGTATACAGGAGGAGATATGGCGACAGTAAAAGACATCGCGGATGAAGTCGGAATCTCCAAGGCGGCAGTATCCCGCATTCTGAATCATAAAGGGAACTTCTCTCAGGAAACGATTCTGAAGGTAGAGCGCGCAGCAAAACGGCTGAACTATGTCAGCCGAAGCAGCATTGAAGACGAAGAAACAGGAAAAGTTCTTGCAGTGGTATTTCCGAAAAGAGGAATATATTTTTCGATTATGACCACCTTGCTGGAAGAAGCCTGCTATAACTACGGCTATAATCTGATGCTCTGCTCTAGCGTTTACAATGATTTGAGCGTTTCTGAGTTTGCAGAATTGCTTAGAAAAAAGCATATTGCCGGAATTCTGTTCGGAAGTATCAGCAATGATCCTCAGCAGCTGTCTGATATCGGAATCCCGATTGTCTCAATCGGGCATCGCATGAACAGCAGCATTCCATATATTCATGCCGACAACAGGGCTGCAGGAATAATTGCCGCAAAACATCTTCTCGCCAGAGGCTCATCTGAGTTCCTGTATATCTCCAACTTTCCAGATGGATTGCAGAGTGATGACAGATATCTCGGCTTCTGCGAAGAGCTGGAAAAATCCGGGAAGATTCCATGGCCATATATCCTTGCAAACAACAATGCGGTAGATGACAGCAATCCATCGGAAGTAATCACCGGAATGATTCTTGAACACCCAGAAGCTGATGGATTGTTTGCGGAATCTCATACCCTGGCAATGGAAAGCGTTCAGGTTTATCGCAGCCTGGGGTATTCCATCCCTTCTCAGGTACGAATCATCGGTTATGGAAATGCATATCAGAATACATATACGATGCCTAAGCTGACACTCATTCAGGAAAACATGAAGCAGATTGCAAATGCGGCGGTTTCAGCCTTAGCAGACTTGATCGAGAAAGGAAAAACTAGGGATATGGAAATCATTATTCCTGTCTCAATTGAACAGAATCAGACTACCTGATGCCCGAAAGGGCATTTTTAGTCTTATAAGAATTTCAATTCGGTTTGATAAAACGAATAAGATAACCGCAAGGTCATCTAAAATGAGATGGCACGACAAAAACATCTTCAGGATTGATCTGTCTTTGTCAGCGGTGATTGTGAATTCTGAAATGATAAGAATCTTTGCGGTACATGTCGCTTAAGCAGAAAGGGCATAG
>SAMEA3663095__coassemble_1749_pt1 | contig 11723 bp, 9 predicted proteins | sample SAMEA3663095__metabat2_high_PE_014 | metagenome-assembled genome bin SAMEA3663095 (sample SAMEA3663095) | pig gut metagenome | biome: pig gut; feature: pig-associated habitat; material: faeces | place: France | collected 2012
CTTGGAATCTGTCAGCGTCAGCGTGACGGTGACATCTCCGCCTCTCCCCTGAGCTGTTCCGGAATAGGTTCCCGAAACACCGGAACTGCCGGAAGAACTCATCTGGCCGGACACCAGGCTGAATACCAGGCATACTGCCAGGACGATTGCTGTAATAACCAGCGAACGTCTGCTTTCCTTCTCCATATTTCCTCCCTTTGCCTCTGCAGATCACGTCCCTCTCCTTTGCAGAACCAGTCTGCTTTGCACGTGAAATACTACCATTGAACTGCTTTTTCGTACACAGTTTTTACGATGAAATCTGCATGGGAACACACAGAAAATGCCTGTTCTGAGCATTCTCTCAGAAAGCAGGACTGCGCTTCAGGTTCTCAATGAAAAACATCCCCTGTCCGAACCATATCTGCATGCATATTCATGCATGTGGAAACGCGGTCATAAGTCTGGAAACTGGCGAACTATTATATATTAAGAAACCAGTATTTTTATTATGGTTTCCAGGAAACCAATAGTTGGCCGGGATCATTTCCCGGCGCTGTCTTCTTGGTCATTATATTAGCAGATATTTCCGTTTCCGGAACTGAAAATAATCTTTTATTTCTGCGTTATTCTGAAAGAGCATTTTTTTCGGATTAAAGCGTTCTGAACTCAGATCTTCCTGGAAATTTCCGGATTATGAACCTGTTTATTCTCCACTCTTCTGATGTGGTATTGCGATAATCCGTCGGAGTCTGCCCGGTTTCGGAACGGAAAAATCGGTTGAAGGAGACGACGCTTCCGAATCCAGCCGATTTAGCAATATCAATCACCTTTTCCTCCGTTTCTGTCTGCAGACGTTCTGCTTCTTTCAGACGCATCTGGTCCATGTACACTTTCGGAGTGATGCCGTATTTCTCGCGGAAGACTTCTGCCATTCTGCGTTCTGAGATCCCATATTCGATGATGTGATCATGCCATTCAGACTCTTCCGAGTTGAGACTTTCCAGATGCTGCCTCAGCTGCATAGCCATTTCCTTCATAGGATGATAGATGAGCAGATCACTCCTACACCGTTTGCAGGGCCGGTATCCTGCCTTCATCGCTTCTTCTGCGGCTGAGAAAAATTCAATGTTCTCCCGCTTCGGCTTCTATGACGTGCAGGAAGGTCGGCAGAAGATGCCGGTGGACTTCACGCCATAGAAGAAGATGCCATCCTAGTCCGCATCATTCCGGATGACTGCTTCATGCATTTCTTCTTCACCCAACCGATTCATTTCAGAATTTCTTCCAGTTTCAGCAATTTCTGCTTCCGTTCGATGCCTCCGGCATAGCCGGTCAGTTCCCCATGCGCACCGACGACCCGATGGCATGGGACGATGATGCTGATGCGATTATGGCCGACGGCCCCGCCGACTGCCTGGGAAGACATCGATTCTCTCCCTGTTTCTTCGGCGACCTGTTCTGCCAGCTCTCCATAAGTCACAGTGGTTCCATAGGGAATCTTAAGCAGCTTCTTCCATACCAGAATCTGAAATTCTGTTCCGGAAAGATGCAGGGCCGGAGTAAAGTCCGGTTTCTTTCCTGAAAAATACTGATCCAGCCATTGCTTTGCAGAATGGATGAATTCTGTTTCTTTCTGCTCCGGATGGACCAATCCTGCCCGATCGTATTTCTGCCCATCAAACCACAGTCCCGAGATTCCTGTTTCATCCGAAGCAATCGTCATCCTTCCCATTGGTGACTGATATTCTGAAATATACTGCATGCTCATCTCCTCCTCTTATGATCTGCCGGGTCCGTAAGCCCCGGAATTGCTCCGCCTGCGACAGCCCAAAGATAAATGCTTGCGGTGCTTCCATACGGACTGTAGCGCCTACGGTATTTCTCAAACTGGTCACGGCTGATCTTCCGATGCCGGTAGACCATTCTCATTCCCCTCAGAATGGCAAGATCTCCATAACTCAGAATATCCGGTTTCTGCATGCCGAACAGCAGAATCATCTCTGCCGTCCAAGGGCCGATGCCTTTCAGAGAAATCAGTGCTTTCTGTGCTTCTTCCTCAGGGAGTTTCTGGATCTCTTCCAGATTGATTCTCCCATCCTTTACCTTCTCGGCAAATTCAAGGATATAGTCTGCTTTATGAAACGTGGTTCCGTAAGCCTGAATTCTCTCTTCTCCTGCAGCCAGCAGTGTTTCCGGTGAAATCTCTTCGAGATCGCTCTGCATCCGTTCCCAGATCGAAGCAAGTGCTTTCGTCGAAATCTGCTGACCGATGATCTGATGAATCACAGAGCTGAATACATCGCTGTCCGCCGGCCGGTTCACATGCCCAAGCTGATCGATCACCGCTCCGAGTTTTCGGTCTTTCGATTTCAGATATTCCGTTTCTATTTCTCCATACGTAAAGTAACAGGTCATTGATCTTTCCTCAGAAAGTACTATAGCAAGCAGGAAGGACAGAATCTTCTCATTTTCGGAAATTCAATTTGCCGCTCAGCAGAATATGAAAAGCAGCAACCCTTCTTCAGGACTGCTGCCCTTCTGAATGAGGATCTGCTTCTTCAGGAAGCAATGCTCATTCAATCGTGATGTAGCTTTCTTTCGGCTCTTCCGGAACTTTCTTGGAAATCGAAAGTCTCAGAACACCACCATCATAAGATGCGCGGATATCGGACTCTCTGACATCATCGCCGACATACCAGCTTCTGCTGCAGGAACCGCTGTAACGTTCCTGGCGGATCACATGGCCGGCACTGTTCTTCTCTTCATGATCATGATCCTGATCAGCGGAAACAGTCAGCGTGCCGTTCTTCAGACTGATGTGGATATTTCCTTTCTTATATCCAGGAAGATCAATGGCAAGCTCATACGCCTGATCTGTCTCTGTCACATCTGTCCTCATCAGCGTATTTCCGCCGAAGCTGCGGAACGGATGATCGAAGAAGTCATCCATCATATCAAACGGATCATAGCTTTCTCTCTTTGCTGGGTTGTATCTCATATCAGTATCTCCTTCTGAGATCTCTCTCGATCTCTTTACACTATCTGTTATATCCAGAAAACTAGCACTGTCAATACTTGAGTGCTAATTATTTTATGAAGTATTCCGCGATAAGCAGATCAGAAAGCATAAAAAAAGACTGATATTTACGCGTAGTTTCGTATTATCAGTCTTCTTTTCAGATTGCAACGATCTCAGTATTTCGGAGCAACTTTCTTCAGCACGCCATTGTTTTCAAGACGCGGCCGGATCGCCAGGTACAGAATCGTCGAGATGATGACTGCCAGTACTGCATTCACAGCTGTCGTGATCGCATTGAACTGAGCAAGCTTCATGGCCGCTTTTTCCGGAGCACCGAGGATGACCGCCGTATAGAAGTATCCGAACAGCGGTTCTGCAATGCAGTTGAACAGCATGCCGGCACCAGTAGACAGGATCGTTGCTCTGGTCAGCTTCTTGCCGCTCAGGGTATTGATCTTGAACACTTTGTGAGCAACCGTTCCGGTGATGACACCGATCATGAGTTTCAGGATGATGGTCTTAGGAGCCACGGTGATATAGAGCGGATCCAGCACATCGCCGATGCCCATGCCGATGGCACCTGCAATGCCGCCTGGAAGTCCGCCCAGCAGCAACGCTGCGAGCACATCAAACGTATTGCCGAGATGGAATGCCGTGTAGCCGCCCGGGGTCGGAATGTTGATCTTCAGAAATGTGAATGCCACGTAAGCCAGTGCAGCAAATAAACCGGTGACGCAGATTTTCAAGGTACGATTTGAGTTCTTGTCCATATTCGTATATCCCCTTTGCTGAATATACGAACGAGTCTATCACAATCTGAATATGCAGGAATATCCAATACTGAATAATTTTATATAACCAGATCAGAACAATGACTGCTGTTCCGTATGCCGGAACAAACTTGCCTGCTCCATTCTGGAAACCTGTTCGGATACCGATTCAGACTCCACCGTCATCCTGGTCTGGCTTTCACAACTGCGGACATTGCGCAGCTGGATGACCACATCAAACGAATTGGCAATCGACTGCGACGTGATATGCGTGAATGTGATGAGCTGGATATGGAGCGTCTGCACGATCTGCACAAGCGGACGCACCAGATGTTCCGAAGAAACCGACGCGAACGGGTTGTCGCAGATGACGGTTTCATAGCGCTCATTCCGTCCGTCTTCTTCAAACTCCGCATTGTCATTCTGGATATATGCCATCAGCGAAGCAATGACGATGAAACAGCTCAGCGAATGCTCTCCGCCGGAGTTCGAACGGCATGCCCGGTCCCAGTCCATCAGTCTGCTGTTAGCAGAAATCTTCTCGAACTTGTAGATCTTCACCGGAATATGGTCTCTCTGAAGATACGCATTGATCAGCTTTCTGGGATCCATCCGGGAATCTCTGAGATCGGTATACTGTTTCCGATCTTCGCTGACTGCAGAAAGATCTCTTACCGTCTGTTCCAGATAATCCTTGAGACGTTCCTCAGAATGATCATCCGTATCCGGAAGATCAAATCTCAGCAGCGCAGTCGGCTGACTCTTTCCTTCTACGCGGACACGGGAACGTCTGGATACCTGTTTGATGCCATCGAGCACGGCTTCCGTTCTGCGGATCACTTCCCGGAACAGCGAATCCCGGTCATGGTCATAGCTGCTGAGGTCAGTATTCAGACGATCCAGGCATTGTGCGATCGTATGTTCTTTCTGCACCAGCATCTCTTCGAGCGTATTCAGCTCTTCCAGCGAAATCCGGTTATCAGAAAGACGCCGGGAATCCGCAAACACCTTGTCAAAGAACGAATCTTCCGCGCAGTATCTCTTCTGCTGTTCTTCTCTCGCATCGCTGAATACCGATAATGCACGTTCCAGTGAACTGCGCTTTTCATTCACAGCAGAAAGCAGCGTGCTGCACTGTTCGCGCAGGTGTTCGCGATCTGCTTCAAGAACCTCTTCCGTCGCCGGCAGGATTGGTTCCTGATCTCTGATCCGATCCATGACTCCCAGAGAATCCTTGCCGAGACTCTCCCATTCCTTCTGTTCTCTCTGATCAGATTCCTTTTCCTTCTTCAGATCAAGCAGACGTTCTTCAAACCGTCCGAGAATCTGTTCCGGTTCCAGGGCAGCTTCCAGTCCGCAAGATGCCAGTTTCTGATCCGCCGCCTCTTTCTGGTTCAGCACTTTTCCGAGAATTCTCTGAACTTTGCTGTATTCAGGATCGAGGCCTTTCCGCTCTTCCTCTTTTTCTGCCGTCTTCCGCCGCAGCCTTGTGAGTTCACTCGGATCAAAAGGATGAGACCGGCATTCTGTGTCTTCCACGGAAAGATCATTGAACTTCTGTTCGATTTCCTTGCGTTCGGTCTGTCTCTGTTCCATCTCTTCCAGCAGCGACTGCTTTTCCCGGTCCAGAACTTTCTGTTCTTCCTGATACTGAACCTTCAGAGCTTCCAGGCTTCCGGAAATTACTTCTGAAACCGGCGCATTCTGATAGGCTGCCGCGTCCCGTTCTTTCTGAGCAAGATCCCGTTCCAGATTATCCTGTGCAGATTTCAGATCCCGGATCTGATTCTCTAATTTGCGGAGTTCTGTTTCCAGTTCCGAGCACTTCTGACCCAGCATCTCCAGCTGCTTTGCAATCGTATCCAGCTTATTCAGCTGACTCGTATACTTCTGATCGTTTTCCAGCAATGTTCTGAACAGCTTCAGATGCTCTTCTGCAGTCGAACGTGCATGCTGAGCAGGATAGAGTCTTCCCGAAAGATCATTCTTCTCTTCCTGAAGCTTCTGTTCCTGCTCACTCAGTGCACCAAGCGTTTCTTCATGGCGGGACAGTGCCTGCTTCAGGGCTTCCAGCTTTGCCTGCTGTTCCTTTTCATAAGAAGCGCTGTAATGAAAGTTCTCTGCATCCTTCAGGGCTTCCCTGCCTGCGTTTACCTGAGTATTCAGATCTTCCTGCATCTGCTGCAGCAGGCGGTAATTCTCCTTCTTCTTTTCCAGATACTTCTGTCTGGAAGATTCATTGAGCAATGCTTTCTCATAGCTGTTCCAGAATGCTCTATCCTGCAGCTCCAGGACTGATCCGGTCTCCGTACCTGTCTCAGATTGTTTCAGATCATCATACCGGAAGATCGGAATGACGCGGTCCAGGAACAGATCCCCGGGATCGATCTCCTGCAGCTTCTTCCATTCCGAAGATTCGACGAGAATTCCATAAGGAAGCAGCGGATGTTCGTTCAGCAGTTCTTCGGATTCCTGCTGTTCTTTCAGGAACTCCTCGCCAGTCTGAAACACAATGCCATTGCGTCTCAGCAGACTGTCAAATGATTCCGGGATACACGAGATGTTTTTCTCGATTGACCTGATCAGCTGCTTCAGAAGACCAAGGGAAAAATCCGTTTCCTGCTGACGGATCTCACGGGAATGAAGCAGATCCGCAAGAACCGGAATCAGTTCTCCCGAATAGAGAGTCTGCTCCGCAATTTCATTCATTCTGAAGAAGCTCAGCAGCCGATCTTTCTGATCCAGAAAAAACTGATAGTTCTTCTTTTCCTCATTCTCCGCAAGCAGGTCTGCTTCTTTTTGGGTCTGCTCTGCTGCATGTTTCTCTGAAAGATCACAAAGCTCGCAAGGAAGTTCAGAGAGGCGTTTCCGGATCGCATCATCGTTCTTCTTCGCTTCAGCAATCCGCTGGTTCAGGATACGCTCTGCTGCTTTGGTATCCTCTTCGCTGAAGCCTCCGGCAAGGGTGCGGTTAAGCTCCATTCCGAGATCCAGTTCAGCGAAGATTTCCTGCTCTTTCTTCTCGGCAATGCCGGTTTCCACTTTCAGTTCAGTCTGTTCTTCGGTCAGCGATTTCTGCTGTTTCTTCTGCCTGGCCAGGTCTTTTTCTTTCTGAACCCGCAGATCAGCGATCTGTGCCTGCTGTTCCAGGCAGGCATCCAAGCGTTCCTGATTGTGCTGAAGTTCTGCTTCATAGGCAAGCTTCAGAGAATACTGCAGTGCCTGCAGATGAGCCTGACGTTCATCCGCAGAGAATTTCTGCTGTTTCTGCTGCAGGCCGCGGATCGTTCCATCCAGCTGATCCAACTTTCTCAGATACTCGGTTCCCTGAGCGATCGCTTCTGCATGCCTGCATGATTCAATCTCCTGATCCAGGGCCTGCTTCTCTTGTTCGAGAGAATCCGAGTCAGCCTGGGCTCTGCGCAGCGCTTCATCTGCCGCATACCAGGCGGCAGAAGCCTGTTCCTGATGAATATGAGTTTCGCGCTGTTCTGCCTCATGCAGCTTCTGCGATACTTCTTCAAGACGCATTCTGCTTTCTTCATTCAGATTCCGGACAGCATCTGCAAATGCAGAAAGAGAGAGCAGTGCATGATCTCGTTCTGATGCCGCATCTCTGCATGCATGCATATGATCCAGCAGAACCGGTTCTTCAGAGAGGTAGCCGCTGACAAGATCTCTCAGCTTCAGCATCTTCTTCTGTTCAGCCGACTTCTGCACCAGGCTGTCAAGATTCTTCAGTGTGCTGGAAGGACCTCCTTCTTTTTCATCAAGATGTGCCTCAATCTTCGGAATCAGATACCGGTCCAGCAGCGTATCTCCGGTTCTGGTCTTTTCCAGGACATCCTTGAACGGATCTTCGCCGCTGATCAGCTGACGGATCAGCGTATCCCAGTTCTCTGCAGAAATATGAAAGCTCTTCAGACGTTTCCGATACTCGCTGGCATCGCCCTTTCCGTAAGTCCAGGCTTCCAGGGAACGGCCGCAGGCATTGCGGAATGACTGACGGGCATCCGCAAACGGAGCGATCGTGATTCTTCTGCCATCAGAATGAACGTTGGGAAGATCATGGATTTCCAGCTGCTCGCCATCATGGCTCAGGAAGCAGAAATAATTGACCGAAGTATTATCTTCTTCGCTGACCCCCTGCTTCATGAGCACGGTGCCGCTGAGCAGATAGTCCGGTTCTCCCTGCGTATCCAGCAGCCACTCGACTGCGACAGTAGCAGGCTTCGTATTCAGGTAGTCCGAGATCGGGTTCGAACTGATTGTTGCCCCTGGCCAGATCGCCTGATAGATCAGGCGTTCGAGCACAGACTTTCCGCCGCCGTTTTCCAGACGGAGCTCTGCATTCTGCCCGCCATGGAAATCAAGCATCAGATCATCGATCCGCTGTTTTCCCCACGAAAAGTTCACCAGCCTGATCCGGTTAATTCTCGGCATTGTAATCACCCCCGCTCATCTCATCAAAGATTGCGTGAATCTCCTGGACGCGGTCGCTGTCCAGGTAGTAGTAGATGAATTTGTCATGAAGCGTTCTGGTCGGTCGGTATTCATCCTCTGCCTTCAGCAGAAGACCATGGGCGATCATCTGATTCAGTGCGGCGCGGACGATACCTGCCTTCGAAGAACGGGAGTTCTCTTCTTCAATCAGGCGGTTCTGCCACGTTTCTGCAACCAGTTCGAAATTCATCTCTGAAGACGCATCGATTTCGCTGACGGCTGCTCCGGATTTCCGGAGGCGGTCAAAGAGGGCATCGACATCCTTCAGCAGCTCTTCCATCCGGATGAATGTTCTTACGGTCGGATCGGAAGCATTCTTTCCGTGATAGAACTCCCAGCAGAGATACATCTGCACATAGGATACCGTCAGAGCATCGATTGCTCTGGCCGAAGGAGAAATATCTTCCCGGTATTCCCGCATGCTGAAGCCGAGAGTCGTATTCTCCATATCAGGAAGCAGATAGAGCCGATTCTGAACCTTCAGCAGATGAAACGACAATTCCTGTTCGAATGCTTCAAGAAGTTCGCGGATCTCTTTCTGCTGTGAAAGATCAAAAAGTTCCGGCTGATCTGTTCTTGAGATCATCCCATTATGATCCAGCAGCGCCCGGAATACCCGGAGTGCAGAATGAAGCTCATTGCTGTCGTCTGTCATAGTGCAAATTCCTTTCAATTTCCGGAATGATCCGGATCCGGCTCATTCCGTAGATCTGCTTCGGTTCATCCGCATCGGGATCATAGAATTCAAAGAGATCTTCTCCATCTTCACTGCTGACTGAAAGACTGCGGATCCCATGAAACTCCGGATCCTGTTCCTGCAGCCGTCGAAGGGTTTCATTGAGACTGAAGTCCTTGTCCGGAACTTCATTCGACTCGGGGTCCACTTCAAGTCTGACTATGCCCATCGCATAGAGATTCAGGAACATCAGGAAGCAGGACTTGTCATTGCGGTTTCCAGGGTAGTCTTCCTGAAGTTCTTCTTCATACCACGAGATGAATTCAGAAACTGCAAATCCTTCCGGATGCAGGGCGCAGTAATCCAGCAGTCTGCTGAAAACCTTGGCATATCGTTCTGAGATTGCTTCAATCTCTTCTTTCTCATCACTGCTGTCATAAGTCTCTTCCGTATCCAGGATGAGATCACTGCGGTCTTCTTCCCGGAACTTCTTCTCTGGTCTGTACAGCATCAGAAGATCAAACACCTTCTCTGCCTCCGGTTCATACAGAGGCCGGATGAGCCGGCGGTATCCGGCTGCCATCGCATTGCCGCTGATCTTTGCAAAGGGATCGATGACTTCTTTGCCGAAATCATAGCGGCGGATCGGGGAGATCGTGAGATTGTCTTCGAGCATCTCCTGATAGAGGCTGCTGATGGAATAGCGCTGTTCCAGCAGCTTTCCCTCCTCTCCGGTGATGATTGCAAGCATGTCAGCCATCTCGCTGAGATAGCTCAGGTTCTGAGCAGTTTCTTCGTCCGCATGGAAATGGTTCTGCAGATTCCGGCTGAGCTCTGCCCGGAACTTCTCAACCAGGTTGATGGTCTCATCGGTGAGCTTCTTCTCTTCATCGAGATTCTCATAGTAGGAGCTGATCATCTTCGAATATTCTTTCCGGCCGATGCTGGCAACATCCTGGCGCACGCGCATCGTGAAATCGAGGAAGCGCTGTTCTTCTCTCCGGAGAATATTCAGGCATTGCCTGCACTGGTCCTTGGATTCCCTGAAGTTGCGGTGTTCGAGCTTGCGCTGCATGATCAGCATGCTGACCCAGCCATCATATTCCGCATCTACTTCTCTCGTACGCAGCAGGAAGTCATAGCCCTGCTCCGTGAGCCGATAGAAGATGATTCCATCCTGAATGGAGTCTTCAATCAGGCGGACGGTATGGTCCTGCCAGACCTGCTTCTCGGTATCATAGATCGGATACTGCAGGATTCTGCCATCGTTCTGCAGAATGTCCCGCACCATATAATCTGCCAGCGAATGAATCTGAGCACCGCTGAGTTCGTGTCCGTACATCCTGCAGTCTTCTGCCAGGAATGCAGCAATTTCTTCCAATGGCGTTCCGTCTCTGGAAGAAAGAGATGAATCCATGATGAACAGCAGCACATCATAGAACATGACATCCAGCCGGCCTTCTTCAAACCAGCTTTCGATCTCCATATTCCTCCCCTGCCGGTTCAGAATCGATTCCGCACAGTATCCGAGCAGCACCCGCTGCTCGCAGCCTTTCTGAAAGTCTCTCATCCAAGCAGCCTCCGCACTTCACTCCGGTTCACGATTTCCTGGGGAACTCTCTTGTTTTTCTCAAGTACCTGATGGATGCGTTCCCGATCGGTTCCTGCAAAGAAATCCAGGAACGAAGAATCATACGTCCGGTCCCGGTGATCCTCGGTATCTTCTGCTTCCGAAAGATCTTCCGGAGCAAGATGGATCATCTCGAGATACAGTTCCTGAAATGGAAGGATCTGCAGCTCAGGATCCGCTTCACATAGACGCGAAAAGATATTGATTCCTGCCCGATCGATATCTCCGCAATAGAGAACCGTCTGATCTGCTCTATGGCAGGAGGAAAGAAATCCGTACAGGCTGCCGCTTTGATCTTTCACAGCGACTTTGTTTCCCTCTCCGTAAATCACCATGGAAAAGCGGTGGCCGAGAAACGTCATTCCTGGCTTCAGCTGGGAAGAGATGGAGTCCCATGGATCACGGTTTTCCAGGACCAGAATCTCGTTTCCTTCCGGGTCCGTTTCTCTTGCAAAGAACGGTTCATAGGTAGGCCTGCAGTTCAGTTCCTGATCAGAGAGAGGAATTGCAGAATGATGCCGCTCCAGATATTTCTCATTGCCGAAGATGGCGTAGCTGCGTTCTTTGACCGTCATCAGACAATCCGGATCGGACAGCTCCTGCTTATGGCTGCTGAGATAGCTGCTGAGTTTCAGAATCTCAGGCTCCATCTTCTCATAGTCCGAGAGATGGCTGAGATAGAAGCTGATCAGAGAAGGATGCAGATGAAGGATTCTCTCTCTCTCAGCAGTCTGGTCTTTCACCGTTCTGATTTTCTGATATCGAGCATAGAAAGAGGGAGTAAACGCAACCCGTCCGGATGAACGGATCGGCCGGATCAGCCCGGCTTCTTCCCAGTCTGAAAGAACAGAAGCAGTTTCTGCATAGTCCAGGCAGAACGCCTTCATGACATCCTGATAACTGAATTTCGAAGATGCGATACGGGAAAGATCATAGCTCATAGCTGTATATATTCTAACATGCCGAAAAAAGTACGTGCCTTTCAAAGACACGTACTGCTTTTGGAGATTACTGAATTTTCTGAAATGCTGATTTCGGCAGATGACATACGGGACACGTCCAGGTATCCGGAACTTTCTCCCATGGGGTTCCTGCCGGAACGCCATGTTCCGGATCACCTTTTTCCGGATCATAGATATATCC
>SAMEA3663095__coassemble_2076_pt1 | contig 9654 bp, 9 predicted proteins | sample SAMEA3663095__metabat2_high_PE_014 | metagenome-assembled genome bin SAMEA3663095 (sample SAMEA3663095) | pig gut metagenome | biome: pig gut; feature: pig-associated habitat; material: faeces | place: France | collected 2012
TATGTCCTGGTGTATGATAGACCGTCACTGGAAAGGTACCGATGGTCATCTCTCCCTCTCCCAGCAGCTTCTTTTCTGAATACACGACTGCACAATAAGGTGCTGCATGTCCTTTCAGATCTGCAGTGACTAATGGGAGATCATCGGGATGAATAAAGATCGGACAGGAATACTTCTCAGCAAGATCATCTGCTGCCCCGGTATGATCTTCATGACCATGGGTGAGCACAATTGCATCAACCGGCATTCCTTTCGGAATATGTTTTGCAATTTCTCCAGGAAACCTGCCTGGATCAATGAGCAGGACATGATCATGATCCTGAAGCACATAGCTGTTTTCGCCGAATAATCCGATCGGCAGAACATCCAGTTTCATGCGTGTTCAAAAAAATAAGCCGGATGGCTTATTTTTTCTCCTTATGGACAGTCTTCTTGCGGCAGACCGGGCAGTATTTCTTGATTTCCATCTTCTCGGTATGCTTGCGCTTGTTGCGAGTGCCGATATAGTTTTCTTCACCGCAGACAGAGCACTTGAAGGTAATATTCTCTCTAGCCACCTGTGATCCCTCCTGACTACAAAATTACGCAAAGAGAGTATAGCATAATCAGCTCACTCTGGAAAGCATTTTTTCACGGCACCCAGGGTACCCGGATTTCCGCCTGGTGAAGATGATTTTCCCTGCGGAATCACGGTCTGCCCTTTATAATAGGAGCAGGAGGCTTTTTTGATCTATGAAGCGTACCGAAACCCGGCCGATTATGGTCGGAAACGTGCAGATCGGCGGTCAGAACCGCTGTGTTCTGCAGTCCATGACAAATGTTCCGGCAAAAGATGTTCAGGCAACTGTCCAGCAGATCCGGAGACTTGAGGCAGGCGGATGTGAGATTGCCCGCATTGCCGTACTTGATGAAGCAGATGCTGAAGCAATCCCCGCAATCAAGCAGCAGGTCACGATCCCGATTGTCGCAGATATTCATTTCAACTACCTGCTTGCCCTGAAAGCAATGGAGGGCGGCGTAGACGCCATCCGGATCAATCCCGGCAACATCGGCAGTGAAGAACATACCAGAGCAGTTGTCGAGATGGCAAAGGAACGTCATATCCCGATCCGGATCGGCATCAACGGCGGTTCTCTCGAGAAGCAGTTCCTGGAGCAGTATGGCAAGCCATGTGCAGAAGCTATGATTGCCAGTGCAGACCGGCATGTGAAGATTCTCGAAGATATGGACTTTCATGATATCTGCCTGTCCTTCAAGAGCTCCAATGTCGAACTGACTATCGCCGCTTATGAAGCTGCGGCAGCTCATTACCCCTACCCGCTGCACTTAGGCGTTACCGAAGCCGGCGGATTCACAGAATCGGCCGTCAAATCTTCGGCCGCATTAGGAACGCTGCTCCATGAAGGCATCGGCGATACGATTCGGGTTTCCGTATCCGGGCCGCCGGAAGAAGAACTCATCATCGGCAGACAACTGCTGAAATGCTTCAATCTGATTAAGAATCAGCCGGATCTCATTGCTTGCCCTACCTGCGGCAGAATCCAGTATGATATGCTGCCGATTGTGAAGGAGATGGAAGCATATCTGCAGAGCATCCACAGCGATATCACCGTCGCAGTCATGGGCTGCCCGGTCAACGGCATGCAGGAAGCAGCCAGAGCAGATATCGGCATTGCCGGCAGTCATGATTCCGGAATTCTGTTCCGCAATGGCAAAGTCATCAGAACGGTTCCTCAGGATCAGCTGGCATCCGAACTGAAGAAAGAAATCCAGACCATCCTGAAAGAGCGCGGACAGCTCTGATTCACCCAGAAGCCAAGAAAAGCGGTCGCCGACCGCTTTTCATCTGCTCTGTTTCGTTTTCTCTTGTTCGGAATCATTCTGATTCAGGGCTTCAAGACGTTCCGGCTCATACGTTCCTTTTCTCAGCATGTCGATCTCAATGGCATATGGAGGTTTGGAATTGATATACGGAGTTTCGAGAATCTTCGCAATCGATGCAGTCCGGGAATTGGCCGCCACAGCATGCAGGATGTCATATCCGATCATCCCCTGGCCAAGATTGGCATGGCGGTCTTTATGAGCACCGCGGGCATTCTTTGAATCATTCAGATGAATCACATGAAGACGATCAAGTCCTATGATGTGATCAAAGGAATCAAGAATGGCATCAAAGTCACTCAGATCATAGCCGGCATCGCTGATATGGCATGTATCCAGGCAGATGCCGTAGCGTTCCGGATGAGAGAGACCCGAGAGAATCTCGGAGAGCTGCTCAAACGAAAAACCGACTTCACTGCCCTTTCCGGCCATTGTTTCCAGACAGATGATGACTCCGTCTGTCAGTTCAGAATCAATTTCATTCAGCTGATGGATGACCGTCTGGATTCCGGTCTCCATATTCGTGGTCGTATAGCTGCCCGGATGAAGCACCAGATACTTCGCACCGATCTCAGCCGTGCGCTTTACTTCCTGGATCAGGAAGGTTCTTGCTAAGTCCATGACTTCCGATTTCACGGAATTAGCTGGATTGATGATGTATGGAGCATGGATGATCATGCGGTCCATGGGAAGACCGTTTTCTGCCATCAATGCCTGTGCTTCCTGCACATGCATCGTGCTGATCGGTTTGCGCACCGTATTCTGCGGAGCTCCGGTATACAGCATCAGGGCATTTGCACCATACCCGAGGGCTTCTTTCACAGAACCTTCGAGGAACAGCGGTGCCGTCATCTTCACATGGCAGCCGAGAATCATCTCAGTTTTCTGATCCGTATTTTTCTTCATAAGCCTTCTTCCGGTACATTGCCTTCTTTTCTTCCCGGATCTTGGCACGGATGAATTCCCGCTTCTTCTTCCGGTGAATCTGATCGATGGCAGCAGCCCGCTTCTTCTTGTATCCAGGCTTGACCTTGCTGTTCTTCTTGGTCATGATCATCGCGATCTGCTTTTCCATCTCATCATCCGGTTTCAGATGTTTCTGACCATACGGACGAAGCGTCTCTCCCTGGCCTCTGCGGTAGCGGATATGCTCAAAACGGATGCCGCGCTTCTGCAGCGACTTGATTGCCGCATCATCCTTTTCGTGGTACAGCGCATAGCAGATACCATCAGAACCGTTTCTTCCGGTTCTGCCAGCCCGGTGGATATAGTAGTCCAGGTCTTCCGGGAAGCCGCAGGAGATGACATGCGTCACCGTATCCAGATCGATGCCTCTTGCGGCTAGATCGGTTGCGACAACAAACGTATTCAGCGACTGCTCAATACTCCGCATCGCCTGCTTGCGCTTTCTGCTTTCCATGTCGCCATGGAGTTCCGTGACATCCAGCTTCTGGGCCCGCAATCCTTCCGCAATCTCATGAGCCTCATCCCTCGTATTGGCAAAGATCAGGCAGACATAAGGCTGAATGCCAGGCAGAATGGAACGGATCGTTTCCAGATACGTATGGTGATAGCAAGGAACCAGAATATGGCGGATCTTCGGATTCAGACGGGCTTCTTCGCCGATTCTGACCGTGACCGGTTCATGCATGTATTTGCGTATGAACGGCTTAAGCTGATCCGGCATCGTGGCGGAGAATGACAGCATCTGCAGGTGTTCTCCCATTCTTCCGGCAAATGCATCAATCTCGTTCAGGAATCCATATTCCAGCGTCATATCTGCTTCATCGATGACCAGCATCTCAGCCTGATCGATGCGCAGAGCTCCTTCATTCAGAAAAAGGTCTCTGATTCGTCCAGGTGTGCCGATCGCAATATGCGGCTGGGAAGCCTTGAGCTGTCTCAGATCTTTCTCACGGTCTTTGCCGCCAACATAAAGACGGATCCGGAGAGAAGGATCTGCCTTGTTCATCAGCTTTGCTTTTTCATACAGCTGGGCGGCCAGTTCTCTGGTCGGGGCCGTGATGACTGCCTGCACATGGTCAATGGAAGAATCCGTGCGCTCCATGACCGGAATCAGAAACGCATGGCTCTTGCCAGTTCCCGTACGGGAAAGACCTATGACATCCCGCCCGCTGACGGCTGCAGGAATAACCTGTTCCTGGATCGGCGTCGGCTGGGTAAAGTGATTCAATGCGATGAATTTCATCGTTCTGCTGCTCAGAGCAAAGTCTTCAAATTTCTTCATACAAACCTCTATAATAACTTTACGGACGCATTATACCAGTTTGAAAGGAACTTTTGCTATGAAGCTGATCAGTGTTGTGCCCCGCGGCTACTGCCAGGGCGTCGTACGCGCCATCATGACGGCCGAGAAGACCGTAAAAGAACACCCGGATACGCCGATCTATATGCTCGGCATGATCGTGCATAACCGGTTTGTTGTCGAAGAATGCAAACGGCTCGGAATCCGGTGTCTCGAAGATCCGGGCAAGACCAGACTGGAACTCCTGGATGAAATTCCGGAAAACGGCGGCATCGTATTATTTACTGCCCATGGGGTCAGCGATGCGGTTTATCAGAAAGCGCAGGAAAGGCATCTGGAGATCGTCGATGCGACGTGCCCGGATGTCATGAAGACGCATGACCTGGTCCGGGAACATGTGAAACATGGCGATGTGCTTTATATCGGCAAGAAGAATCATCCAGAAGCAGAAGGCGTGATCGGCATCTCGGACCGCGTGCATCTGATTTCCAATGAACAGGACCTCGAAGCACTTGGTCCCCTATCGGATGTGCTGATCACGAATCAGACGACCCTGAGTCTTCTGGATACGGAAGCACTGATGCAGAAATGCAGAAAAAAATACCCGGAGGCAGTGACTGCTCCGGAAATCTGCAATGCGACCACGATCCGCCAGAAAGCCGTCATGAATCTGAAAGACACGGACGTGCTGATCGTGGTCGGAGATCCGCATTCCAACAATTCCAATCAGCTGAAAGAGATCGGACTGAAGTCCGGAATTCCCCATGCCTATCTGATTGAACAAGCTTCTGATCTCAAAGAAGAGATGTTTGAAGATGCAGAAACTGCCGCAGTCACCAGCGGCAGTTCTACTCCTGCTTCCTTAACCGATCAGGTCATTGAAGCAATCCGGAATTATTGTGAGACGGGATTTCTTGAAGTGAAGTCTTCCGGAGCTCTGAGGCTCTGAATTTCTGCTTCGCTCAGACGGCGGTATTCGCCTGGTCCTAAGGTTTCATCCAGGGCCAGGTTTTTCATGCGCAGACGTTTCAAAGCAGTGACTTCATTATCCAGAGCCAGCAGCATCCGCTTGATCTCATGATACTTTCCTTCTTTGAGGATGAGACGGATCTGCGTATCAGAGACCGGAATGACGTGGGCAGGCTGAAATACTTCTCCCGACTGCAGGGTCATTCCATCTTCGATCCGTCTGATATCCTGATCGGAAAGCGGATGGCGGATGGTAACGAGATATTCTTTCTCGATATGATGTTTCGGGGAAAGCAGCTGATGCGCTAATGGCCCGTCATTGATGATCAGCAGCAGTCCTTCGGTATCCTTATCCAGCCGGCCGCATGGAAATAAATCTTTATATGGTTCATCCAGAAGATCAAGAACCGTCTCGGAAGCATCTCTGGTTGCACTGACAATCCCCTGCGGTTTATTCAGCATGAAGTAGACATACTTCTCATAGGCAAGCTGCTGACCATCCAGAAAGAGTTCATCCTGTTCCGGATCTACATGCATGCCCGGATCAGAAACAGTCTCTCCATTGACATTCACCCGTCCGGAACGGATCAGCTGCTTCAGTTCTTTCCGGGTGCCGATGCCAAGATCAGCCAGAACTTTATCCAGACGCATCATGCCCTCCCCTGTCTCAGAATTCTGCGCAGCGCCCCTTTTCCGGACACATGGAAGATGGCCTGCGGAATCTTCATCTGCATCGTGAGATACAGATACAGAAGTCCGCCGACTGCCGCATACGCAGCTAATCCGAGCAATGCCATCGGTCTGGAAGAAAGAGAAATCTCAAGGCCTGCCAGCTTCATCAATGCAAATGCACCGCTGATCGCAAAACATGCCAACAGCATCTTCACTGCCCGTACCAATGTTGCTTGATAGGAGACTTTATAGCGGTTATGAATCTTGGCAAGTGAGAGATATATGATCGCAGCCGAGCAGAGAATCGAAGACGTGATGGCTCCGGTATAGCCGGTGGCACGCATCAATGGATAGAAGGTCACGCACTTGACAGCAAAGCCGACGCCGAGATAGAAGATGCTTTCTTTTCTCAGATGCAGCGTCAGCATCATTGATGTGCAGATCGGCGTGATCGTCGTGCAGAGCGCCAGCAGCGCTTCCCATTGCATGCATACTTCCGCATAGTCAAGACGATCGGCGCCATAAAGCACGAAATAGATCGGTCTGGCCAGCGTGAAGAGTGCCCAGCAGACCGGAATGCCGATGTACAGCACCGTATCCAGGCAGGCCCGGATATTCTTTCTCAGTTCCTTGAAATTGCGCTGTTCGAGCGAAATCGTCATATACGGAACAATGCCGGAAGAGAAGCCGATGCCAAGCACCTGCGGGATGCTGGTCAGCTTATCGCAGTTGAGCTGGATGATCGTATACAGGTTTCTGGCCAGCTGATAGTCCATGCCCATGCTGGTCATCGTCGAGACGAAAAACTGCGTATTGACGAGCACCTGGGAGTTGCCGAAGATTGCCGTGATCAGATACGGGACGCCAAACGCAAACAGCTCCTTCATCAGCACTTTATGATCCACCGGACGGGTGGTCTGGTTTCTTGCGGCCCGGCGGATCGGTCCGATGTGCCTGCGGTCATAGCGAAGATAATAGAACAGCGCTCCAAGTGCACCGATGCTGGTGCCAAGGGCTGCCATATAGACGGCCCAGACCCGATCCAGTCCGAAGATGTAGATACATACCCAGCCCATTCCAAGCAGGAAACCGACTCTGACAAACTGCTCGATGACCTGGGAATCGGCATAGCTCCTGAGGTCTTTGAGTCCCTGATAGAAGCTGCGGTAGCTGTACAGAATCGGAACGAGGAACAATGCGAGAGAAAGAATGATGAACGTGATCTTCTGCTTCTGAAGATCCGCAGCAGTGGCTTCCGGTCCGAGCACGCTTGAGGAAAGCGGTCCGGAGACAGCGGCGAAGATGACTGCCATCGCAAAGCCGAAGGCACTCAGAATGCCGATGCTGAGCCGGCGGACTAACATGACAGTTTTCCAGTCATCCTTGCTTGCATACTTGGCGATGATCGCTGCGACGGCATATGGAAGACCAGCCGAACAGATCTGCAGCAGTACGGAATAGTAGTTGTAGGCTGCCGAATAGTAGTCCATGTTGTTCAGCGTTGCCAGAGAGTGCAGCGGAGAAACATACAGAAGACCAACCAGCTTGGAAAGGAAAACGCCGGCAGAACTTGTCAGAGAGCCGGCTATGAAGGAAGACTTTACTTTCTTTTTTTCGTCAGATGTCATGGATCAGTTCTCCGCCTCCGGGGATGCTGAAGGATCAGGTGAGCTGGTGATGCCATCGGGAGTCAGTTCCATCTGCAGGAATTCCCGCTGCGTATTCTCGCCATTGCGGTCATCCCATTCCACGAGGATCTTCAGGCTGACCGGATTGCTCGTGCACTCGCCGCTGATGACAAGGCCTTTCACATAGCCGTCATCCGGGTTGGACTGAAATGGAATCATGCAGTATTCCGTGCTGTCGAAAATACCGATGTTCGGCATCATCTTATCTGCAGATGCCAGCGGGATATCATTCTCCACTGCCATCACGACGATGTCATACATCGCAATCTGCGGATTATCGATGACGATGTAATAGCGGTATGTCGAATCGCTCATCTCCGTCATTTCCGCACTGACGGAATAATAGAGAGAGGACTGTGCGAAGCTGCTATTTGTTTCAATGCTGGTGTAATACCCTTCATATGCCGCCTGTGCAGCAGATTCGCTCGTATCCGGAGAAGAACACCCTCCGAGCAGCAGAATTCCGCACAGGATCAGAGTTTCATATTTCTGCATCCGATTACCTCGGTAAGCATTATATCATGCGAGCTTCTATTCAGAAACCCGGCGCAAGGCGAAAAGAAAGGCCGGAAATTCCGGCCTGGCAGCTTACTTTCTGAAATTCAGAACGAAGTAATTCTTCTTGCCCTTCTTCAGAATGCTGAATTCATGATCGAAGGCTTCTTCCGCATGAAGGACAGCAGCAGTATCAGTGATTTTCACGCCATTGAGCTGGATGGATCCCTGCTGGATCAGCGTTCTCGCATCGCGCTTCGACTTCGAGATGCCGGCACTGATCAGAGCATCGACCAGCGGCATGTTCTCTTCGACTTCTGCCTTCTCTGCATCCGCAAGGCCAGCCTTCAGCTCGGCCGGAGTCAGATCGAGAATGGAACCATGGAACAGCGTTTCCGTGATCTTCTGAGCCGTCTTCAGTCCTTCTTCACCATGAACAATCTTCGTCAGTTCTTCGGCCAGGGCTTTCTGAGCTTCGCGCTTTTCCGGTGCTTCCTTCATGGACGCTTCCAGGGCCATGATCTCTTCCGGCGTACGGAGGGACAGACGCTTCAGGTAGTCGATGATATCGGAATCCGGTGTGTTCAGCCAGAACTGGTAGAACTCATAGGAGTTGGTCTTGGCCGGATCAAGCCAGATGTTCTTTCCTTCGGACTTGCCGAACTTCGAGCCATCCGACTTCGTGATCAGCGGCGATGTGATGCCGTAGACCGTCGCATTCTCGACCTTGCGGATCAGCTCCATGCCGCTGGTCAGATTGCCCCACTGATCAGAACCGCCGATCTGGATCTCACAATGGTATTTCCGGTACAGGGACAGCCAGTCGATGGACTGCAGGATCGTGTAGGAGAATTCCGTGTAGGAAATGCCGGAATCCAGACGCTTCTTGATGATGTCCTTGCTGATCATGTAGGAAACATTGAACAGCTTTCCGTAATCACGTAAGAAGTCCAGCAGATTCATGCTGCCGAGCCAGTTGTTGTTATTCTCCATGATTGCAGCGTTATCGCCGTCAAAGGAAAGGAACTTGGCTAGCTGAGTCCTGATGCATTCGGCATTGTGCAGCACTTCTTCATGAGTGAGCAGCTTGCGCTCCGTGGTCGGACGCGGATCACCTATCATACCGGTGAAGCCGCCGCATAATGCGATCGGCGTATGTCCCTGGTTCTGATACCGGCGCAGCAGGATGATCTGCTGCAAATGGCCGACATGCAGGCTGTCTGCAGTCGGGTCAAAGCCGCAGTAGATAACGGTCGGAGTCTTCAGCTTCTCCTTCAGTCCTTCATAGTCGGTCACGTCCTTGACGAGTCCTCTCCATTTCAGTTCTTCGATGAATTCCATTTCTTTTCTCCTTCCGGGCAGCCATAAATAAAGGCGCCCTTATCAATCTAAGGACGCCTGATTCAGCGCGGTACCACCTTAGTTCATGGCCAGAGCCATGCACCTTGAATCCTTTAACGCAGGAACATCACGTCCGGCCTTTTGAGACCGGAAGCTCCCGGATGTATTCGCTGCAAGCTCCGGATTCCCTTCCACCAGCCGGGAATTCTCTATGGCCTTCCTCTGCAGCTACTCGTTCCGTTCATTGCCACGCAATCATAATTCAACTGCGTCTGTCTGTCAATTCTTCGTTGTCTGCCGCGGTGTGAACAGATAGCTCAGTTCAATCTCGCGGTCGATATC
>SAMEA3663095__coassemble_2215_pt1 | contig 8975 bp, 6 predicted proteins | sample SAMEA3663095__metabat2_high_PE_014 | metagenome-assembled genome bin SAMEA3663095 (sample SAMEA3663095) | pig gut metagenome | biome: pig gut; feature: pig-associated habitat; material: faeces | place: France | collected 2012
GGCATTGCCGGCGGATCAGTATGACATTGACCTGCTTGTGCTGCATCGAAGAGGGATGCTGCTGGAGGAAGTTCCTTCCAATGTCCATATCATCGAGGGAACTTCTTTTTTCCGTCCGGTGGATGAATCCCTCGATCAGCTTGTTTCTTCCAGGGACTGGCCGGAGACTGCTGCCAAGCTCCGTCTTCTGTTCTATATGAAGACGGGTCTCATCTGGAACAAGATCCGGGAAGAACGCAAACGGATGCTTCATAAGCAGTATGACGTTGAAGTCGCAGCAAAAGAAGGCTTCTGCACGATTTTCACGGCTTGCGGAGATTCGAAGCGGAAGATCAACTGGGTTCTGACGGATTACAGCGTCTGCAATTATTCCAGAAATCATATGCCGCTTGTTCAGAGAGCGCTGAAGCATATCGATCTGAATATTGCTGACTCCGAGAAGGCTTTGATAGCGTATGAGACCGTATTTCATGTATCCAACGGCATCACGATTCATAACCTCATGGATACCAAGAGGATCGAGAAATGCCTTTCTGAAAGCAAGGGAGAAGAAATCAGCGGAACCGATGGTCCGAATCTGATCTCCGTCGTCCGCTTCCACCCTCAGAAGTCCGTGGACCGTCTTCTGATTGCAAGTGACCTTGCCTACCGCAAGGGGCTTCATCATACGCTTTATCTGATCGGCGGCGGCGAAGAAGAGGAGAAGCTTCGCAATCTGGTGAAAGAACGTGACATGCATCATGTTGTCTTCCTCGGCTATCAGGCAAATCCATATGGTGATATGGCAAAGGCAGATCTCTTTGTGCTGCCGAGTCTCTATGAAGGCTTTGCAACAGTGATCAGCGAAAGTCTGATCGTCGGTACGCCAGTGCTTACCACGGATGTTTCGGGCTGTCATGAGCAGATCGTGAAACCAGAACAGGGATGGATCGTCAAAAACAGCCAGGAAGGGCTGAATCACGGCCTGGAAGAGGCATTGCGTGATCCTGAACGTCTTTTGAAAATGAAAGAACAGCTGAGGTCCTATCATTACCCGAATGAAGAGATTCTCAGGCAGTTCATGAAGGTGCTCTGATATGCGCAGAATATTCACGGAAAAACTGCTTCACCGCCTGATTCTGATCCTGATCGTGATTCAGCCGATCATCGATCTTGATTATCTGGCATATGATTTTCTTGATTCCTACGGGCTTCCGCGTCCGGCAACGATCATTCGCTTTCTGATCATTCCGGCATTGACAATCTGGTCGTTCTGGCTGCGGGAGAAACACAAGAAGCGCACCTTCGTGCTTGCCCTGATCTACGGCATTGCCTTTCTTGCCTATTTCTATCTGCACTGCCGTCAGGCAGAAGCCCTGTATCCGCGCCTGGATCTGACGGAGAACTTCCGATTTGACAGGTGGCAGGAACTGACCTATGTTCTGACTTTAGTGCTGCCGTATGCCGCCGTATATTTCATCTATCATGAACACTTTGACGAGAAAGAACTGCGCTCCATGGTGCTTTTTCTGAGCGGCATCATCAGTATTCCGATCGTGATCGGCGATCTGTATGTCTTTGCAGACAGCACCTATTACGGAAAGACCGTAGGCAATGTGTTCAGCTGGTTCAGCGGCATCTACAGCTGGTATCATCCGCGGACCCTCGCTTCGAAGTTCTTTTTCAATGAAGGCAATACGATCGGCATCCTGCTCTTCATGATTCTTCCTCTGATGTACTATTTTTTCGCTTCTGCAGAGACAAAGAAAGAGCGGAAGAAGATTCTGTTCCTGATTGTGATCCAGAGCCTGGCCATGCAGATGCTGGCAACCAGAGTTGCCACCTACGGGGCAGTCATGATGCCGCTCATCTTTTCGGTTTTCTATTTCTTCGATGCAAAGATTCTGAAGAAGAGAACATTAGAAAAGAATATTCTGATTTCTTCTATTGTGATTGCTGCAGTATTCGGGGCAATGCTCAACTGGACCCCGGCAGTTCAGAACCAGAGAGTTGATGCAAAGAATGATACGGCACTGCTTCATAACGGCGCCATCCAGTTTGCCGCAGATGAGCTGAAGAATGCAGAAGACCTTGTTCCTGGTTCCGAAGAATACATCAACTTCTATGTCTATGCTTTTGAGACCTACGGAATCAATGCCAAATATATCCAGTCGGTTCCGTCCATGTACTATACGGAGTACTACAGCTACCAGCATGATCCCAAGTTCTGGTTTGATGTATGCATGATGCCGGTATTCGACCGGGTCAACGGAAGACAGATCGAAACGATCTTCTTCAACTACAAATACCAGAACCTGAAGTCTCTCGAAAAAGTATTAGGCATGGGCTACAGCACCTTCATGAATGGTTCCATTGTTCTGGAACGTGACTTTGTCATGCAGATCTATACGCTCGGATATGCCGGAGAACTTCTCTGTGTTGTTCCGTGGATCCTGATCTGTCTGTTTGGACTGGTGATGTTTATCCGGTACTGGAAAAAACTCCTCAATCTGGAAAATATGATGCTGATTGTTTCGCTTGGGGCAGGACTTGGCTCTGCATATCTTTCCGGGCATATGCTCGATCAGTTCATCACGACGATCTTCCTTGCACTGATTGTCGCGGTTCTTCTGAACCGGGTTCAGGAGGCCCGCAAGGCATGACTGCGGTATCGGTGATCGTGCCTTGCTACAACTGCGAGAAGACGGTAGAGAGAACATTAGACAGTCTGCGCAATCAGACTTTAAAGGATCTGGAAATCACTGCGATCAATGACGGCTCTGAAGACAGCACATTATCTGTACTTCAGAACTATCAGAAGAGCTATCCTGATCTGAACCTGAAGGTTTACAGCAAACAGAATGAAGGAATTGCCGAAGCGAGGAACTTCGGTCTTTCCAAAGTGACCGGAGAGTATTTCGGCTTTCTGGACAGTGATGACTATGCCGAACCCTCCATGTTTGAAGATCTTTACCGCAAAGCAGAATCAGAGAATCTCGAACTGGTGATTTCTGACTTCTGGTGGGAAAACTCGAAAGGGCAGAAGCTTCAGAAAGAAGGCCCTTACGAAACTGGACCAGACATGATGGTTCAGCTTTTTGCGGTGCTCTGGAATAAGCTTTACCGGACTTCCTTCATCCGTTCTTTAGATATCTCTTTTCCGAAAGGGGATCGCTATGAGGATGCATGCTTTCTATACTGCCTGACCTGCAGACTTTCAAAGATCGGCTTTGTCGATCAGCCTTATGTACATTATGTGCAGCAGGAGAAGAGCATCACGCATACGAACAATGATCAGGTCAAGAACATGATCGAGGTATTTCAGATCATTCAGAAGTATTACCGTGATCATGGCTGCTTTGAAGAATACCGGGATGCCCTGGAATACATCCATATCAAGTTCTTCTTAGGAAACAGTTTCCTGAGAAGTTCAAAGATTGAGGATAAAAAGGATCGGGAAAGAACGATCCGCATGGGCTGGGATCTTCTGAATACTTCCTTCCCGGACTGGCATCATAATCCGTATCTGAAGAGCCTCGGCGGGATGAAGAACCGCTATTTCTCCATGGTCAATGAACATAATCTGATGTTCTTTGCGTGGCTCTTCCGGCATTTCAAGAAAGACAATCTATAAAAGCTTTAGGAAATTTTCAGAGTTCTGATTCAGAAATGCCTTTATAATGCATCTGGCCGGTGAGACCGGATATTCCTGCTGAACTCCCTGGGCAGGAATCAGGGTTTGTTCCGGAATTCTCTCTGTAATATAATAGAAACGTTTTACGGAGGTTTTATGTCAGCTTTACTTTCCATCGTCGTTCCATGCTTCAATGAGGAAGAAACGGTTGGTCTGTTTTACAAAGCAGTTACTGAGGTTCTGAGCCAGATGAATATGGACCACGAGATCATCTTCGTGAATGATGGTTCCCGCGACCATACCCTTGATAAGATGCTCGCATTATATGAAGCTCATCGCGGGGAAGTAAAGGTCGTCAATTTCAGCCGGAACTTCGGCAAAGAAGGAGCTCTTCTTGCTGGCTTGAAAGCCGCGAAGGGGGACTATGTCACGGTAATGGACGCAGATCTTCAGGACCCTCCGGAATACCTTCCGAAGATGTTCGAGCTCATGAAGAAGAATGGCGACGATGTCGTCGGAACCAGACGTGTCACCCGCAAGGGGGAACCGGCGCTTCGTTCCTGGTTTGCCAGACAGTTCTACAAGCTGATCAACCGGTATACGGAAGTCGAGATTGTTGACGGTGCCCGTGACTACCGTCTGATGACCAGGCAGGTCGTTGACTCCATCCTTTCCCTGAAAGAATACGGAAGATTCTCAAAGGGGCTGTTTGTCTGGGTGGGCTATCGATGCGAATACCTGGAATATGAGAATGTTCAGCGCGTGGCTGGCGAGACGAAATGGTCTTTCTGGAAACTGTTCCGCTATGCGCTGGATGGCATCATCGAATATACGAATGCTCCGCTTCGCGTTGCCGCATGGGCAGGGGGAGCATTGTCCCTCGTCATGGCAATTGAGCTGATTGTTCTGCTGATTCTTTCGCTTGCCGGAAAGAGCATCTCCGGAACTGCTCTCACGATTTCTCTTGTTCTGTTCCTCGGAGGAGTGATCCTGCTGGCCCTTGGGATTATCGGAGAATATCTTGCTAAGACGTATGATGAAGTACGGCATCGGCCGAACTACATCGTCAAGAAATTCTATGAATAAGCCATTCGGAGGTAATGAATGACAGATAGACCTAACCAGACTTCTTCCGGCGCCCGGAAAAAAGTGCGGAAAATCGATCCGGTGAAGAAAAAGCACCGGAAGATGAATCAGCGCATGATCCTGACTCTGCTGATTGTTTCAGCAGTCACGATTGTTGCATTTGTGTTCAATATCATCAATGTTGCACGCCGAACCACTTCCTCTTCTTCTGAAACAAATACCTCGCTTTCTTCGAATACCGATCGTTCGATGAAGAATGATCTGTATGAAATCGGAAATAATCCTACAGACTTTGAAAAGCAATGTTTCCAGGAGCTGAGTGATGCGATGCAGGGAACCGATCAGAATGCATATGCAACTGCATTGGTAAAATGCTTTGTATCAGACTATTTCACGTGGACCAACAAAGACGGAAACTATGAAGTAGGCGGTCTGCAGTATATTTTCGGAGAGAAATACACGACCTTTGAAGAATGGTCCCGCTACAATTACTACAAAGATATGGATCTCTACATCAGCCAGTATGGCAGAGAGAATCTGCCTGAGGTTACTTCAATTACAACTGATGCAGATACGTTTCAGACCAATGATTTCACAGTTAATACCATAGACCCTGCTAAGACTTATTCTTGCTACCAGGTGCAGGTATCCTGGACCTATACGATGGGATCTTCCCTGAATGCGTCTGATTTCGTGAATGACATGCGTTTTCTCGTAGTTGATAACGATGGCAGAATGGAAATTGCAGAATTCTATGATATGAATTCCGTCAAGGCCTGGGAAGCAGCCAACGGAACAAGCAGCAATGCAGAAGCGACTGCTTCTGCGGAGGGCTGATCATGACAAAAAAGATGAAAAAAACAGATCAGACCAGATTCCGCCGGGACATGACGCAGACGAATCTCATCATCACGATTCTTACGGTTCTCACCAACCTGCTGGTCATTTACACGATGATGAACAGTAGCAGGTTTTCCAGCCTTTCCAAGAAGGACTTCATCCTGGTAAATGTGCTTTGTCTTATAGTCCTGCTCGTGATGAACGCTGCGGTGATGTATGGCATTCGCAGAAAGAAGAAGACCGTCTATATCACCGGGATTGTTCTGATGTGCGTGTTCCTTGTCATCGGCGCCTATGGCACGTATGCAGTGACGAGAGTCAATTCCAGTGTCAACCGCATCACCAGCACGACTACAACGGAATCTGTATCAACTTCCCTGGTGGTTTACAGTGAAACGGGAACGCAGGAAATCACTGATGTGAGCCAGCTGGATGGGAAAACCGTGGGCTATGCGACCGGAACCAATACCGCCGAACTCGGAAAGAATCAGATCAGTGCCAAAGGCATCAAGGTCAATTATGAGGAGTTCACGGACTATTCTTCTGAACTGCTCGCATTGTTCAACAGCGAAATTCAGTGTGCCATCCTGCCGACCAATTATCAGAGCATGTTCCAGAATGAAACCAGCCTGGCAGATCTGCTAGCTAATACGGCTTCGATTCTCGATTTTGAAGATAAGGTCACGGTGGAAAATGACAGCGGTTCCGATATCAATATTACGACGACTCCGTTTACGGTTCTTCTGATCGGAAATGCAGATGGTCTCTCCGATACGCTGATTCTCTGTTCGGTTAACCCGATTTCAATGAAGGTCACGATGACTTCCATTGCCCGTGACTCCTATGTTCCGATCAGCTGCTACAATGGAGCTTCTTCGAAAATCAATTCTGCTCATGCGGTCAGTGTTGGCTGCACGATTCAGACGGTTGAAGATCTGACTGGTGTCAACATTGATTACTATGTCGATACGAACTTCCAGGGCGTGGTGGATATCGTCGATGCGCTAGGCGGAATTGTCGTGAACTCGCCGCTGGAATTCGTCGGTCAGACTTCTTCCAGCACCCGCGGAACCTATACAGTGTGGGTTCCGGCAGGAGATAACGTGCTGCTTGATGGCGAACAGGCACTTGCCTTCGCCCGGGAACGGCATGCATTCGCTACCGGAGACTTCGCCCGTCAGGAACACCAGCAGGAAGTCATTGAGGCAATTGTCCGCACGATTCTCAGGACCAGAGACATCAATACGTTCCTGAATGTGCTAGACGCTGCCGGCGATAATATTCAGACCAATCTCTCTGTTGAGCAGATGACAAGCTTCGTCTCCTATGCGCTGCAGAAGACCAACCGCTACTACGACAGCGAGCATCCGGAGAATGTGTTCAATATCCAGTCCGGCCGGATTACCGGATATAACTCCGGGCTCTGGGATGAAAGCCTTCAGATTTCTCTTTCGATCGTCCGGATCTGGCAGGGAGCACTGGCAGATGCCAAGGCAGTCATTGAACGCAATATCGATATGACGACTGCCATCACGCCGATGACGAGTGTGCAGTGGTCCGCAAACTGGATCTTCGAAATTCCTGCAATCTGCCAGGAAACCTATAACGAAACAATGGTTCAGGATACCATGCCTACTACCCTCGGAAATTATGTGGGCAGAGACATCGGAACCTTGCAGTCATTCTGCAATTCCTATGGTCTGACGCTGAATATCAGCTATGTGCAGGACAGCAGTCAGGCAAATGGTGTCATCGTTTCTCAGGATCCTGCTTCAGGTACATCTATTGACAGCATTACTGCAGTGAATGTGACGGTGGTGGACAACTCGGCTGCGGCAACCCCGACGCCGACAGCAACTCCGGATACGACAACAGAAGAAGGCTGCAGGATTTCTGGAATGTACTGGTATAACAATACCTGCAATTCCTCTCCGCAGGAGACTGCAAACCCGACTCCAACTCAAACGCCAACTCCAAGTCCTACTCCTGCTCCGACACCTACACCGGCTCCTTCAACGCCAGAGCCGACGCCAACTCCTTCAACCCCAGAGCCGACACCGGTACCAACCTCGGCACCTGAGGCTACTGCAACGCCTGAAACAACGAACGAGCAGATACCGCCTTCTCCTGCATCGTAATGATTCCCTTTCAGAGGAGGTGGCACAGACTGCGGTTCTGGAGAGCAGAAAATCTGAACTTCAGGGAAATTCCGAAACACAGAGCAGATTCTCCGGATCCCGGAAGATCTGCTCTTTCAGAACATCGGCCAACGATTCTAACGAAGAAATGCTTAGTCATGGTAAAATAGAGGCAGTATGAGTAATAAGAAAGTTGCAGTGCTGATTCCGTGTTTTAATGAAGAGCTGACCGTGGCCAAGGTGGTCAGTGATTTCAGATCGGTTCTTCCGGAAGCAGAAATCTATGTCTACGATAATAATTCCACCGATCGTACTTATGAACTTGCAGAGAAAGCAGGAGCGATTGTCAGGAAAGAAGAACATCAGGGAAAAGGCAATGTCGTGCGGACGATGTTCCGCGAGATTGATGCGGATGCCTATATTCTGGTAGATGGAGATGATACGTATCCGGCCGAAGAAGTTCATGTTCTGCTGGATCCGGTTCTGAATGAGGGCGCTGATATGGCCATCGGTGACCGCTTATCAAACGGAACGTACTATTCTGAAAATAAGCGTGCCTTTCATGAATTCGGAAATAACATGGTCCGCGATCTGATCAATCATCTGTTTCATGGAAACATTCATGACATCATGACCGGGTATCGTGTCTTTTCAAGACGCTTTGTCAAATGCATGCCGATTCAGTCGGATGGGTTTCAGATTGAAACGGAAATGTCCGTATTTGCGCTGATCAGCAAACTGAAGATCCGGGAAGTGCCGATAACGTACCGGGATCGTCCGGAAGGCTCTTTCTCCAAGCTGAATACGTATAAAGATGGCATGAGGGTGCTTCTGACGCTGTTTGATCTGTATAAAAACTACCGTCCGATGTATTTCTTCTTCTGGTTTTTCCTGGGATTTCTGATTCTCGGAATCATTCTCAGCACGATGGGGAGCCAGCTGGCGGGGAGTGTTCTCGTCGTGATTTCAGCAGTGATTCTGATGTCCGGCATCATTCTGGATGCGGTCAAGAATCAGACGCTTCAGAACTTGAATGCATCGATTAATGCATATGAAGAGCGGCAGGGAAAGCAGTCATGAAGCTGATTGCAGCAGCAATTCTGATTCTGTTTCTATTATTTGAAGGACTCGGAACCTGGCTTGGAGATCGACTGAACTGCACAGTGGGAAAGTACGGAGCTCCCTATGGGGCTGCTGCTTTTTTTGCGCTGATTGCGATTATTTATTATCCGATTGAGATCCTGCATGGTGATTTCCGGATTCTGTTCTGGGAAACGGTTCTCGTGGTTCTATTCATG
>SAMEA3663095__coassemble_2266_pt1 | contig 8811 bp, 7 predicted proteins | sample SAMEA3663095__metabat2_high_PE_014 | metagenome-assembled genome bin SAMEA3663095 (sample SAMEA3663095) | pig gut metagenome | biome: pig gut; feature: pig-associated habitat; material: faeces | place: France | collected 2012
TGAATCTGCCAGTCTTCCATACTGGCAACGGTTGCTCCGCGCGTATACTGGCCAGTCAGTTCGATGTCGACATGCAGATCTTTCATCGTGAAGATCTGCGGCTCAATCAGTGTCAGCACCGCACATGGATCATGCACCGGGGCACCAGCATAGCCGATATCCATCGGATACTGGATGAAGAATTCAATCCAGTCTGCAGTGATCTGGCTGACCTGGTTGCCCACAGCCCGGATACGGGCAATGTCTTCGGGCTTGATGATTGCCTTTTCGGTTACATCCAGTCCGCTCATGGTCAGCGGAATTCCGGAACGGAAGACGATATCGGCAGCTTCCGGATCGCAGAGGATATTGTATTCCGCGCCAGGAATCCAGTTGCCAAAGGCAATGCCGCCGCCCATGAAGCTGATGCGGCCTATCTTGTCTTTTACTTCCGGATGGCTGACAAGCAGCTCTGCGACATTCGTCTGCGGTCCGGTCGCAATGATGGTGACCGGGTCTTCGCTTTCCGAAATGACCTTGGCCATCAGATCCGGTGCAGAGAGCGGAGAGATTTCCTGATCCGGTTCCGGCATTGCCGGTCCGTCCAGGCCGCTTTCCCCATGCCAGTTTCCAGCCGGCATCACATCCGCGATCATCGGCCGGATCGCACCTTTTGCAAAGGGCGCATCGATGCCCAATAGTGCCATGATTCTTCTGGCATTATAGGTAGTCTTTTCAATCGTCTGGTTGCCGTTGACGGAGCATACCGCTCGGGCTGGCTTTGGCAAATAGCCAGGCAATCGCATCATCGTGTCCCGGATCTCCATCCAGGATTACAGGAATTCGTTTCATATTCTTACCTCTTGAAAAAAGGAAGGAGAACTCTGCGTCCCCTTCCTGGAATTCTGACTACTTAGAAGCTTCTTTCAGAGCTTGCGCAGAATGGCGGCGTTTCTCACTATTCCGCTGTGAAATCGCAAAGATGACAAGTGAGATGATAGTGACGATGTAAGGAATCGGAGCGACCAGATTCGAGTCGACACCCATAGCCGAAACCTTGATGCCGAGAGCCTGAGCAAAACCGAAGATCAGAGCCGCAAACATGCAGCCGACCGGCTCGCCGCCGCCCATAGCCTGCGCTGCCAGAGCGATGAAGCCGCGTCCTGCAACCATATCCTGAGACCAGCCCATTGCATAGTACATGGACATATATGCTCCGCCAAGACCAGCCAGAATGCCGGTGATGCCGATGGTGATGTAGCGGATCTTCAGAACCGAGACGCCAACTGAGGAAGCCGCATCCGGGTTTTCACCGACGGAACGGATATTGAGACCAAGCGACGTGCGATACAGCAGCACCCAGGTCAGCCATACCAGCACGAAGCTGATGTAGGTCATGACACTGTGGCCGGAGATGACCTGGCCGATGACCGGAATATCCTTGATCAGCGGAATGTTCCATACCGGAATCTGCAGATTCTTCGTGATCAGACCGGTGGTAGAAGCAAGTGCCTTGCCTTCGGTTGCATTCGTGATGACCTTGACGAGGAACAGCGTGCCTCCGGAACCGATCATGTTGATGGCGGTACCGGTAAGGATGATATCCGTTTTCAGCTTGAAGGCGAAGAAACCCATGAGCAGTGCTTCGAGCAGTCCGACCGCAACTGCAACCAGAACGCCGATGAACCAGCTGCCGGTCCAGTATGCAGTCAGAGATCCGAAGAGTGCGGACATCATCATGATACCTTCAAGACCGATGTTGGAAATGCCGCCCTTCTCGCCGATGACCGCTGCCATCGTAGCCAGCAGAATCGGAGTAGCGATACGGAAGATCGAGAAGAAGAAATCTGTAGTGAAGATGAATGACATATTACTTCGTGCCTCCTTCCGCAATCTTTTCCTGCTGAGCCTCTTTCATTTCTTCCTGAGCAGTCCGGACAACGAGCTTCTGACGATACTTCGCAAGGAACTGTTCCGCTGCGAAGAAGACGAAGATCACTGCCTGGATGATCGAGATGAGCTGAGAAGGAACATTGTTGTACGTAGCCATCAGCGTGCAGCCTCTGGTCAGATAGCTCATGAAGAACGCTGCCAGCGGAACATATGCAGGGTTATTGCCAGCCAGGATAGCAACCGTGATACCGGTCCATCCATATCCTGGCAATGCACTCCAGTTGTAATACTGGTTCCGTCCGAGCATCTCAAGAGAGCCGCCCATGCCGGCAAGCAGTCCGCCGACGACCTGGGAAAGGATGATGATCAGACCGACATTCATGCCGGAATACATGACGAAGGGCTGGTTGATACCGGTCATCCGGATGCCGTAGCCCCACTTCGTGCGGTACATGAAGTACCAGGTGATGACTACGAAGATGATCGCAACGATGAACGCAATAGAGAAACCCGAACCATTGTCGACGATCTGAGCAAGACTTGCGTTATCCTGGAAGGAATACGTCTGCGTGCTTCCCTTGGAAGTGTCTGCAAACTTCGTGTTCATCAGGTAGTTGATCAGATACTGGATGATATAGTTCAGCATCAGGGAGTTGACCATTTCGGAAACTCCAAGTTTCGCTTTCAGAACTGCCGGAATCAGCATCAGCACTCCGACCGCTGCTGCCGAAACGATGATGGCAACAATCGGCAGAAGGATTCCCGGCAGCTTCCAGTAAACCGCAATCAGGCCGCCGATGAAGGCACCGAGCATGATGCCTCCTTCTGCACCGAGGTTGAACTGGTTTGCCGAGAACATGACGCAAGTCGCAAGACCCGTGAAGATGATCGGCACCATGCCGGCAAGAATATCGGTGAAGCTCTTCGAATTGAAGCTGCCGTTATTCTTGACGAACGGGGTCACGAGCATCGTCCGGATGGCATCGATGCTGGAGACAAACTTTTCGCCTGCATTCGCACCTTCCGAGCTCAGAAAGATGAGCAGGAAAGTGATGATCAATGCAATTCCAAGCGCTGCTGCACCGCGCAGCAGGCTGAACTTCATATTATTTTTCTGACTGATGGATAATCCGCTTTTCTTACTCATGGCAGACCCTCCTGATTTCTTCCGGCTTCTGCTGCTCAACGCCGAGCATATACTTGCCCATCATCTCATCGCTCAGATCGGAAGTATCTTCGAAATATGCTGCAATGTGACCGCCGCACATGATGATCAGACTGTCGCTGAGCTCCATGACTTCGTTGAGGTCAGCACTGATCAGCAGTACTGCAATGCCGCTTCTGGAAAGTTCGACCAGCTTCTTGCGGATGAATTCCGTGGCACCGACATCGATACCTCTGGTCGGCTGATCGGCGATGATCAGATAAGGATCATTGCTGAATTCCCTGGCGACAACGACCTTCTGGATATTGCCTCCGGACAGGTTGCCGACCTGCTGGTTGCGGTTCTTGCAGAGCACCGTATAATCCTTGATCAAGGTATCTGCTTCCTGATGAATCGCCGGCATATTGAACAGAATGCCATTATTGAATCTCGATTCGCTGATGCGGTCGCTCATCAGATTCTCTTCTATCGTCGCTTTGCCGGCAATGCCGTACAGCATACGGTCTTCCGGAACGAGCGCGATATGGTTCTTCCGGAGTTCTCTCTGGCTCATGCCGATCGTATTCTGTCCATTGACTTCAATCGTGCCGGCATTCGGCGTATTGAAGCCGAACAGCATATCGACCAGTTCCTTCTGGCCATTGCCTTCAACACCGGCAATGCCGAGGATCTCACCCTTGCGGACATCGAACGATACATGATCAAGCATCTTCTTGCCCCAGTCATTGACGTATTCGATATCTCTGACCTTCAATACGGTATCCGTCGGCTTTGCCTTGTCTTTCTCCACTTTCAGAACAACATCTCTGCCGACCATGAGCCTTGAGATCTTCTCTTCATCCTCATCCGCTGTATTGTAGACCCCCATGGATCTGCCGCCGCGCAAGATCGTCATGCGGTCGGTGATCTCCATGATTTCATTCAGCTTATGGGAGATGAAGATCAGCGTGAATCCCTGATTCTTCAGATTCTTGAGCTCACGGAACAGTTCCGTAGTTTCCTGTGTGGTAAGAACTGCAGTCGGCTCATCGAGAATCAGAATCTTCGCACCGCGGACTAGAGCCTTCAGAATCTCTACCTTCTGCTTCATGCCGACCGGAATATCACGGACTTTCGCATTCGGCTCTACTTCGAGATTGAATTTCTTCGAGTATTCCTCAGTGATCTCAACGGCTTTCTTATAATCGATGAGTCCGTTCTTCGTCGGCACCATGCCGAGCACCATGTTCTCGGCAACGGTCAGACTCGGCACCAGCATGAAGTGCTGATGGACCATGCCGATTCCATGCTGAAGTGCGACGTTCGGAGAAGTCAGGCTGACTTTTTCCCCATTCACCCAGATTTCTCCGGAAGTCGGCTGCTCCAGTCCGAACAGCATCTTCATCAGTGTGCTCTTGCCAGCTCCGTTTTCACCCATGAGCGCATGAATCTCGCCGCGCTTCACGCTGAAATCGACGTCCTGGTTTGCTACAATGCCATTCGGGTAGACTTTGGTAATCTTCTTCATCTGGATTACATAATCATCCATAGCATTACCCTTTCTTTCTCTTTTCTAAAACAAGCATGGGGCTGAGAAACTGCCAGCCCCATACCGCTTCCAGATTGTTTTAAGATTCTCAGTTAGCACTCGGCTGTGCGGAATCACGCAGAGCCTGAGCAGCAGTGTTGCCATCATCGGTCAGAGCGGAATCAACCTTGATCGAACCATCGGAGATTCCATCGATCGCAGCCTGGACAGCATTCTTGATATCATCAGACAGATACTTGTCATAGTTCTTATCCGTGACGATACCGACGCCGCCTTCAGCGATACCAAGGGAAACTCTCTCGCCATAGTGCTCATTTCCAGCATCCAGCTCATCGAAGAACCAGATCAGGGAATTGCCGACGTTCTTGAGGCCGGAAGTCAGAGTGATCGCAGCCAGATCGCTGGACAGCGTCTGCTCCTGGTCGGAGTCAACACCGATGAACCAAGCATTGCCGGATTCGAGGACTGCTTCAGCAGCACCGTTGCCTGCGTTGCCTGCAACACCCCAGATGATGTCGCACTTGGAATCGTTGATCATGCTGTAAGCATATTCCTTCGCCTTAGCAGTATCGACATAGTCGGAAGTGTAACGGGTATCAACCTTGATCTCCGGATCAACTGCCTGAGCACCTTCAATATAGCCAAACAGGAAGTCGTTGATAACCGGGGAATCATAGCCGCCGACGAAGCCGATGACCTTATCCGCATTGATCTTATCCATCGAAGTATCTTCCGTTACCATACCAGCCATCGTGCCGATCAGGTAGCCGAGGTCGTTCTGCTTGTAGACGATGTTGCAGACGTTGGAATCCTGTCCTGCATACGTATCATCATCGAAGATGACGTACTTCTGATCCGGATACTTTTCTGCAACTTCTTTCAGATAGTCAGGCATCTGATAAGTTCCGCAGACGATGACATCATAATCACCCTCATCAGAAACATCGTACAGTGTCTGCAGCCACTTCGGCTTGTCTTCATCCGTTCCGCCCATCTCAATGGTCGTCAGAGTGATGCGTCCGTCAGCCTTCAGCTGTTCAAGACCAGACTCAGCAGAATCGAAGAACGACTTGTCGCCCAGGTTTCCGTTGACGAGATACGCGACATTGTAGACCTTTCCTGACTCCGAAGAAGATCCGCCTCCAGCAGCCGCCGAAGCAGCTGAAGCAGATCCTTCCGCGGCTGCGGTAGCTGCAGCGGATGATGAAGATCCTCCGCAGGCTGCCAGCGAAACAGCCATTCCCAGTGCAAGCAAAGCTTTAATTGTTCTGTTCATGTTTTCCTCCTACTATTTGCTTTACACAATTCAGTGGATAGGCAATTCCAGGGCCAGCGCATACTGAATACAGAATTATGTACTCTATGATACATTGGCCGGATGGAATCGCTTTCACTATTTTCACGTTACCCTCTTTCACAGGGAATGTCAACAAGCTGATTTAAGTACCTTTCATATTCATTGTCTCTTGACATGCAGAAGAAAGCCTGTTTTTACTGAATTAAGAAAGAAATGAGAAAGGAATCAGAGATGAGGACTGAATTTGATTTTCCGAAAGTAGAACTTCACTGCCACCTGGACGGTTCCTTCCGGCCCGAAACCCTGTTCGAGCTGGCTGAGCAGAATCACGTTGAACTTCCCTGGAGCGATCCGGTTTCCTACATGAAATGGGTCCGTATCCATGCAAATTCCGGTTCTGTCAATGAGTATCTCAAGATGTTCGATGACCCGATCCGGGTCATGCAGAAACCGGAAGCACTTGAACGGCTTACCTTTGAACTGATCGAAGATCTGAGAGAAGATCATGTCGGCTACGCCGAAATCCGCTTCGCTCCCCAGCTGCATACTGCAGAGGGAATGACGCAACGCGAGGCGATCGAGGCAGTCCTCTGCGGAAGGAAGAAAGCTCTGGATAAGTATTCAGATATCAGCATCGGAATTCTTGCCTGCATGATGTGCGTCGGTCCGGAGACCGCAAACTGGGACAAGAATATGGAGACTGTGAAGATCGCTCCGGATTATCTCGGAAAAGGCCTGGTCGGCATCGATCTGGCTGGCGCGGAGGGATTTGTTCCCCTGAAGAATTTTGCCCCGCTGTTTGAAGAAGCTTCCAGACTCGGCGTTCCGTTCACCTGCCATGCGGGTGACAGCCAGGGACCGGATACGGTAAGGGATGCGATGGACTTCGGAGCAGTGCGCATCGGCCATGGACACCATGTCTACAATTCCCCTGCCCTGGCCCGCAAGGCGATTGAAAAAGGCATCACGATTGAAGTATGCCCGACCTCGAATATCCAGTGCCTGACCCAGCCTTCCTATGAACAGCACCCTGCTAAGAACTTGCTGATGATGGGGCTTCCGGTCACGATCAATACTGACAACCGGACGCTTGCCGGGGTGACGCTCGAAAGCGAATATCAGCATTGCCTGAAGGAAATGGGCTTCACAGAAAAAGATCTCGTGCTGATGAATCTCAACGCCATCAATGCTGCGTTCTGCAGCGAAGCAGAAAAAGAGCCTGTCCGCAAAGCACTGGAACAGGCATTGTCACAATACTGAAAAACAGCCTCACGGCTGTTTTACTTTTCTGTATTCGGCACTTTCTTGACTTCGAGATGAATCGTGTTCTCGATCCGCTGCAGTTCGACTCCGGCTGCCTCCAGCATTCTCCGGGAAGCCTTCGTGGAATCCGTATCGGCATACTTATCAGATTCATAGACAATCCTGCGGATGCCGGACTGAATGATTGCCTTGGCACATTCATTGCATGGAAAGAGACTCACATACAATGTGCATCCGGTGACCGGACGCGGCGCATTCAGAATCGCATTGAGCTCAGCATGCACGACGTACGCATACTTGCTGTTGAGAAAAGTGCCTTCCCGGTTCCATGGAAAGACATCATCGCTGCAGCCTTTCGGAAAGCCATTGTAGCCGACGGAAACAACCTTGTGGTTGCCATCGACGATGGCAGCTCCGACCGCCGTATTCGGATCCTTGGAGCGCAGCGCACTCAGATGTGCCAGGCCCATGAAATATTCATCCCAGGTCAGTGTACCTTCCCGTTTATTCATCCGTTATCCTCCGTCAGAGTCTCTTCCAGATAAGAGATTTCATAGAGATCATCAATCCTTCTGGCCATACCTTCTGCATAATTCTGCAGGCCATGGTCTTTTTCATAGGTCAGAATCCTGGCATCAGTTCCCAGATACCTCTCATCTTCCGGAATGGAAAGATGAGAAGGAATCAGAATCATCAGCACGGCAGAAAATGCAATCGTGCATAAAAGCGCACTGCTGCGCACGCTCTTCCATTGCGGATCGCGCGTGAACAGAATGCCGAGCAGCGCACCCATGAAGAGGCCGCCCAGATGAACCTGATAGCCAATGCCCGGCATGAAGTTCATGATCAGGTTGATAGCCAGAACTTCCAGACAGGAATTGCGTACCTGCGGAATCCGGAATCCGCCTGCTTTATACACGAGAATGAAGTAAGCTGCCATCAGTCCGTACAGCCCGCCGGATAAGCCGACTGCAACGGTATTTCCGCCGGTCACGAACAGAAACGCATAGCCGGCAATGCTGGAAAGACACAGCAGCAGGAAATAACGCAGCGGACGGTAGGTTCTTTCCAGCACGCTGCCAAGCAGATACAGCGAATACATGTTCATCAGCAGATGCCAGAAATTCACATGCTCAAATCCCGCCGTGAACAGACGCCACCACTCTCCTGCAGATACGAATGTCTTGTAATAGGCTCCGAAGAGAATCGCAGTTTCCGTGGAATTGCCTTCAAACGGAATGACATGGATCAGCACGGTGATTGCAGTGCATACGAACAGAATCGTCTTCGTGACCGGCGGAATCAGTTTCCATTCCTTCATTGCATGCTCTCCCTGCGCAGCATGTCCAGAAGTGTCTGAAAATACTCCGGGAGCGGTGCTTCAAACACCATTTCTTTCCCGGTCCGCGGATGGATCAGGGTCAGCCGGTATGCATGCAGAACCTGGCCCTGAGTATCCATGTACCGGCATGGGGTGCCGTATTTCGTGTCGCCCAGGACCGGATGGCCGATATAGCGCATATGCACACGAATCTGATGCGTCCGCCCGGTTTCCAGAGCACATTCAAGATACGTCGTATCTTTGAACCGTTCCAGCACATGGAAATGCGTGATTGCCGGGCGGGAATGATGTTCTGTCACGGTCATCTTCTGACGGTCTTTCGGATCTCTGCCGATCGGTGCATC
>SAMEA3663095__coassemble_2291_pt1 | contig 8707 bp, 9 predicted proteins | sample SAMEA3663095__metabat2_high_PE_014 | metagenome-assembled genome bin SAMEA3663095 (sample SAMEA3663095) | pig gut metagenome | biome: pig gut; feature: pig-associated habitat; material: faeces | place: France | collected 2012
CCGCGGTCGTCTGGCTGTTCTGGGCATAATCTGCAATTCATCGCACTCTGCTTTCGGCGGAGTGCTTTTTTCTATTATGAAGAAAGCGCCCTGCTGGCACAGGACGCTTCCGAGAATATTATCTTTTTTTGTTTGTGGGGGGAAAAGATAATGTGTTTGATTCATGCATTTCAGAACGCGGCTTGTTGTCCGCCTGCCTCAGAGCTCCTTTCTTGGAACATCTATAACTTACTCGATCAATCTGAACACATCCGGGCATTTATGTGAACTTTCCGTGAACAACAGTGAATACGGTTTTCACCATCTCTGAGTGTTTCTTCGAACCAAATCTCCCGGCTGTCCGGAGTCCGGAGCCTTCTGATTCCGTTCTTCGCGCATAATGGAATCCGGAGAATCGGAACATGATGGAAATAAGAACGGCCGTTCCAGGCGATCTCGCGGAGATCCGCATCCTGGAACGAAGATGCGGCATCCGGGATCCATACGGACAGCTTCCGGCAAGGATGTCGGAACACCCGGAGCAGTTTCTGCTGATGCGGGTGGAAGGAAGACTGATCGGCTGTGCCGAAGGGGCACCGGTCATCCTCGGGGGAGACATCTATGGACAATGGCACAGCATCCGCCAGCTCATGATTGATCCGTGCTGGCAGAAACTCGGTGCAGAAGGAGTGCTGATCAAGGAAGTCATCGAACAGGCAAGAAGCCGCCGGTATGAAGGTGTCTATCTGACCTGCAGTCCGGAACGGTGTCCGTTCTATGCCGAATACGGCTTTGTGAGAACAGGAGAAGCAAAGAAAGAGATCCTGATGCGGATCGCCTGGCAATGAAGAAAAAGCGGGATTGCGGTAAACTGTAATCAAGAGGAGAACTCTGTTTATGCTGAAAACCGAATCCCGCCGGGAAATCCGGCAGAAACTTGCCACATGGCTGCCTGATCAGTCGCTGTTTGTCTCGCACAGCGGAGAGGAGATGGAATCCAGCCGTGATGATGTATTTCCCTTTGAAGTCAATCGGAACTTCTTCTATCTGACCGGCATCGACAGTCCGGATGCCATCTATGTGATGCTGAAACGGAATCAGAACATCCGGGAACTTCTGTTCGTGCATATTCCGACGCCGATGGAACAGAGATGGATGAATCGTCATTTCGATGCCGAAGCCGTGAAGAAAGATGCTGGCATCAGCGGGCTGTATCCGCGTGAATCGTTTGATGAGATGCTGAGCCGGCTGATGTTCCGGGGCGATATCGAGTCTCTGTACGTCGATGTATCCCGCTATGATGCGACCAGACCGCTGAATACCGCTCAGCTGATAGCAGGAAAGCTGCAGCAGGAGTATCCGTATCTTTCCATGCATAATGCATTCCCATTCATTGCGAAGCAGAGGACGATCAAGTATCCGGAGGAAATCGAGGATCATCGCAAGGCAGTGGAGATCACGGAACTTGGCGTGAAGAACATGCTTGCCCACATGAAACCGGGCATGAAGGAATATGAAATCGAAGCATACTATGACTTCGTCCTTCGCAGCCATGGCGTGAAGATCCCTGCTTTCACGACGATTGCTGCGGCAGGCGCCAATGCCAATCACATGCATTACATGGACAATGATGCCGTCACGAAAGACGGGGACCTGATCCTGTTCGATCTCGGGGCCCGCTGGAACTATTACTGCGCAGATGTCAGCCGTACCTATCCGGTGAACGGCAGATTCACAGAGCGTCAGAAGCAGCTGTATCATGCAGTGCTGCTCGGACTGAAAGCTGCGGAAGATGCTTCGAAGCCGGGCGTCGTCAAGGATGATCTGCAGAACCTCTCCCGCCATGTGATGGCCGAAGAACTGATCCGCATCGGCAAGATTTCCCGTGAAGAAGAAATCGCAAAGTACTACATGCATGGCAGCGGCCATACGATCGGCCTGGACACACATGATGCCGGCGACTATGATCTGTTGCTGGAAAAAGATATGATGTTCACACTCGAACCGGGACTCTATTTTGATGATGAAGGCATGGGCATCCGCATTGAGGATACGCTGCTCGTGACAGATACTGGCGTGGAGATTCTCTCAGCAGGCATTCCGAAAGAGATCGATGAGATCGAAGCCTATATGAGGGAACATCATGATTGAAACGAGAAAGGACAGTCAGAAAGTCACCTGCCCATACTGCTCGGAACAGTATGAAATCACACTTTATACGCAAGTCAATGCGGTAACAGATCCGGAATTGAAAGAACTGATCATCACCGGAAAGCTGTTTGAGTCAGAATGCCCGCATTGCGGCAGAGTGCAGTATATGACCTATGACTGCGTCTATACGGATGATCTGAAGAAAGAACTCGTGCTGCTTGGCAGCACAGACAATTCCAGGGATGATTTCGTTTCGTATCTGCGCAAGGTCATGGCCGCCAGACCTTCCGAATATGATTTTCTGAGAGCGGTATCGGCTCCGGAACAGCTTGCGGAAAAAGTGCTGGAGAAAGAATACGATGCGGATGACCGCATTGTCGAAATCGCCAAGAGTGCCGTTCTTCGCGATCTGGAGAAAGAAGCACCGCATAAGAAAGTGCTCGGCCTGATCTACAACCTGGCTCGCGATGACCATGGCCGGGAAGCCGAAGGCTTCATGATCGTCGATGGCCATCATGTCGCTAGTGACTTCGTTCCGCTGAAGCAGAATGCAATCTCAATGCTGGAAGACCGCTATGGTTCTCTGCTGAACAATCCGGAAACCGAACCGGTCATCGATCAGAACTGGGCGGCAGAGTTCCTGAAAGCCAACCGCCAGGCACCGCTTCCGGAAGAACCGGTGATCGATTTATCCTGAAGGAGAAGAAGATGAAAACAGAAATCATTCAGTATGCCTGTCATCAATGCGGAAAGATTCATGAGATGCCAGCCATCCGCATCGCCGATGAGACGATGAAGAATGAAGTGCTCCACACAGAGATCTTCCAGACCAGATGTCCTTCCTGCAATGCAGAGAATGCGATCTATTATCCGATGGCTTACATCAGCCGCACGGATCGCTATCTGATTCAGCTCGTCAATCCTTCCGAAGAGAGCGCAGATCCGGTGTCTGAATTCCTGGAGGAATTCGATCCGGAGGAGAAAGAAGAGCTTCTGAAGAACTATGAAATCCGCACGGTGATCAATTCCAATCAGCTTGCGGAGAAGATCATGATCTTCGATCAGCAGCGCGATGATCATGTCATTGAACTATGCAAGGTGATCCTGAAAGGGAGCCTCATGAACCAGTATCCCGGCCTGAAGGTCAAGAATCTTTACTATTCTTTCCTGGCCGGACAGAAAGAAGCACAGCTCTCCATTGAGACTGACGACGGGTTCGGCCAGGCAGTGCAGCTGCCGGAAGAACTCTATGAAGGCATCCTCTCCGACGCGATTCCGAAGCTTCCCGAACAGCTGCGCCATACGAGAGAAGTCGATGAAGACTGGGCATTTGCGGCAATGGGCTATGACCCTTACGCAAAGCCTTCTCAATCTTAAGCAATCATTAAGAGGCTCTTTCCGTTTTCCCTGCTAGAATCAGAGATAGAAGAGGGGAGGAATCCTCATGAAGAAAACAATCATAGCCAGCATGATGCTGGTGCTCAGTCTGACCATGGCAGGATGCTCTGGAAAGAAGAGCGATCCGGCAGTTTCCGTGCCGCCATCTGAAAAACCGACGGCTGCCCCGGTTCAGACTTCAACCCCGGAACCGACTCCATCTCCATCTGCGTCTGCGACGCCAGAGCCGACTGCCTCTGCATCTCCCGCGCCGACCGCTTCTGCAGCATCCGTTTCTTATGAAGCTTCCTCCATCGGAACCTTCAAAGTCACGGTAAGCGGTCTGAACATCCGCTCCGGTCCGTCCGTCTCTGAAAAATCACTCGGCAAGGCATCGGAAGGGAAAACCTATTCCATCTATGCGGTGAAAGAAGCAGGCGGCTATACGTGGTATCAGATCGGAACCGGGCAGTGGATTGCCGACCAGGGCAGCTGGGGTGTCTATCAGCCTTCTTCGATCCGCACGGTCGAAGACCTGACCGGCAGCACTTCGAAGCAGGTTTCCGGAGCAGGCGGATATGTGACCATCGGCTCTTCTGCAATTCATATCCGCAGTGCTCATTCTGTCTCTGCAGGCATCATCGGAAAGGCTTCTCCTGGTCAGAACTATCCGGTCTATGAAGTCTATCATGGCGATTCTTCATATGACTGGATCCGCATCGCGGATGGCCAGTGGATTGCCACGGATAAAGCGTGGACATGGGTGAAATCGACCGAATACAGCAAGTCTTCTTCATCAGCTTCGTCCGGAACGATCACAGTTCATGAGCGCATCCGGATCCGCTCTGATCATTCTGCTTCTGCGTCCGTTCTCGGAAAGACTGCATCCGGGGAAACATATCCGGTCTATGAGGTGTATCACGATGATCCCTCTTATGACTGGATCCGGATCGGCGAAGGAAAATGGATCGCCACCGATAAAGCATGGACCTGGGTCAGCGAAAATCGCTGATCCTTTTTCTCTTCTCTGCTACAATTGACCCATGACCAGTGAAAAGACATTTTCCTTTACCTGCCCGAAATGCCGGCATACGGAAACGATCCCGGAATACTCTGCGATCAATCCAGAAGAATCTCCGGAACTGAAAGAACGGATTCTGGATGGAAGTCTCTTCTCGTTCACGTGCAGCCATTGCGGCTTCTCGGCATTGATCCGCTATGAATGCGTCTATGCAGACCCGAAGCATAAGCTTCTCATCCATCTGCCGGAAGATCCGGATCATCCCGATCTTTCGAGAGAACAGGAATATCCGGGCTATCTGATCCGCCGGGTCAGCGATCCCAATGAGATGATGGAGAAGATCCTGATTGCTGAAGAAGGCCTCGATGACCGGGCGGTGGAACTGGAAAAACATCTGATGGAAGAAGCTATTCTGAACGAACAGCCTGATCTGGAGATCCAGACCATGTACTTCATGCCGGCCGAAGGCGGATATCACTTTGCAGTGCTTACGGAAGAAGGCTTTTCCGGTTCCGTTCCGATGGACCGCAATACGTATCAGAGAATCGAAAAGGAAGTGCTGCCGGAGCTTTCGGCAGAGATGAAAGCATCTGTGATCGTCAATGCGGCATGGGCCGCATTTGCCTCAGCATCACTGGAAGAGACAGGAGAATGAACATGTACCGGGTAATCACGATTTATGAACTGAGCGAAGGAACTGATCTTTCCGATGCACTGGAATGCATCGAGCGGCAGATCTCTGAATGCATGTCAGTCCCTCACTGCGAGATCGGCGCCGATCCGGATAAAAACCGCGTTTCGCTGATTGCGGACTATGAAACCGCTGCAGATGCCATGAGCTGGGAAAGCAGCAGGCAGAAACGCAATATCTCGTTTGAACTGAACGAACCGGAAGAAACCTCCATCCGCTATTACCGCAAAGGCTGAGCAGCAGCCTCAATACACAGCAGATCAGGATGAGCATCTCCCTGGCCGCAGAGCACCTGCGAGATGAAGAAGTCCGGACCGATATCCCATCCGTCCTTTCTGCATCCTTCTTTCAGCTCTTCTGCTTCTTTTCTGCTGAAGAGCTCAGAAGCGGAATGGCGGACGAGCTTGCGCAGATAGATCCCCGGAGCCAGCGCAATGCCGGCTTTTTCATTCTTCCGGGGTGAGCGCCAGCAGATGATTCCAAGATCCTGGAAGAACGTTTCTCCAAGATGAAGCCGGACTACCGGCAGACCGGCAGAAGAACTGTTTCCCGTTCCCGGCAGATAGCACGAAGCAGGGCGTTCGGAGATCTCCTGCATGTTTTCTTGTTTCAGAAGTGGAAACAGGGCCTGCAGCCGCTTTGCATTCTCCAGCCGTTCGGCAGCCCATTCTGCTTCTTCCTGCAGCTGTGCGATACCCTGGCTCAGTTCTGTTTCTGCCTGCATAAGATCCTGCTTGCGGAACATCTTCGCAATTGTATCGAGATCCACGCCCATGCTGTTGTACTGATGGGCGAGAATGATCTGATGAATCTCGTGCATCCCGTATTCCCGATAGTGATTGCCTGGATTCCGGGCCGGGGAAAGGATGCCTTTCTTCTCGTAGAACCGGATCATATCTCTGGAAACCCCGGTTGCTCTGCTTGCTTCAAGAATATTCATCGTACCCCCCTTGACCTTGGAACAGTTCCAACGTTTACAGTATAAACGTGAATCAGCTCACAAGGGAGGAAAAGATGAGAAAATCTCTGATCACTTTGCTTTCGGCCTTAATGGCAGTATCCCTGGCCGGATGCAGTTCTTCATCGGCAGCAGCATCTGCTTCTGCCAGCGCTTCGGCGCTCTATACGGCCGGCACCTACACGGCCAGTGCCAGCGGCCACAGCAGCGACGTCACCGTCACTGCAGAATTCAGCTCCGATGCCATCAAATCTGTCACGATTGACGCATCCGGAGAAACCGAGTCCATCGGCGGTGCCGCCGTCGAGGACCTGCAGAACGAAATCATGTCTGCACAGTCTGCTGACATCGATGCGGTTTCCGGTGCTACCGAGACTTCCAATGCCGTCAAGACCGCTATGGCAGACGTCATTGCCCAGGCCAAGGGAGAAGATACCAGTACTGCCGCAAAGACCAGCCTGAAAGACGGCACCTATACGGAAACGGTCGCCAGCTTCGGTGTTACCGGCATGATGACTGGCGATGTCACGATCCAGGATCAGAAGATCACGGACATCAAGATCACCAAGGAAACCGACTCTGCAACCGGGCAGTGGTTCTCGGTTGCTGAGAGTCTGCTGATCCCGCGCATCATCGATGCACAGTCTCTCGATGTCGACTCCATCACCGGTGCTACGACTTCATCCGGTGCAATCAAGAACATCGTCGCTGCTGCCATCAATGATGCCGGCGGCAATGATGCCGAATGGCGCACTTCCGTCGAGAAGAAGACCGATACGGTCGTCAAGGACGGCTATGACGTCATCGTCGTCGGCCTCGGCGGATCCGGCCTCATGGCTTATGCAGCAGCAGCCAAGGCAGGCGCTTCTGTCTTCGGCATCGAAGCAGCCGGCGAGATCGGCGGAAACTCTGCTTCCGTCTACGGCCCGATGGCACTCAATTCCAAGAACCTTGCTGAGAAGTACAACAATGGCGAAGACTACATCGATGAAGACGATGTCTACAAGACCTGGCTCGAATATGTAGGAACTGATGAGAAGGCAGACGTCATCAAGGAAGCAGTCTACCAGAGCGGTTCTGCACTGGACTATTACATGGATAATTTCGACTACAGCTTCGATGGCTTGAATGGCCTGCTTGGCAGCTTCGTGCGGACCGACTGGGACAAGGAATGGACCGTCTACACTGCTGACGAGAACAATACGAAGTGGTATGCATTCGGACCGGATCATACATATCAGTTCCGCAATGCCCTTGAGAAGGCAAAGGCCATGAACGAGAAGAACGACTACATGACCGAGCTTACTGCCGAAGAGCTCATCACGGATGACAATGGAAACGTCACCGGTGTTCGTGCTCAGTATTACGATGGAACCACCTATGAGATCTACGGCAGAACCGTAATCCTCGCTACCGGCGGCTTCCTCGGAAATGATGACATGATGAAGGAAGTATACGGCAGCACTGTTCATACGATCGGCGATACCGTGAACAAGGGAACCGGCATCCAGATGGGTCAGAGCGTCGGCGGCGCAACGTATGCACTCGGCACTCTGCCGATGATCCACGTCTCCCAGGTTCCGAACATCATCCGCGATGATACGCTGACCGCAGATCAGAAGGCAATTCTCTCCGCGATCGCTACGACTTCCGATGCGAAGGAGATCGATGAGACCGGAGCAATTCTCGGCACAACGGATGAGTCCGGCACCACGAACAGCGACCTGACCGTCGGCATCGCCTATGCACCGGGCTTCCATTACTACAATGCCTATACGGAAGAAGATCTTGAGAAGATGAAGACCGAAGGCCTCTCGGAAACGACTGCAGCAGTATCAATCTTCGGTCTGAATCAGGGCGGCACCGTTCCGGCAGCAGGAACTCCGATTGAAGACCTCAACACGATCGTCGATGCGGCAATCGCAACGAATAATGCATGGTCCGGCACTCCGGCAGAACTTGCCGAAAAGCTCGGCATGGATGCTGACAAGCTCACCGCATCACTCGGCGATGCAGACCAGACGTATTATCTGTTCGAATGCGCGGGCTATTCTTATGGCACGGTCGGCGGACTCGATGTCGATGTGAACATGAATGTCCTGAAGGAAGACGGCACTCCGATCACGAATCTGTTCGCAGTCGGTCAGGACAGCGAAGGCGTCTGCAACAAAGAGGGTGAAGCTTATTCTCCTTGGGGCGGACAGGCTCAGTCCTGGACATTCGTCTCCGGCAAGATCGCCGGCGAAGCTGCTGCTTCTCTGGCGGCTGGTTCCGCTAACTGAATCATTTCCTGAAAGAGGTGCGCTGCCCTCATGCATGCATGAGACTGCAGCAGCCTCTTTTTTCATATGAAAAGGGACTGCACTGCGAATGCCGTCCCTTCCGCTCTTATAGAAAACGGCCTTTCTCCCCATGAGCTTCAGCCATGGGGAGAAAGGCCGCTGTGATCGTATCATTTAAGCAGAAAGGAGGTGACGTCATGTATCTGACACAGACAAACTACATTCGGCATCTGCCGAAGGACCAGTAC
>SAMEA3663095__coassemble_2361_pt1 | contig 8468 bp, 7 predicted proteins | sample SAMEA3663095__metabat2_high_PE_014 | metagenome-assembled genome bin SAMEA3663095 (sample SAMEA3663095) | pig gut metagenome | biome: pig gut; feature: pig-associated habitat; material: faeces | place: France | collected 2012
AAGCAGTGCATCCTGTTTCTGAAGCAGAATGCGGATCTGTATCATCTCGATGCCGGGGATATCACGCTCTGGGGAGAGTCTGCAGGGGGCCATCTGGCACTGCTTGCCGGGATGGCAGATGATGCATATTTCGGAATCGATGGAGATACTGCAGTGCATAAGATCGTTGCCTATTATCCGCTGACGGATCTTGATACCATCGAGGCACAGTCAAAGCTGCTCGGATTGCAGAATGCAAGCTGCGCAGGAGATGATTCGATGGTGGCGATCATGATGGGACCTCATTATAGGAATGAAGCACAGAGAAAGGCTGCTTCTCCGGTAACCTGGATCTCTAAGAAGATGCCGCAGGTGATTCTGGAACATGGGCTGGCAGATCCGCTGCTGCCGTATCTGCAGTCGGTTCAGTTCTTTAATCGGGCTATAGAAACCGGAAATGCAGAGAAAGTATCATTGCATCTGGAAGCAGGAAAAGTACACGCGGATTCATGGTTCTTTGCGTATGAACAGGTGGCTGCGCTCTTTCCGGAAGTGACTGATGAATCATTCCCGGAAGACAATTGATGAAAATGTTCGGGATTGCTGAAAAAAGACTTGAACGGAAGAACTTTTGTTTTACAATGTCTCTGTTTTACAGAACGTCTTTCACATTTAAAAGAGGAGGAAAATATGAAGAAGTTCGCTTTGTTTCTGAGCGCAGCAATGGCTATGTCACTGGCAGGCTGCGGCAGCAGCAGCTCATCCACCGCAGCGGCAACCGCTGCCGCATCTGATTCCGCAGCAACCGCTGCTGCAGAAGGCACTGCATCTGGTGAAGTCACTCGGATTGCGCTGGTTCTGCCGTATATCGGCGACCAGTCCTATTTCGATACTGCTTACAACGGACTTTCTCTTCTGACGGATAAGTACGGAAGTGCAGTCGAGACCAACCTGATCGAGATGGGTACGGATGCAGGAGGCTGGGACACCGCATATCGCCAGGCTGCAGATTCCGACTATGACATCATCATTTCCGGAAACTTCGAGTATGAGCCGTATATGCTTGAAGTCGCAAAAGAGTATCCGGATGTCAAGTTCCTGAACTTCGACTATTCAGATGCAGCAGCAAACTCTCTAGACAATGTCTATGCAATTACCTATGCAGCAAACGAAGCTGGCTATGCGGCTGGTGTTGTTGCGGCTACCGTTTCCACTTCCGGCATCGTTGGCTGCATCGGCGGCATGGAAACAGATGGTATCAAGCAGTTCCTTGCTGGCTACATGCAGGGTGCTTATGATGTCAACCCGGATATCAAGGTTGTCAGCAGCTTTGTCGGCGACTTCAAGGACACTGCTAAGGCAAAGGAAATTGCGAGCAACATGCACAGCCAGGGTGCTGATGTGATTTACCACGCAGCTGGCGGCGCAGGCAACGGTCTGTTTGAAGTTGCTGCAGAAGAAGACTTCTGGGCAATCGGTGTTGACTCCGATCAGTACATGGCATTCAAAGACAACCAGCCAGATCTGGCTGCTCATATCCTGACTTCCTCTGAGAAGAAGTGCGATGAAGGTATCCTTTCCGCAGTTACGGAAATGATTGATGGCACTGCTGCTTATGGCACGCAGAAGACCCTCGGCATCAAGGATGGCGGCATCGGCCTTGCAGAAAACGAGAACTACATGGCTAACACGACGGATGAACAGCGTGCTGCAATCCAGGCTCAGATCGACAAGGTTGTCAGCGGTGAAGTCACTGTCAACGATCAGCTGGTCGATAATACTTCTTACGATACCTGGCTTGCAAAAACAGGCCTGAACTGATTGGTTTCTTTCAGGTTTCATAAGGATGCTCCGAAATATATGTTCCGGAGCATCTTTTTCGATAAAGAAAGGGGCGGGCAATGAGTGAAACTGAGATCCTGAAACTGGAGAATATTTCCAAGATCTATCCCAACGGGACGGTTGCCAACCGGAATATCAACATTTCGTTCAACAAGGGTGAGATCCATTCGATCGTAGGTGAGAATGGTGCGGGCAAGAGCACGCTCATGAAGATCATCTTCGGCATCGAGAAACAATCGGAAGGACATATCTTCTACAAAGGAAAAGAAGTGAACTTCCAGTCTTCGATGGAAGCGATCGCGAATGGAATCGGCATGGTGCATCAGCACTTCATGCTGATTCCGAGCTTCACGGTTGCACAGAACATCGTTCTCGGGGCAGAACCGGAAAAGTCCAAGGGTTTCATCGACATGCAGAAGGCCAATGAAGAGACGGAGGCACTTGCGCATGAATATCATTTCGATGAGATCAAGGCGACTGATCTGGTTGCTGATCTGACGGTCAGTGCGCGTCAGAAAGTCGAAATCCTGAAGACGCTGTACCGCAAAGCAGAGGTTATCATTCTCGATGAGCCGACGGCAGTGCTGACGCCGCAGGAAACGGTTCAGCTGTTTGATCAGCTGAGAAGCTTCCGCGAACATGGGCACACGATCATCTTCATTTCTCATAAGCTCAATGAGGTCAAGGATATTTCCGACCGCATCACGGTCATCCGCAATGGCGAGACCAAGGGAACTTTCGTCAATGACGACAGCATCACGATTGATAAGCTGACTCAGCTCATTATCGGCAGAAAGCTGGAAAGCTCCTATGATCATCTGCGCAAGGATGCCGGAACCCATGACCGCATCCTCGATGTGCAGCATGTCTCCTGCGTGGAGAATGGGGTAACCAAGGTCAATGACATCAGCTTCTGCGTGCATGCAGGCCAGATTCTCGGGGTTGCCGGAGTTGAAGGCAATGGACAGGAAGAGCTGATTGATGCGATCACCGGCATGGGCGTCAAGGAAGGCGGTACGATTGATCTCTGCGGAAAGCCGATTGATGATCTGAGCATTCATGATAAGCGCCTTGCTGGTCTCTCCTATATTCCGGAGGACCGCATGTCTGACGGGGTTGCGGCTAGTGCAAGCATCCAGGACAACCTGATCTCGACGTATTATGAGAAACCGGAGTATTCCGGGAAGGTGTTCCTGCATGAGAATGCAATCCGGGCAACTGCTCAGGAACTGATGAAGCAGTTTGCGATCAAGGCTAAGAATGAGAAGGAAAAGGTCAGCCAGATGTCCGGCGGCAATATTCAGAAAGTCGTCGTGGCAAGAGAATGGAAGACCGCTCCCCGGTGCATGATTGCGGAACAGCCGACCAGAGGAATCGATATCGGATCAGCAGATTATATTCATCATCAGCTGATCGAGATGCGCAATGAAGGCGCAGCAGTGCTGCTGGTCAGTGCAGATCTCAATGAAGTCATGTCGGTCAGCGATTCTCTGATTATCTTATTCGAAGGAGAAATCGTTGCCTATTTCCCTGATCTGCATGGCATCAGCGAGAATGAGCTCGGACTCTATATGCTCGGCACCAGAAAACAGAGCGAAGAAGAAATACGGAGGGCAGCAGAATGACAGAGACAAAGAAGAAAAATTCCTGGCATCTGACGGATGAAAAGCCTTTTGAGGCACTGCGCATCCTGGCTTCCATTGCCGTAGCACTGATCGTGACATTTATCGTTCTCTGCTTCGTTTCCGATCAGCCGCTGCATGATTTCGTTCAGCTATTGATTCTGCCGCTGACGAAGGCGAATTACTTCGGCTATGTGCTCGTCAAGGTGATTCCGCTGACATTTGCCGGACTTGCGACGTTGCTGTATTTCCGCATGGGGCTCTTCAATCTCGGCACGGAAGGTGTCTTCTACTTCTCCGGGGTCGTTGCAACCTATTTTGCAACGAATGCTGCATTCACGACCGGGAATGGATTCATCGATTCGCTTGTCCCGATTGTGATGGCGGGCATTGCTGGCGGACTGCTGTCGCTGCTGCCCGGATATCTCAATGCGAAGTTCAAGACCGATGAGATGGTAATCTCGCTCATGCTGAACAACATCCTGTATGGCGTGGGCTTCTGGATCGTCAAAACGTTCCTGGCAATCTCCGGAACGACTGGTACAAGTTCTGCTCCATTCACGTCTTCGGCAAGACTGGAAACCATTATTCCGAAGACCCAGGTCCATAGCGGTCTCATCATCGCCCTTGCCATGGTGGTGTTCGTCTGGGTGCTGCTATATAAAACGAAGCTTGGCTATTCGATCCGGATTTCGGGCATCAATCCGAAGTTTGCCATGTATTCCGGCATGGGTGCCTTCGGCACGTTCATGCTGGTGCATTTCATTGCCGGTGCTATCGGCGGGGTAGGCTCTGCGGTAGAACTGCTTGGCATGTACAAGGCATTCACGTGGAGCACGCTTCCGGGTCTTGGCTTCTCTGGTGCAATGATCACGATGCTTGGCAAGAATGATCCGATCGGAGTTCTGGTCGCATCCTTCGGCATCAGCTATCTCAGGGCAAGTGCTCAGCTGCTTGCCAACAGCACGCCTTATATCGATATCAAGATGATCTCGATTGTCGAAGTCATTCTGACGCTGCTCATCTCCAGCCAGTTCTTCCTGCAGAGATGGCGGTCTAGACAGCTTCTGAAACAGGAAAAGGAGGCAGAGAAACATGCAGACTAGCATCTGGTCTCAGTTATTCAGCGCAAGTTTCCTCTTCATCATCATCCGGGTCGGAACACCGCTGATGTATGCATCTCTATCTTCCTATATTGCTTCGCTTGCCGGCATCCCGAATATCGCGATTGAAGGAATCATGAACTTCGGTGCATTGTTCGGGGTCTACTTCTCAGCGATCACCGGCAGTGCATGGCTCGGTCTGCTCGGTGCAATTGCGATCGGGATCGGATGCGGACTATTGATGGGCTTCTTCACGATGAAGATGAAGGCAGATCCGATCATGATCGGTATTGCCTTGAACCTGTTCTCGGCTGACTTTGCGATCTTCCTGCTGCTGCTATGGACAGGGTCCAAGGGAACGACTGCATCATTGCCTTCAAAGACGCTTCCGTCCGTGAATATCCCGTTCATCGAGAATATTCCGATTCTTGGAGAAATCATCAGCGGACATTACTTCCTGACGTATATCTGCATCGCCATGATGATTCTGCTCTATATTCTGGTATACAAGACGTCTTTCGGACTTCGCATGCAGGCATGCGGTCTGGATGCGAATGCAGCAGAATCTGTCGGCATCAAGGTTCCGAAGGTCCGTATGATCGCAGTGATCATTTCCGGAATTCTTGCGGCAATGGGAGGTGCTTATCTTTCCATGGGCTATCTCTCGATCTACTCCAGCAACATGACTGCTTCCAGAGGCTGGATCGGTGTTGCGGCTGCTGCAGTCGGAGGCAGAGATCTGCCGAAAGTCATGTGGGCGACGCTGCTGTTCTCGGTTGCCAGCGGTCTGGTCAATCTGCTCCTCCTGGAAAACCTGCCATCAGAACTGATCAATACGATTCCGTATCTGAGCGTTCTGATCGGATTAGTCATCATGAGCATTCGTTCTGCTGCGAAGCTGCGTGCTTCCAGAGAGAAGAAGGCTGCCTGATTTCATTCATATTCCATTGGTCCCTGCAGAAAGGACAGCATGATGAGGTGCTGGTCCTATTGCGGGGACTTTTTCTTCGGGTTTTCGGCGCATCCCTGGAAAGAGTTTCCGGAGGGGATGGGAAGAGATCCTTGCAAGCCGGAAATAGCAGTGCAGAATCTGGCGAATCCCTGCAGGCCTTTGGAGCTGCCTGCATCAAAGATCCGAACGGGAATGATCAGAAACGTTCTCCTGCTGAGATGAGCCCTTCCATTATCCTAGGAGGTAAGAAGCCGCGGGCGAGCGGCAGAACTAGCGCGGGGACAATTCAGCGATCCATGGATCAGGCATGTCTGCGATGAGATCCTGGTACAGATTGTACCAGCTGATGCATTCTTCAATAACCTGGGAATCTCCAGAGATCACATGATCCAGTTTCTTCAGAGCATAATCTGCGTCATGGACCATCCGGAATTCAGCCGGAAAAGAGAGTGCTTCTGCACCTGCCGCAAGGTGCTCCCTGAGTCTGCCGCTGTTGGAAACGGGTTCATCAATCCAGAACACTGCAGAAGCGGCCTGCTCTTTCTTCAGCTTATTCAGGATCCGGGCAATTGCTTCATCTGTTGCAGAAATGATGGAATAGGTTCCGGAAAGGCCGGAAAGGTCGCGGATACATCCATCCATGCAGCGAAGGAGAATGCTGTGAGAAAGGGCAGTTTCCATGATCACGACTGCATTGAACGCATCGATGTTTACTGTGCAGCCAGGGTCGAGATGGTCCAGCTGCTTCTGCTGTCTGAGCTTCAGCCGATAGGGGCATGCTGTCATGCGGGCAAGCGCATTGCGCTGACGTTCTGCCAGCAGCCGATGATTGGAAGTATAAGTAACTGCCGATTTCAGCGGATAACCTCGCTCCAGAAGAAAAGCAGTCTCGTAAGCACAAAGAGAGATCTTTCTGAGTTCTTCTTCTGAAAACAGCTTCTCATCTTCCGGGCTGAAGCCTCTGCGCACATTCTTCATACGTTCATTATGAACCAATTCTGAAATCCGGAATCAAGAAAGCAGTCTGCCTGAAAGATTATGAGCCAGCAGCTGAAGTGGCACATATGCCGCCTTGGAAATACGCCTGCAATCATTGCTATGAAAAAAAGGAAGTCCAGGCTGGACATCATCCAGCCAGACTCCCTTGATGAGATTATTCCTGAATGCCTAGATATGCATTCAGAAGACCGAACGTATTCTTTACTGCATCGATATGAGAACGCTCATAATTGTGCGACGCATATACGCCAGGACCGATCAGCGCATGACGGACATCATAGCCTGCCCTCAATGTTGCTTCGACATCTGACCCGTAATGAGGGTAGATATCCAGGGCATACTGCAGATGATGTTTCTTAGCAAGCAGAGCTAATTCGCTCGTCAGCTCATAGTTGTATGGACCGCCGCTGTCCTTCACACAGATTGATACCATCCTCTCTGTGCAGTTGAGGTCTGCGCCGACGCAGCCCATATCGACAGAAATCATGTCTTCCGTATCTTCCGGAACCACGCAGCCGCCATGTCCGACTTCTTCATAGACCGTAAACAGCAGCGTGACCTTCCGCTTCAGGACAATCTTCTTCTCAGCTATTTCTTCTGCAAGACCCAGCAGGATCGCGGAAGAAAGCTTGTCATCCAGAAACCTGCTCTTGATCAGACCGGAAGGCGTAATGACGGTCTTGGGATCCATGGCAATGATATCGCCAGTCTGGATGCCTAGTGCTTCTGTACCAGCCTTGTCATGGACATTTTCATCCAGAAGAATCTCCATGTTCTCTTCCTTGATCTCAACAGGCATATCTGCTACATGCGCAGATGGCTCGGTATTCAGAACCATGCCCGTATAGCTTCTGCCATCTCTCGTGAAGACAGTGCAGTTTTCTCCATCCGCGGTTCTCCACTGATGGCCGCCGAGGGTCGTCGGCCGCAGCCTGCCGTTCGTCTTGATGGACCGTACCATCGCGCCGAGCGTATCCACATGAGCTGCTAATACCAGGGGATTTCCGTCACCGCCAAGCGTGACGGAAACGTTCCCCTTGCGGGATCGCTCGGGCTGATACCCAAGCTCTGAAAGGTGTGAGAGAAGATAGTCAGTGACCTGATGCGTATAGCCGGTAGGACTGGCAATGGAAGTGAGGTGAATCAGCTGATCAGAAATGTATGAATAGATCTGTTCCATAGAATGCTCCTTGCAGGAATCAGCATACAGATGAAATCCGATTCTGTCTTCCTGCATGCATGGATTATCCCATGACAACTTCTACTTCAGCTTCTTTCGCTGTGCTGATCGGAAGCACATGGCCTTCGATCTCTTTTCCGTCCATGGTGATTGAGACGATGCCCTTCTGGACATTGTCCGGATTTGCAACATGGATATGATAAGTGGTTCCGCGGTATTTTCTCGTTACAGTGAAGTCGCCGAATCCTTCCGGCACGCAAGGATTGATGGACAGACCGTACAAGGTCGGATAGACACCGAGAATATACTGGGAGATATCAGCAAAGGTCCATGCGGCGGTTCCTGTGAGCCAGGAGTTCTTTCCCTGGCCGAAGAACTTTGCGTCTTTCCCTGCTACCATCTGGCAGTAGACATATGGTTCTGCTGCGTGGATTTCAGAGATTTCCTCGGTATAGGCAGGACATGTTCTGCGGTAGATCTCGAAGGCCCGGTTGCCGTCTCCGATTGCGGTTTCTGCAATCGAAACCCATGGGTTGTTATGGCAGAAGATACCGCCATTCTCTTTGTATCCAGGCGGGTAGGAGCTGATTTCGCCGAGTTCGAGATGATAGACCGTATAGGCAGGCTGCAGGATCATGATGCCGTACTTGGTATCAAGCTTTTCCTGAACCGACTTCAGGGCTTTCGCGGCAAGGCCTTCTTTGATGCCGACGCCTGCCAGCACGCAGAATCCCTGCGGTTCAATGAAGATCTGTCCTTCTTCGCATTCATGAGAACCGACTTTATTGCCT
>SAMEA3663095__coassemble_2363_pt1 | contig 8457 bp, 6 predicted proteins | sample SAMEA3663095__metabat2_high_PE_014 | metagenome-assembled genome bin SAMEA3663095 (sample SAMEA3663095) | pig gut metagenome | biome: pig gut; feature: pig-associated habitat; material: faeces | place: France | collected 2012
AGACCGAATTACTACTCCCTTATCCTAAAATAAGTGCAGCTGGCTGACCATCTGGATGATGGTTTTGCCGACTACGCTTATACCGTACTAAAAGACACCTCCCATTTCTGAGAGATGTCTCTTCGTGATTCAGATATTACTGTTCGTTCTGCAGCTTGACCTTGCTGACAAGCTTGTTGTAACGGACCTGTGCATCGGAGAGTGTCTTTGCGAACATCTTCTCTGCAACTTCCTCGCCTCTGACTTTCGGCAGATTGAAGTAACGAGCCTCATTCATCAGGAAGGCATTGAACTTCGTCCAGTCAGGCTCCTTGGAGTCGATGGTCAGCGGCTTCTCGAGACGCGGATCATAACGGTACAGAACCGTGTAGCCGCACTCTACTGCTGCCTTCTGGACAAGCGGAGCCTTGATCAGGCCGCCCTTGATACCATGCTCTGCGCAAGGGCTGTAAGCGATGATGATGGACGGACCATTGTAGCTCTCAGCTTCCTTGAATGCACGGATGGTCTGAGTCTGGTTTGCACCCATGGATACGGAAGCAACATAGCAGGTACCATATTCCATGAAGATCTGGCCCATATCCTTCTTAGCAGTCGGCTTGCCGCCAGCAGCGAACTTCGCGATCGCAGAAGCCTGGGAGGACTTGGAAGCCTGTCCGCCAGTGTTGGAATAGGTCTCGGTATCGAGAACGAGAACGTTGACGTTCAGGTTGTTAGCCATGACGTGATCGAGTCCGCCGTAGCCGATATCATAGGACCAGCCATCGCCGCCGATGATCCAAACGGACTTGCCGACGAGATCGCGTTCCATATTGAGCAGTTCCTTGACTGCTTCGTTGGAGCTTGCCTTGAGGTCAGCAACGAGCTTGTCCTTGACAGCTCTCTGCTTCTCACGGTCATCGTTCGCATCGATATAAGTCTGGAAGTCTGCCTTAAGTTCCGGTTCAACCTTATCGAGGTTCTCTTCCATGATCTTCAGGATACGAGCTTCCTTGTAAGTCTGTGCAACAGCCATACCGAAGCCGTATTCAGCGTTGTCTTCGAACAGGGAGTTTGCCCAGGTGACACCCTCGCCATTCTCATCCGTAGCAAACGGAGTAGAAGGAATAGCGGAGCAGTAGATCATCGAGCATCCGGTAGCGTTAGCAACCATCATGTCCTTGCCGAACAGCTGGGTAGCAAGACGATAGTACGGAGCTTCGCCGCAGCCCGGGCAGCAGCCGGAGACTTCGAAGTACGGACGCATCAGAGATATGCCAGCTTCGGTAGCAGGGTTGCCATACTGAGGCTTGTAAGAAGTCTTCTTGTAGAGGTAATCAGCAACCGGCTCTTCGTTGCGCTGGGTGTTGACATCCATAGCAGAGAGTGCCTTGGTCGGGCAGACGGTAATGCAGACGCCGCAGCCTACGCAGTTCATCGGGCTGATCTGGATACGGAACTTCAAGCCGGCATCCTTAGCTCCCTTGTACATCGGGGAAGCATCCTTGACGGACCACTCAGCACCATTTTCCTTAGCGATCTCAGCAGCCTTAGCCTCTTCTTCCGGAGTCAGCAGGAAGGAACGGATCGTAGCATGCGGGCATGCAAATCCGCACTTGCCGCACTCGATGCACTTAGCAGAATCCCATGCCGGAACCAGAGCAGCAATGTCTCTCTTCTCACGGAATGCGATGTTCTCAGGAATCGATCCATCGATGACATCTTCCTTCATGAATTCGGATACCGGCATATCTTCGCCTTCGAGGGCGTTGATGCGCTGGACGAAATCATCATAGTGGCGATCGCCTGTGGTCGTGTACAGCGGAGCGCTGCAGTCGAGATCAGCCCATTCCGGCTTCACATCGACCTTGACCAGTCCGGAGCCGCCCATCTCAATTGCAGAGATGTTGGCATTGACGACATCCTCACCCTTGCGAGCATAGGTGTGTCTAGCACTGTCCTTCATGAGCTCGAGGGACTTGCTGTACGGCATGATCTGCTCGTTGAGCTTGAAGAATGCGGACTGCAGGATCGTATTGGTATGACGGCCCATATGGCACTCGATCGCCAGACGGGTAGCGTTGATGATGTAGAAGTTTGCATGCTTCTTAGCAAGACCTGCGAGCATGCGGTTCGGCATCTTGGAAGCAATCTCGTCTGCAGAGAAGGTTGTGTTCAGAAGGAACGTGCCGCCTTCCTTCAGCTGACGGACCATGTCGAACTTATAGCAGTAGCTGTCCAGCGAGCAGGAGATGAAGTCTGCCTGATCGATGTAGTACGGAGAATGGATCGGGGACTTGCCGAAACGCAGATGCGAACGGGTAACGCCGCCGGCCTTCTTGGAGTCGTACTGGAAATAAGCCTGGGAATACAGATCCGTGTTGTTGCCGATGATCTTGACGGTGGACTTGTTCGCGCCGACAGTTCCATCAGAACCAAGACCGAAGAACAGGCAGGAAGTATAATCGGACTTCACCTTCAGCGGAACCGGATCCAGAGACAGATGCGTCACATCATCGTTGATGGACAGCGTGAACTCTTCCTTCGGATTTTCCTTCTTGAGTTCTTCATAAACTGCATTGATGTCAGACGGGTTGGTATCCTTGGAGGACAGTCCGTAGCGGCCGCCGATGATGGTCAGGCCTTCATGATGCTTGAGGGCATCGCAGACATCCAGATACAGCGGCTCTCTGGAGCCGATTTCCTTGGAACGATCCAGAACAGCAATCTTCTTGACCGTCTTCGGGAGAACTGCTTCAAGATACTTGACGGAGAACGGACGATACAGATAAACCTTGATCAGACCTACCTTCTCGCCTTCTGCAGTGAGCGTATTGATCGTCTCGGTGATGGTATCCGTCACGGAACCCATAGCGACGATGACACGTTCAGCATCCGGAGCACCGACATAAGTAAACGGTGCATAGTTGCGGCCAGTGTGCTCGGAAACAGCCTTCATGTACTTAGCAGCGATATCAGCAACTGCTGCATAGTGCTCATTCTGAGCTTCACGAGCCTGGAAGAAGACGTCATCGTTCTCGTTGCCGCCGCGGACAATCGGATTGGTATGCGGGTTCATCGCATGCGCACGGAATGCCTCGAGCTTGTCAACCGGCAGCAGAGACTTCAGATAGTCATAGTCCATGACTTCGATCTTGTCGATTTCGTGAGAAGTACGGAAACCGTCGAAGAAGTGCATGACTGGTACAGAACCGTCAATGGCAATCAGGTGAGCAACGCCAGCCAGATCCATGCAGTCCTGAACGGAGTGAGAGCACATCATGACAACACCAGTCTGACGGCATGCATAGACGTCCTGGTGATCGCCGAAGATGGAAAGTGTATGAGTTGCTAATGTACGAGCTGCGACGTGAAGAACGATCGGCAGCATTTCTCCGGACCACTTGTAGAGGTTCGGGATCATCAGCAGAAGTCCCTGGGATGCAGTGAACGTTGCCGCAAGTGCACCGCCCTGAGCAGCTCCGTGAACAGCGCCAGCAGCGCCGCCTTCTGCCTGCATTTCAACCACCTTAACCTTATCGCCGAAGATGTTGGTGCGGCCTGCTGTAGCCCATGCATCAACGTTCTCAGCCATCGGTGAAGACGGTGTGATCGGATAGATTCCTGCTACTTCAGTAAACGCATAAGCACTATGCGCAGTAGCGGTATTTCCATCCATTGCTTGGAAAACCTTTTTCTCTGAACTCATATGTCCTCCTGTTATGTTACGGGTTCATTATATGACAAATTTTCATGAAATATGAACTTGTTTTCTGCGGGATTTCCCGCATGAATCCATGAAATATGCAATTCTGTATATTATTTCAGCAATTTCTGAAAAAATGAAAAAGCCTTTCGGAAGGCTTTCTCCTGTTGTTATTTCTGCTGCATCGAGCGCATGACCGCTTTGATCTGCGCTTCGCTAGGCTTTCTGCCCATCTGCATGAACATTGCCCGGATCATCTTCTCCGTAACCGGAGGATTCTCCTTCAGCTGCTTCTCGAAATTCTTTCTTGTGAAATAGAAGCTGATCAGCGCGCCGACGGCACCGCCTAATACAAACCACAAAAGGGAAGACCAGAATACTGACATAACCTCACTCCTCTATCTGCCTTGAAACATGCTTTTATTCTATCTTGAAACATTCCCCTTTTCAATCCTGCGTTGCCTATCAGGTGTCTTCGGTTCTAGAATAAAGGTCATGAAATTACTGCGATTAGCCTGCTGTCTCGTGCTGCTGTCGGCCAGCACATCTGTTCCTGTCTCTGCCGAAGAATCTGCATCTCCTCCTGAAACTTCCATCACGGATTACGAAGAAACCAATGCGCCTTCCATCACCAGCACGTACTGCTATCTCATGGATGCCGATACGAACCAGGTGCTGCTGGACCGCAATGGCGAAGATCGGATGGAACCTGCTTCGATGACGAAGATGATGACTGCGATCCTGACAATTGAGCATCTCGATCTCAATCAGGAAGTCACGATCACCGATGCGATGTGGGATGGCCTCATCGAGGCCAATGCCAGCGTCGCCGGCTTCTGGCCAGGCAATACGGTAACGGTGAAAGACCTGCTGTATGGAATTCTCCTGCCCAGCGGTGCCGATGCCGTGCAGGCAGCTGCGATCACGGTCAGCGGCAGTGTCTCCTCCTTCATCGATCTCATGAATGAGAAAGCTGCAGAACTCGGCATGAATGATACGCACTTTGCCAATGCGACCGGTCTTCATGACAGCGATCATTACAGTACCGCCCATGATATGGCCATCCTGCTGCAGTACTGCATTCAGAACGATACGTTCTGTCAGATTCTCTTAACCCCTTCCTATACGACCGGACCGATTGATGCGTCCGGCACGACGGTAACGCTCTCCTCCTCTGTCTGGTCCATGGTCAACAATGGCGAGAACAGCTATTCCATCGATGGCTTCCTCGGCGGGAAGACCGGCTATACGACAGAAGCCGGCAGATGTCTCGCCAGTCATGCCGAAGTCAATGGGATGCATCTGATCCTGGTCACCGGACAGAGCGAAGGAACCGGCCATGTCGCCGACGCGGCCACGCTTTATAACTGGTATGCCCGGAACTACAGCCGCAGAACCATCTTAGAAGCTGGCCAGTCCATCGCCTCGATCCCGGTCGTCTATTCCCTGCCGGAGGCAACCTTAGAAACGTCCGCAGCAGATACCGTGACCATGGATCTTCCGTCAGATGCAGAAGTCTCCATTGTCTCAGATCTTCCGGAAACGATCGAAGCACCCATCAGCGCAGGTCAGCAGCTTGGTACCTATTCTGTGTCAGTGAATGATCAGATTCTCTATACTGCTTCAGCAGTTTCAGATCAGTCCGTATCCAGAAGCACGCTTGCCGTGATCCTGGCCAGGCTGGATGATCTCTGGACGAGTCACCGTGTCTTCGCCATTGCCCTGATTGTTCTGATTCTTCTCTTGATCCGCATCATCCATGTGCAGATCCATAATGCGAGAGTCAGAAAAAAGCGCCGCAATCGGAAACATCGGCGCCACAGCTGAATAATAATGCATGCAGGGAGCAGCCATTCAGCTGCTCCCTTTCTGTGTCATCAGAATACCTGCAGATCTCCGCTGGTCGTCGTGACATCAATCCGGTTGGTTCCCTGGATCAGATGCGTGCGGATTTCCGCACCTCCGGACACAGATGTGAAGTTCACTTCTGCTCCGGAAATACGGGAAGTATCAATTTCATAATCACCGGAAGCAGATTTGATCCTGAGATCCTGAAAATCATTCTTCAGGTTCAGATGTCCATCGCCGCTTGCGGACGTGATCGATCCTTGTTCAAACCCGGGGAATGACAGATCGAGGTCACCTGAAGCAGTCCTGATCGCAAAGCGTTCTGCCTGAGCAAGTTCCCCGTTCAGATCCCCGGAGGCAGACGTAACAGACCATTCCTCTGCCATCGGCTTCTCAAAGTTCAGATCGCCGGAAGCAGTATGAATCGTGACCTTCTGAAGTCCTTTCGGAAAACGCACAATCAGATCTTTATCGGAACCATCGGAGATGCTGAACCCGAAGAACCTGCTGATGAGGGTATGTTCCTGGATCGTCAGCTTATTCCCGGACACATGCTGGTCCATATTGCTGCCGCATTCCACTTCCAGCAGACCGCTGTCCGTTCCGACCAGAACAACATCAGTGCTGGTAACATTGATTTCCAGTTCCGTGATTTCTTTCGGATAATTTTCCGCAGTTTCTGATTCTTCTGATTCCTGCTGAGAGGCAGCCATCACCTGCAGGGAGTTTCGGAGATTCATCGGGCTTCTGCCCTCCTTTTTCCGGATTTCTTCAAGAATTCCGGAAAGATCTCCGATGGAATCGATCACGGTCATGAATGCTTCTGCCTCACTCTGTCCGCTTCCGATGCATTCCTGATACCGGTCCTCGCAATTAGCGAGCAGCTCTTCCTTGAGCTCTTCTACTTCCTTCGAAGAATCAAAGCTGGCAAATAATCCCTCAATATAAACTCTGAGACGATTCATATCATTGTCCTTTCTTGGTCGCTCACTTCTGATCATCCGAGCGGATCAGCTTTTCAATCAGGTTCTGGGCATCTTCCCATTCCTGAATCCCCTGTTCATACCTTGTTTTTCCTGAATCCGTGATCCGGTAATACCGTCTTCTTGCTCCGTTGTTTTCATCACCCCAGTAGGATTCAATCAGCCCATCCTGCTCGAGTCTGCGGAAGGCGGTATACAGGGTAGCTTCCTTCAGTTCATACTTTCCCTCTGACAGTTCCCGGATCTTCTTGTTGATTTCATAGCCATAGCTATCATGATCCTTCAGAAACCGGAGAATGATGAGATCAGTATTCCCACGGATCAGATCTGCAGCAATTCCAGCCATCAGCTTCTCCTTCCAGTGTAATCAATCACGCCATGAACCTTTGCCAGGTTCTTCTCCCATTCCGTTACCGGCGTATGGTAGATGCGGATTTCTTTCTGGTCTTTCCGCAATGCTTTCTTCTCGGTTTCATTCTTCTTCATACCCTTTACCTCACACCCATAATTTATTCTTAGTTACCTCATCTGTCAAGGTATATTGATAAAGAATATATAGCATAATTCGTTGATACTTAAATGTCTATCAGAAATCGGCCTGCGGAGAATAGATGATCGTTCCGCAGATTGAAAAACTGCAGTCCTGAAGATTCAGAACTTGCAGAAATATGTTTCCGCACAATGCTCTGAAGAAGATTTTATTTTTCTGAAGAGTCAGAATTTCTGCTCAGTCTTTCTGCAGAAATACTGCCATGTTTCCTACGGGAAAATTAACGGAAAAGGCACAGCAGGTCCATGATCCGCCGGCGTTCTCAGAAGGCAGTGCACTGCCAGCATCAGCTCTGAATCGTACTCAATCATGCACGCTGGGATCGTATTTCCAGTCATATTGTGCAGAATTCAGAACTATGCGGCGAAAGAAAAGCGGGCACCGTACTGATGTCCGCTCATTTCTCAATATTACCGGAAGGTTGATATGTTCCCTCTTAAGTAGAGGTGGGTGTCCTTGGTCTTCCATCAGGATTCCCGGGCGCACCGGGCATTCACAACAGGCGTCGCCAGTCAGAACTCCCTTATATCAATGTGTTGGAAAAATATGTGTTCCCTCCGGCAATTAAACTATATCAGATCCCTGTTCTTCATGTATAGTCTTGACAACCGGCAATGATGCGAGAAGAGAGGTTCCTGATCCAGATCTTCTGTAATAGTTTTCAGAAGATTACTGTTTCTTTGAAATCTCGATGCCGAGTACTTTCAGCTGATCGTCATCGACGACATTCGGAGATTCGCTCATCAGATCCAGCGAGCTGTTGGTAGTCGGGAAGGCAACGACATCACGGATATTGTCCGTTCCGAGAATCACCATGCAGAGGCGTTCCAGACCGATGCCGACTCCTCCATGAGGCGGAGTGCCGAACTTGAAGGCATCCAGGAAGAAGCCGAACTTCTGCTTGGCCTGTTCCATCGTGAGGCCGATGGCTTCGAAGACCTTCTCCTGCAGTTCCTGATCGTGGATACGGATGGAACCTGAGAGCAGTTCATAGCCATTGAGCACGAGGTCATAGGCACGGGAGCTGACGTGTTCCGGATCCGTGAAGAGCTTGTCGATATCAGACTCTTTCGGAGCAGTAAACGGATGATGTGCCGCAACCCAGCGCTGATCGCTTTCTGACCATTCGAACATCGGAAATTCCGTAACCCACAGGAACTTGAAGACATTATTCTTCACGAGTCCGAGTTCATGGGCAAGCTTCACACGCAGTGCACCGAGAGAGGTTTCTGCAACCCGCGGCTTGTCCGCAACAACCAGGACGAGATCATTGTCCTTGAGGTCCAGTCTGGAAATCACTGCCTGCTTCTCTTCTTCGGAAAGCCCCTTGGCAATGGAACCGGAGAGCACTCCGTTCTCCATCTTCAGGTAAGCGAGCGCATGTGCCTTGA
>SAMEA3663095__coassemble_2368_pt1 | contig 8434 bp, 9 predicted proteins | sample SAMEA3663095__metabat2_high_PE_014 | metagenome-assembled genome bin SAMEA3663095 (sample SAMEA3663095) | pig gut metagenome | biome: pig gut; feature: pig-associated habitat; material: faeces | place: France | collected 2012
ACAATTACCTGATAATCATTCTTCATGGTTCAGCTCTTCCAGGAAAGACTCCAGTTCCGGATGTGCCTCTTCTTCCAGGATCCGGAATTCCGTCTTCGGTATCCTCAGCTTCTCTGCTGAGATCCGCAGTCTATAATACGTCACTCTTCCCAGGAATTCGAGCAGGCGCTCAGAATGATCTTTTGCCTGCGAAACAAACGGCAGCGCAACGATCATCTTCTTCTCATCAATGCGGATCAGATCCGTATGGCTTCCCCGGATCAGCTCAAAGTCTTTCTGCTCTTCCAGACATCTCTTTGCAAGACTCCTGGCTTTTGATTCTTCTGATCTGGTCAGCGAAGGATCCAGAATCTCGGAATGGATGAATGCCATCTGCTGACGCAGTTCATCCTTGCGGAAAATCGTCTCCCGCTCACGGCTCTGCGAACTGGACCATACATCAATTCCGATCTTCTCAGCTTCCTGCAGAATCCGGACGGTAACCGATGGATCATCCTGATCCAGATAGGTGAAGCTTTCCAGCTTGTCATTGATCGTGATCCCGATATCCTTCGGATATACCGGTTCCAGAAAGAACACGACATCCGTCAGATACAGTCCCGTCATCTTCTCCGGAACTTTATGATCTCTCGACGCCTTCTCGATTGTCCTCTGCATATCCTGCAGATTGTCATATCCGTTCAGCGTTCCGTAGCGGTTCCACATCTGCTTCAGATTCAGCATATGCATGCTGTCGAAATGCGCATACCCGACCAGACCCTTCTTCTTTCCCCGCAATCCGCGGGCATAGAAAAACAGCAGATCTCCCTTATGAAAATCTGAAAACCCGGTCCGTGCAGAAAGCCGCCAGAAATTGATATTGCGGCTTCCGCACAGACGGTGATATTCAATCATTTTCTGATCAGTCGCATACGCAATGGAACTCATTTCTTACCCCTGATTCTCAGAAGATTCCGTAGCTGTTTCCGTTCTCGTCAATTCCCATATGCAGCGCTGCCGGATCTTTCGGCAGTCCCGGCATCGTCAGAATAGAGCCCGTATACGCAACGATGAACCCAGCACCTTTTGAAATAGAAAGATCTCTGACATGGATGACAAAGCCTGTCGGTCTGCCCTTGAGATCCGGATTATCACTCAGCGAAGACTGCGTCTTGGCCATGCAGATTGGAAGACGATCCCATCCCTGTTCCTTGTAGAATGCAATCTTCTCTTCTGCCTCCGGAGAGAACTCAGCTCCATCTGCACCGTAGATCTTCTGTGCAATCAGAGAGATCTTGTTTTCGATGGAATCATTCACATCATACAGCGGCGCAAATGCATTCGGTTCGTCGCAGAGCTTCACGACATGCGAAGCAAGCTCTTTCGTTCCTTCGCCGCCCTTTGCCCAGCCATCAGACTCTTCAACAGGGTATCCCTTTTCTCTGCACCAGTTCAGAAGTGCTTCCACTTCTGCCGGAGTATCTTTCGCGAATTTGTTGATCGCGACAATATACGGAACATGATACTGGCTGATGCTGTCGATATGCTTTTCGAGATTCGAAGCACCTGCAAGCATGGCTTCCACATTTTCCTTTTCCAGATCTTCCTGCGCAACTCCGCCATGCATCTTCAGAGCTCTTACCGTCGCAACGATCACAACCGCATCCGGCTTGAGACCGGCAGTGCGGCACTTGATATCGAAGAACTTCTCAGCTCCGAGATCCGCACCGAAGCCTGCCTCTGTCACGACATAGTCTGCAAGCTTCAGAGCTGTCTTGGTTGCGATGATGGAATTGCAACCATGAGCGATATTGGCAAACGGACCGCCATGGATCAGAACCGGTGTATGCTCCAGCGTCTGTACCAGATTCGGCTTGATTGCTTCTTTCATGACCACTGCTGCAGCACCATCAACCTTCAGATCTTTTACCGTCACCGGCTTATGATCATACGTATATGCCACGATACACTCACCGATCCGGTTCTGGAAATCCTTCAGATTCTCAGACAGGCAGAGCACTGCCATGACTTCTGACGCAACTGTGATCACGAAATGATCCTTGCGTTCGACTCCGTTGGTCTTCTTGTTCTGCGCAATCGTGATATCGCGGAGCGTGCGGTCGTTCATATCCATGCATCTCTTCCAGACAACCTGCTCCGGATCGATATTCAGTTCATTTCCCTGATAAATGCTGTTATCGAGAACTGCAGCAATCAGGTTATTGCACGTCGTGATTGCATGCATGTCTCCGGTGAAGTGAAGGTTGATCTCTTCCATCGGAACAACCTGCGCATAACCGCCTCCGGCGGCACCGCCCTTGAGACCGAATACCGGGCCAAGAGACGGTTCACGCAGACATGCCATTGCTTTCTTTCCGATCTTTGAAAGACCATCTGCCAGACCGATCGTCGTGGTTGATTTTCCTTCTCCGGCTTTCGTCGGCGTGATCGCTGTGACGAGAACCAGCTTTCCATCAGGACGGGAGCCGATTTCATCATGAATCTTCAGAGAGACCTTAGCTTTATCATTTCCATAAGGTTCCAGATACTTCCGGTCGATCCCTGCACGATCTGCAATCGTGAAGATGTCTTCCAGTTTTGCTGCCTGTGCAATTGTCAGATCATTGTTCATAATTCCAGCTCCCTTTCCTTCCTTACATTTTTCTGCGATCAGACAGCGCATGGCTCAGCGTCATCTCATCTGCGTAATCCAGCATTCCCCCAGCCGGCAAGCCATGGGCAATTCTGGTTACCAATAAACCCGGACACTTCTGCTTCAGCAGACGATCCAGATACATTGCCGTTGTTTCTCCGTCCATCGTTGCATTAGTAGCGATGATCACTTCCTCTGCATGCATGGCGCGCTCCACAAGCAAATCAAGATTCAGATCCTCCGGCATGATTCCCTTGGTGGAAGAAATCAGTCCATTCAGCACATGATAGACTCCGTGATATTCTCCCGTATTCTCCATGGCAATCACATCCTTTGGAGACTGAACCACGAAGATCTGCTTATGATTCCGATCCGGATCACTGCAGATCGAACACTCTTCTCCTTCAGAAAGATTTCCGCAGATGCTGCAATGATGCAGCTTTTCCTTCACATCAATCAGTGCTTCTGCAAATTCCCTGACCTGTGACTCTTCCATCTCACTGATCAGAAGTGCATACCGCTCCGCAGTCTTAGCACCGACTCCTGGAAGTTTCCGGAAACATTCAATCAGTTTTTCCAGACTAGCCGGATACATTCTTTACATCCCCGGCATGCGGACGCCCTGTGTCACAGAGCCCATCTTCGCTTCCCGATCAGCTTTTGCTTTTGCCTGCGCATCATTGACTGCAAGCATGACCATATCCTGCAGCATATCCTTGTTCTCCTTATCAAGAAGATCTTCATCAATGGAGACTTCAGTCACTTCATTCTTGCCATTTACTTTGACTTCCACTCCATTGTTCTTTCCTTCATAGATTGTTGCGTCCAGCTCTTCTTCAATCTTTGCAAGCTTGCGCTGCATCTGCTGCGCCTGCTGCATCAGTCTCTGCATATCCATACTCATTTATCTCCTTCTATGATTTCCACATTCTCTGCTCCGAATAATTTCAGAGTCTTCTCTTCAGGAGTCAGTTCTTTTTCTACTTTCTTCTCGGGTTCTTCATAGCGATGAACCACCATCGCTTCCGGAAGGGCTTTGCCCTTCATCAGCGAAGCATAATGACTTCTCACTTCCGCATACAGATCCGCTGATGCTGCAAACGGCATCTTATCAATTCCATTTGATTTCAGATATTCATAGAACCCGCGGTTGAAATCCGCCTCAGAAATCTGATTGACCACCGCCTGAGTTCTGCAGATGAACAGAATGCGATCCGCACCGGAAGCACCAAGATCACACTGTCGAAGCACTCCGATATAGCGATTCATCTGAATTCCGCCTGTCAGCTTTTTCAGAATCTCATCATCTGCTTTCTTGTCTGCCTTTGTGCAGGAGACAAGGAATGCCGTCAGGTGATCGAGATCCAGCAATTCAATTTTCTTTCCGGAATCCGTCTTCAAAACGGGTTCTGGTTTCTCTTCCGCAGGATTTATCGAAGGAATCGTATCAGCCGGTTCCGTTTTCATGCTTGCATGGAAGCTCACCGGTTCCGGTTCTTTCTTCTTTTCAGGTACATAAGGTTTTTCTTCTGCAGGTTCAGAAGTTCGTATCACCGCTTCAGAAGGCGTCATAAGCTCCATGCATGCAATCTCGAATACCTGAGCGGTGCTCTGCGCATTGCGATACTGGTTCTGCGCATCCATCAGCGTGCGTATCATATCCAGCAGCTCTCTTGAAGAGTGTCCTTCTGATACATGACAAGCCTGCTGTTCCGTCAGCACATGAAGCAGCGAAGCATCCGAGGTGTAATTCCAGATCACCCCATCTTTCAAGGCACTGATCAGATCTGCGGTCAGACGTTTCAGATCAATTCCATGCTGTTCTGAGTTGGTGATCCGATCCAGGACTCCAGCCAGATTCTTTGCAAAGATATCATCAAGAAGACCGATCTTCTCTTCAGCAGATGCAAGTCCGTAAATCTCATCGATAGATTCTTCCGTGATATTATCAGCGGAATAAGAAGCTGCCTGCTCGAGGATACTCAAGGCATCGCGCATGCCGCCATCCGACAGTTCTGCAATCTTCTCTGCCGCATTCTGATCAAGATGGAAATTCTCCTTTGATGCAATCAAAAGCAGATGATCTTTGATCAGCGTCGTATCCACCTTCGAGAAATCAAATCTCTGGCATCTTGAAATAATCGTATTGATCAGCTTCTGAGGATCTGTTGTTGCCAGAATGAAGATCACATGTTCCGGTGGTTCTTCCAGAGTTTTCAGCAGTGCGGATGCAGCACTCGTACTCAGCTGATGAACCTCGTCGATGATATAGACTTTATGCTTACCCATCATCGGTGCAAGACGGGACCGTTCAATCAGATCTCTGATATCTTCGACATGCGTTTCATTTGCCGCATTGATTTCAATAATATCAGGGTGCGTTCCCTCAATTGCCGCTTTGCAGTTTGCACAATGGCCGCAGGGAGCTTCTGCCGGATTCTCGCAATTCACTGCCCTGGCAAGCAGACGAGCCATCGTGGTCTTTCCGGTTCCGCGAGGACCGCAGAAAAGATATGCATGACCTACTTTATTTTCCTTCAGCGCATTTTTGATGGAGCGAACGACATATTCCTGGCCGACGACTTCATCAAACGTCTGAGAACGATATTTCTGATACAGTGCCAAACGACTCATGGAATTCCTCACAAACTAATACAATTATAACAAAATCCCGTACACATAAACGGCACGGGATATACAGTTATTGAGCCTTTCTGAACTCATTTCTGTCTCTTTTTTTCTTCTTTCTCTTTTCCCGGAAGAAGTCAGAGAGAATCGCAGAGCACTCTGGCTGCAGAATACCGGAATGGATCTCCTTCGGATATGTTCCGATATGGCGGATCGTCTTGATCTGGACCAGAGAATCTACCGTTCCTCCTTTCGGATCACTAGTTCCATAATATAATGCATGGATTCTTGAAAGACCTATTACCCCGGTGCACATCATGCATGGTTCCAGGGTCACATAAAGATCGCAGTCATCCAGGCACCATGTCCCGAGTTTTGACGAAGCTTTCCGGATTGCAAGCATTTCTGCATGCGAATCTGCCTTCTGATTTTTCTCTCTGAGATTATGTGCACGCGAAATGACTTTCCCATCACGGACGATCACTGCCCCGACCGGAACTTCATCAATCGCTCTCGCCTTCTCCGCTTCACGGAGTGCAAGTCTCATGAAATCTTCTGCAGTCTTTTCTTTCATAGAAATAAAAAGTGGTACACGCAGACATAAGTAGGTATGGCTGCTTCCTTCCGGACCTGACCAGGTTGTATACCATGTCTGCTGTACCAAGGTGATTATACCGGAAACAGAAGCTTTCATCAACTTCCGGAATCAGCGTTTTCAGGACCTTCTGAAACCCGCATAAATAAGCCATTTTCCGGCATCCAATGCTGAAACGTCCGTTTTCCGGAATCGAATTTTTATTTTGCATATCATTACCAATCTCATTTTCGTTCATCGCTCATTTCAGCATCACAATTTTACTGATCAGATTTTCTCTGTTCTGTCCTCGGAGATGCCTCATCTTGACGTTAGGGAACTAGTCAGCAATCCATTCATGGAGAATTCCATACATTTCACGAATCCAGTAAGAAGGCAGAACATACCACGGAGTCGGGGAACCAAGCAATTCGTAGTCCAGATGGTAATGCCGGGCAAGGCATCCAGCTCGATACAGATGGAAGTCAGAAGTGACAATCAGGACGGAGGTACTGAGATGATTATTCTGCAGGACCGCTTCAGAATATTCAATATTTTCTCTGGTGGAATGAGATTGGTTTTCCAGATAGATTCGGTCGGATCCGATTCCATGTTCGATCAGGTAATCTTTCATGGATTCTGCTTCTGTGTATCCCCCCTGATCGTCCAGCCCTCCTGAAACGATAATTGCTGAATGAGGGTTATCATTCAGATATTCAAGTGCAGTATCCAGCCTCTCACGCATTACATCTGATGGTCTGCCATCATCATTGACGCCGCTTCCCAGAATGATTACCGTGCTGTTCTCCTTCTGACCATTGCTACGAACGGACAGGATCAGACCAGTTGTAATCACTGCCAGGGAAATGACAGCAGCAATGACTAGATATAAGATGGAGCAAATCACTTTATAAAATCTGCTCTTATGTCTGCTGCACCATTCTCTGATTTGGCAGTGATATTTTGCCGCCAGAAATATCAGTACTGAGACAATCAGACCCGTATTTGTTCCGATATTCCAGTATCCTAATCCTTCTGTGCATAGAAACCATATGGTTCCGAACAGACCTGCTATCTCCAGTATCTTCATAGTCTTGGCCATTGTTTCACGTGAAACATTTTTAGTTGTTCTCTCTTATTATATCTTCCCTTTCTTCATAAAAAAGACAGGAGTCTGACTCTCCTGTCTTACGAGGGAAGAACTCTGAAGATTACAGAGTGTTCTTCTTTTCTTTCTTCGGGACAAGAATTTCCTGGCCGCCCATATAAGGACGAAGCGGTTCAGGGATTCTTACAGTCCCATCAGCCTGAAGGTTGTTTTCAAAGAAGGCAATCAGCATTCTCGGCGGAGCAACAACCGTGTTATTCAAAGTATGAGCGAAGTAGTTGCCCTTTTCTCCCTTGATGCGAATGCCTAGTCTTCTTGCCTGGGCATCACCGAGGTTGGAGCAGCTGCCTACTTCGAAGTATTTCTTCTGACGCGGAGACCAAGCTTCGACGTCGCAGCTCTTAACTTTCAGGTCAGCAAGATCTCCAGAGCAGCATTCCAGCGTGCGGACCGGAATATCCAGAGAACGGAAGAAGTCTACACTGTTATGCCAGAGCTCATCATAGTACTTCTTGGAGTCTTCCGGCTCGCAGACAATCACCATTTCCTGCTTTTCAAACTGATGAACACGATACAAACCTCTCTCTTCAATGCCATGCGCACCGACTTCCTTCCGGAAGCACGGGCTGTAGGAGGTCAGCTTATAAGGAAGACGATCTTTCTTCAGCGTACGATTCATGAAGCGGCCGATCATGGAATGCTCAGAAGTACCGATCAGATATAGATCTTCGCCTTCAATCTTATACATCATGTTCTGCATTTCAGAGAAGGACATGACGCCATTGACGACATTTCCGTGGATCATGAACGGCGGAATGAAGTACGTGTATCCCCTGCCAATCATGAAGTCACGTGCGTAGCTCAGAATGGAAGAATGCAGACGAGCAACATCTCCCATCAGATAATAGAATCCATTTCCTGATGTCTCTCTTGCACTATCCAGATCCAGGCCATCCAGGGATTCCAGAATATCCGTATGATATGGAATCTCGAAGTCAGGCACTACAGGTTCACCGAAGCGCTCAATTTCAACATTCTCAGAATCATCTTTTCCAATCGGAACAGAAGGGTCAATGATGTTCGGAATTACCATCATTCTCTTCTTGATTTCATCCTGAAGCTTTTCCTCGCTCGCTTCCAGATCCTGGAGTTCCTTCTCAAGATCCTTTACCTTCTGCTTGGCTGCTTCAGCCTCGTCCTTCTTGCCTTCTCTCATCAGAAGTCCGATTTCCTTGGAGATCCTATTGCGGTCGCCGCGAAGTGCATCGCCTTTTGTCTTTGCATCACGGAACTGCTTGTCGAATTCAGCAACTTCATCAACTAACGGAAGCTTTTCATCCTGGAATTTCTTGCGAATATTCTCTTTCACGAGTTCCGGATTTTCGCGAATAAGCTTGATATCAATCATATAGTCCTCCTGAAAAATAAAAAACACCATCCGATAAGGGACGATGTGTTGATCGCGGTACCACCCTATTTGCCCGGAATGTTT
>SAMEA3663095__coassemble_2385_pt1 | contig 8352 bp, 6 predicted proteins | sample SAMEA3663095__metabat2_high_PE_014 | metagenome-assembled genome bin SAMEA3663095 (sample SAMEA3663095) | pig gut metagenome | biome: pig gut; feature: pig-associated habitat; material: faeces | place: France | collected 2012
TCAAAGCGGGCATCTGCTTCGGAAAGCAGAATCTTCTTCACCGCCAGCGGATCTTCCAGGTATTCCTTCAGCGTGCCATGATCATAGCGCAGCAGCCCTTCCTTGCCGGACGCTCCTGCTGAAATGCCATAGAAGTCCCGGTAATTCCAGTACATCAGATTATGGCGCGATTCATAGCCGCGAAGTGCGAAATTGGAGATCTCATACTGCTGATAGCCATGTTCCGGAAGCGTCCTGCAGATCCATTCATACATGTCTGCCTCCGCATCATCATCGAGATGATTCAGCTTCCTGGCAGCAAATGCAGTTCCTTGTTCGATCGTCAGCGAATACAGCGAGAGATGCGCAGGCTTCAGATCCATGGCATGATATACCGCCTGCTGCAGCTGGGCCATGGTCTGACCAGGCAGCGAATACATGAGGTCCAGCGAGAGATTCGCGATCCCATGCCTCCTCAATAATTCCATGCAGGCGGCCGTATCTTCATAAGAATGATGGCGGTTCATCAGCGCAAGCAGCTCCGGATTATCACTCTGATAGCCGATCGATGCCCGATTGATGCGATGTCGTGCCAGGCATTCTGCCTTGGCTTCATCGAGGGTTTCCGGGTTGACTTCAATCGTGTATTCTTCTGCTTCTTCCGCATACGGATCCAGCATGGAAAGCAGCGCTTCCAGCTGGGTGAGAGAAAGCGCAGTCGGCGTGCCGCCGCCCAGATAGATCGTCTTCAGAGAAGCGGACCGGACCCTTGCCGACAGCTCCTGTTTCAGGGCTTTCAGCCAGGCATCTGCCCGCTCTATGCGATATGGCTCGTGCGTGAAATCGCAGTAGGCACAGATTGAGCGGCAGAACGGGACATGCACATAGAGTGCTTCCGGATGATCAGTGAGAATCATCGTCCATGGACAGAACCGACATAAAGGCTTCCTGCGGAATCACGACGGAACCGACTGCCTTCATTCGCTTCTTGCCTTCTTTCTGCTTCTCGAGCAGCTTCTTCTTCCGGCTGATATCCCCGCCATAGCACTTGGCAAGCACATTCTTGCGCACCGCCTTGATATTCGTGCGGGCAATCACCTTGCCGCCGATCGCAGCCTGAACCGGAATCTCAAACTGCTGCTTCGGGATCAGCTCCTTCAGCTTCACGGTGATCGCCGATCCTCTGGCATACGCTTCTGAGCGATGGATGATGACCGAAAGCGCATCGACCATCTCTCCATTGAGCAGGATATCCATGCGGACCAGGTCATCCGTGCGATAGCCAATCGGTTCATACTCAAGGCTTGCATAGCCCTTCGTGCAGCTTTTCAGCTTGTCAAAGAAGTCAAAGATGATCTCAGAAAGCGGCATCTCATACGTCAGCGTATTTCTGCCGGTATCGATGACTTCCATGCCTTTGTAGATGCCGCGCTTTTTCTGGCAGAGCTCCATGACCGGGCCGATGAAGGTATCAGGCACCATGATCTCTGCTTTGACATACGGTTCTTCGACATGGTCGACTTTGGACGCATCCGGCATCTTGGCCGGGTTGTCGATCTCCAGCATCGTGCCATCAGAAAGAAAGACATGATAGATCACCGAAGGAGCTGTCGCGATCAGATCGAGATTGTATTCCCGCTCAAGCCGTTCCTGGACGACATCCATATGCAGCAAGCCCAGGAAGCCGCAGCGGAATCCGAAGCCGAGGGCTTGCGAGGTTTCCGGTTCATACTGCAGGCTGGCATCGTTGAGCTGAAGCTTGTCGAGCGCATCATGAAGGTCCTGGAACTTGGCCGCATCGCTCGGATACAGGCCGCAGTAGACCATCGGATTCAGTTTCTTGTAGCCGGGAAGAGGCTTGTCTGCAGGATTGTCTGCGGAAGTGACGGTATCGCCGACCCGGACATCATGGATGTCCTTGATCGAAGCCGCAAACCACCCGACATCCCCGCATACCAGCGTATGGACCGGGACTTCTTTCGGGTTGCGGATACCGGCTTCAAGCACTTCATATTCGGCACCGGTTGCCATGAAGCGGATATGATCGCCGACATGGATCTCGCCCTGCCGGATGCGGACAAGCGCAATGACACCGCGGTAGCTGTCATAGATGCTGTCGAAGACAAGCGCCTGCAGCGGTGCTTTCGGATCTCCGGACGGAGCCGGGATCTTGTGTACGATCTGCTCGAGCACCTGATCGACATTGAGACCGGTGCGGGCGCTGATCTCCGGAGCTTCTGAGCAGTCTAATCCGATGATGTTCTCGATCTCATGGCGGACCCGTTCCGGCTGGGCATTGTTCATGTCCACCTTATTGATGACTGGCAGGATCTCGAGATTGTTATCCAGGGCAAGATACGTGTTGGCAAGCGTCTGCGCCTGGACGCCCTGAGTCGCATCGACGACGAGGATCGCTCCTTCGCAGGCCGCAAGCGACCTGGATACTTCATAGGAAAAGTCAACATGCCCTGGCGGATCGATCAGGTTGAACAGATATTCCTGTCCATCCTTTGCATGATAGGAAAGCTGCACGGCATTCAGCTTGATCGTGATGCCGCGTTCCCGTTCCAGATCCATGTCATCGAGGATCTGAGCTTTCATATCGCGTTCCTTGACGGTATCCGTCATCTCGAGGATGCGGTCTGCCAGGGTGCTCTTGCCATGGTCGATATGAGCGATGATGCAGAAATTGCGGATATGGTTCTGGTCAATCATGGATTACCTCATTCAAACTGCCTGCCGATCAGATTCCGGCCGGCACCATTCATAAATGCGTCCGCATCCATGGCATTCTTGCCCTGCATCTGCAGGCGGAATACCTTCAGGATACCGCCCCTGCAGGCGATGCGCATCGCATGGTTCTGGATATCAAGAATTGTTCCCGGGACAGCCGGTTCTTCGGTCTGCTCCATGCGCACTTCCAGGAACTTGATGCGCTTATGGTCAATCATTCCGTAAGGACCTGGTTCTTCCAGCAATGCCCGGCAGTGGTTGTAAAGCTCCGGCATCTGTTCTTTTTCAAAGAAGATCTGCTCCTCTTCCCGGCTGATGTTGCGGGCGATCGTCTTCTGCCTTTCGTCCTGCGGTTCGCCAGCCAGTTCGCCATTCAGATACTTCGGAAGATTCTCTGACAATAGATCTGCCGCTAACGGAGCAAGTTTCCGGAACAGCTGTCCGGAGGTCTCATCCGGATCAACCGGCACAGAAGTGCGGGCAAAGATCCGGCCGGCATCCATCGCATGAACCATCTCCATCAGGCAGATATCAATCGAGGAATCCCCATTCCAGATCGTCCGCTGGATCGGAGCACCGCCCCGGTATTTCGGCAGCGCACTGGGATGGATGTTCAGACAGCCGAAGCGCGGTGCTTCGAGAATCACATCCGGAACAAACTGCCCGTAAGCACAGGTGATGATGAGATCCGGCTTCATTGCAAGGACCCCTTCCGGTTCCTCTTTCAGATTTCTCGGGGCGATGCATGACGTCCCATGTGCTTCTGCCAGCGCATGAACCGGAGTCGGTTCAATGAGATGTTTCCGGCCGATGGGACGGTCCGGCTGCGAAACGACACCGACGACCTGATGGCCATCTTCATAGAGACGATTCAGAATTGCTGCCGCAAATTCTGCGGTTCCGAAGAAAACGATACGGATGGAATCCATGAGCGGGTACCTCCTTGGAAAATTCTCCGTCATTATACCGTATTCCTGCTCGTTCCGGACGTTGCATTTTGAAAGGCCGTAGGTTATAATTCTTTCGTTTGAAACGAAGGAGGTGTGTTCCATGGCAAATATCAAGTCCCAGAAGAAGCGTGCAATCACCAATGCTAAGCGCCAGGCTGCCAATACTGCTAAGCGGACTGAAGTCAAGAATGCGATCAAGGGTGTTCTGACTGCGGTTGAAGCAAAAGATGCAGACGCTGCCAAGAAGGCATATGATCATGCAAACTCGGTTCTGGATAAGGCAGTTGCTGCTCATATCAAGAAGGGCAACTATGCTGCACGCCAGAAGTCCCGTCTTGCCAAGGCTGTTAATTCCATTAACGGCTGAGACGATCAGAAGCGTTGAAAAATATACCCTGTCGGCTGACAGGGTGTTTTTTTATGGATTGACAGATTCGTAAATTGCAAGCCGCCGGGACAGTCTGGCAGCTGTCTCATCTTCCGGACGCTTCGAAAGGATCATGCTCAGCAGCTCTGCCTGCTTCTGACAGTCTTCGAGAAACAGCGGACTTCTTTCGTTCAGAAGACATGGTCCGAGCAGAATCTCACGGTCTGCATAAGGCGCATGTTCCTGCATGCTGAACGAGACAGCGGTATAAACCTTGCCCCGATCATTGACCATGCATTCCTCGTGAATGGTCTTCCTGCGATCGCTGATCCACTTTCTCAATAGATCCGTATCACCGTTTACCTGGACGATGATGCGGCGAAACGAAGGAAGCCTTTCCTCTGCCCGCTCGAGAATTGCCTGCGCGGTATACCAGCCCATGCCGGCAATCACTGCACAATCTGCATCTTCGGGGACCTGCTTGAATCCATCGGATAGAATCGCGAAGACTTTTCCTTCCAGATGCTCTGAAGCGATGTTGGTTTTTGCCGCGGATAACGGCCCTTCTGCAACGTCGCAGGCATAAGCTTTCGGGCAGATTCCCCTCTTCACAAGATCAATCGGCAGATAGCCATGGTCGGTGCCGATATCTGCCAGGATCGTTCCTGAGGGAACAAGAGCAGAGATTGCTTTCAGACGCTGGTTCATTTATCGAAGAAATCCTTGAGGCGCTTGGAGCGGGTCGGATGCTTCAGCTTGCGCAGTGCCTTCGCCTCAATCTGACGGATGCGCTCGCGGGTCACATTGAATTCCTTGCCGACTTCTTCCAGGGTTCTGGTTCTGCCGTCATATAATCCGAACCGCAGGCGGAGAACCTTCTCCTCGCGGTCGGTCAGCCCGGACAGGACGGTGTTGATCTCGTCCTTGAGCAGCTGATTGTTGGCATACTCATCCGGGGACATCGCATCTTTATCTTCGATGAAGTCGCCGAGATGGGAATCATCTTCCTCGCCGATCGGGGTTTCCAGAGACACCGGTTCCAGCGCGATCTTCTGGATCTCCCGGACTTTTTCCGGAGAGATGCCGTCCATGCGTGCACTGATTTCCTCCGCCGTCGGATCTCTGCCGAGTTCCTGCACGAGCTGGCGCTGAACTCTCGTCAGCTTGTTGATGGTCTCAACCATGTGGACCGGAATGCGGATGGTTCTTGCCTGGTCGGCAATGGCTCTCGTGATGGCCTGGCGGATCCACCAGGTCGCATAGGTGCTGAACTTGAAGCCTTTGCGGTAGTCGAATTTCTCGACCGCCTTGACGAGGCCCATGTTTCCTTCCTGGATCAGATCCAGAAACAGCATGCCTCTGCCGACGTATTTCTTGGCAATCGAAACGACGAGGCGGAGGTTCGAGGAGATCAGGATGTTCTTGGCTTCCTCATCCCCTGCTTCGATGCGCTTGGCAATCTCCGGTTCATCTTCCGGCTTCAGCAGCGGAACCCGGCCGATCTCTTTCAGATACATCTTGACCGGATCATTCAGCGAGACGCTCGTTCCCCGGCTGGCGCTGGAATACGCACTGCTGATCGCCCGGGACATGCTGGCGACGGTTTCGACGGAGCTGTCTTTCTCATCTTCTTCCTCATCGCCGGTATCTTCGGAACGATCGTCTTCTTCCTCTTCTTCCTCGTCCTCGAGGTCCATGTCTTCTTCCGAGCTCAGCGCTTCGATGTCTTCTTCTTCCGAGACGGTCATGCCCTCTTCGCTGAACCAGTTCCAGAGAGCTTCCATATCGTCATCGGTCATATCAAGACGGGACAGAGAGGCCAGAATATCCTTCTGATAGATCTCCCCGTCTTTCATATAGACTCTGCGGAATTCTTCCTTCAGCTCATCCAGGGTCTTTAGTTCCTTGTGCTTGTCAGCCGTCCGGTAGATCTCGATCTGGGTATGAGCATCTTCTCTTACCGGCTTTTCAGAAGGAACCGGTGCCTGGTAAGTCCAGGCGGTCTCGTTGTCTGCTTCCGGCAGCGGACCAGGAATATAAGCAGGAAGCTTTCCTGCTTCAAAAGCAGCAGTATTCTCTTTCAGGATTTCCTCATCCTGAAAGATCTCTCTGCGGATTGCAGCAGCTTCCATCATGGAGGCACGCTGTTTCCGGATTGCAGCCTGGTGGCTGCGGGCATTTCCGGAGTATGCAGGCTTCTTCAATGCAGATCCTGCCGGCTTTGTTTCAGCTGTTTCTGTTTTCTTCATCTAGGTACCTCCGTAATTCTTTCAGGCATTCCTGATATTCATTCAGGATGACTTCACGTGTTTCACTGTTCATCGGTGCGGATAGCTGTTCCCGGAAGGCATCAGCCTGCAGGGAACGCACGCTGATCAGCACTTTGCGGATCGCCCCATCGAGGATGCTTTCGTCATACTCTGCCGAATACGCCCAGGAATCTGCAAGCTTGGAGATCAGGTTCTTCTGTTCCTGGCTGTCCGCTTCATCAATCAGAGAAGCGGGTTCAATCTGATCATGCGTGCGGTAGGCATCCACGATCATCATGGCAACCGCATTCCGATCCGGATCAGTCAGATATCCGAGCTTCTCTTCAAATCTTGCCGAGGCACTTCTGCTTGCCAGCATCATCGCCAGGATCTGCTCTTCTGCTTCGCTCGTGCCATCCGGCGTCTTTGTGGGAATACTCTGTTTCGGCACATAAGCTGCCGTCCGGTTCTTCGGCGTGTAATCCAGCCGGAATCCGGAAAGCCTGGAAAGTTCTTCCGTGAAATGGCGGCGGTCAAATTCATCATCGAGCTGATCGATCTCGGCCTGGGCTTTGCGGACAAAGTCTTTCTTTTCCTGATAGCTGTCGAAGTTCGTATGCTTCGAGAGATAGTTCAGGACAAATTCCATCCAGGTGATCTCGGACTTGGCCAGCTGCTGCAGTGCTTCCGCACCGCGCTGGCGGATGATTTCATCCGGATCAAGACCGGTCTTGTTGTCGATCACGGAGACGACGCAGCCCTGAGCTCTGGCCATGCGGGCAGCCCGCCAGGTTGCGGCCTGGCCCGGATCGTCGCCGTCATAGCAGAATACGATCTTTGCGGCAAGGTTCTTCAGGATGCCGATCTGATGCTCGGTGCAGCTCGTGCCCAGGGTGCAGACAGCATTGTCCATGCCGGCTCTGGCAAAGGCGATGACATCGGTCACGCCTTCGCAGACGTAGATCTTTCTCTGCGGGAGGCAGTTCTTGCCCGGTGGGCATTGTAGACCAGATCGCTCTTATGGAACAGTTCGGTGTCTGTGGTATTGATGTATTTGGAAGGATTCTCCGGATCGATCGTTCTCGCGGAGAAGCCGATCGGATTTCCTTCGGCGTCATGAATCGGAAATGTGATGCGGCCGCTGAAAACGTCATGAAGACCAGAGGCAGATGTACGGACCACATTGCATGCGGTCATGTCGCTGTCTTCAAAACCTTTGGCTTCGAGGAATGCATGCAGCGCATCGCCAGGCGGATTGTAGCCGATTGAGAATTTCTCTCGGACGGCCTCATTGAGACCGCGTTTCTCAAGATATGCTTTCTCGGCTTCTGCCTGGGCGGTATTCATCTGATACATCGTCCAGCGGATCGTCTCATTGAGAATCCGGTGCAGGACTTCGATATGCGGGTCTTCCTGCTTCTTCGGTGCACTGACATGCACGGAAAGCGGATAGCCGACCAGGTCTGCCACATGCTCCACCGCTTCCGGAAACGAGATGTTCTCGTAGTTCTGGACGAAGGTGAAGACATTGCCTCCGGCTCCGCACACGAAGCATTTGTAGATCTGCCGGTCCGGCGAGATCGTCATGGAAGGAGAATGATCATCATGAAACGGGCATAGTGCGACATAGCCGCTTCCCTTCCGGGTTACCTGCAGATATTTTCCGATGACCTGGACAATATCGGCCTTCTTCCGGATCGCATCGATTTCTTCTTCTGGTATTCTCGCCATTCAGGTCCTTTCTAGAAACGGATCTCCTTGCAGATGCGGCTGCGGACTTCTTCGACGCTCAGTCTCTCCTGCTGCATCGTATCGCGGCTGCGGATGGTTACGGTTCCATCTGCCAGGGTCTGATCATCGACCGTGATGCAGTATGGCGTGCCGATCTCATCCTGACGGCGGTAGCGCTTGCCGATGGAGCCGGCTTCATCGTATTCCGTCTCGAAATCATAGCTCAGTTCCTTGCGGATCTTCAGAGCGGTCTCACTGTGTGCCTTCTTCTTCAGCGGGAGCACAGCTGCTTTGACCGGTGCGAGCACCGGGCTGAAATGCATGACGATGCGGGTATCGCCGT
>SAMEA3663095__coassemble_2398_pt1 | contig 8302 bp, 7 predicted proteins | sample SAMEA3663095__metabat2_high_PE_014 | metagenome-assembled genome bin SAMEA3663095 (sample SAMEA3663095) | pig gut metagenome | biome: pig gut; feature: pig-associated habitat; material: faeces | place: France | collected 2012
AGTTTTTTCGCTCGGATCAATTCTGATAGCGGAAGCAGCACTGCGGCAGGTTCAGGAAGGGAGAGCAGAAATGCAGGGAAGATATGATCATTATGAGCGGGTCTCCTGTGTGACAGAGATCGCAGAAGAGAAGGCTGGCTGGTATCGCTTTGCAGATACGGTGTTCTATGGTGCAAAAGGCGGCATGCCGGATGATCGCGGAACGATCAATGGATTGAAAGCTGATGGACTTCGCTGGGATGGAGAAGAACTCTGGCATCACGTGAATGGAAAGCTGGAGAATCCCATTGTCATGGAGATTGATGCAGAATACCGCCTGGCAGTGACTGCTCCTCAGACGGCACTCCATATTCTGGACACGTATTACCGGAAGAAAGGAATTCTGATTACTTCGACGAATGTGAATCCGGAGAATTCCTATTATGATATCAGTACAAGAGATCTTCCCGATTCGCATCTGGAAGAGGCTCAGAAGTATATCAATCACGCAATTGCGATGGATGCGCCAGTGGCATTTTCATATGTGAAGGGGAGCGAATATCCTGATCCTGCTTATGCAAAATATGATCAGGTGCGGATCGTGACGATTAAAGGACTGGATACGCAGCCGTGCGGAACGCCGCATGTGAATCATACGGGTGAAATCGGAAGTTTTGTTCTGCTTTGCAGCGAACATATCAGTTCAGGGACAAGAATCTATTTTGCCTGCAGCAGAGCTGCCGACTGGATGTTGGTCAAGGAAAATCGTCTTCTGCATGAGCTTGCCGGAATTGTGAATACCGGCATCGGGGAGCTTCCGGAAAAGCTGGAGAAGCTCAGTGAAAACAATAGGAAGCAGAAGACGGAGATTCAGGATCTGACCCGGAGTCTCTGCAGATATGAAGCGGCGGAGTATGCAGAGAAAGAGCTCCCGGTGATTGATCTCGGAAAGAATCAGAGTCAGAAGCTGCGGGTGTTCTCACAGGAATATGCCAGAGCAGCAAAGTGCACTGCAATCATCTATTCTGCAGAAAATCTGATTGATTTTGCAATTGTCTCTCCGGATCAGAAAGCACGGGAATTGATGCAATTGCTGAAAGAAAAAACCGGATGCTCGGGCGGCGGAACTCTGAAGATCGCAAGCGGGAGATGCAATCTCAGCAAAGAAGAATTTGCAGCTGCGGCAGAAGCCGTTATGAAGGGAGGAAAGTAGCAGTATGCTGGAAAAACTGAAAGAACAGGTGATGGAGGTAGCAAAGCTTGCCCAGAGAGATGGGCTATGCAAGCATAAATCGGGCAATTTCTCAGCCCGGGATCCGGAAAGCGGCCTGATTGTAATCACGCCGACCGGTGTCGATCGCGAGAAGATGGTTCTGCAGGATATGGTGGTCATGAATATGGATGCAGAAGTCGTGGAATCGAGCAATGGTCTGAAGCCGACCAGCGAAGCGATGATGCACCTGGCAATCTACCGGACCCGGGAAGATGTGCATGCAATTGTGCATACGCATTCGAAGTTCGCAACGGTATTTGCAGTGCTGAACAAACCGATTCCGGCAGTCGTGTATGAGATGTTCCATCTTGGCAATGCAGATGAAATCATTCCGGTCGCTACGTATGGAAGACCGGGAACGATGGCATTGGCAGAGTCAGTCATTGAACCGGTGAAGCATCATGATGCGTTCCTGCTGCAGGCACATGGCGATGTTGCAGTTGATGAAACGAGCATTGAAGAAGCATATCTGAAGGCATGCTACGTGGAAGAGATTGCCGAGCTGTATGAACATCTGCTGTTATTGAATCAGGGTAAAGAACCTGAGGTTCTTCCATCAGCTGAACTGCAGAAGTGGGGTTATCCTTCCGAGATTCACCTGCTGAAAACAAAGTAAAAGAAAGGGGCTGCGGATTGCAGCCCCTAGCAGTTTTTCCCGGGGAACAGACCGAATTCTTCCGGCCGGAATCTCGGGCATACATTTTCTTTTGTCGCAATGACAGATGATGCGAGCCTGGTTCCGATTTCGCAGGCTTCTTTCAGCTTCTTGCCGTAGGTGAGCCCGATTGTGACTCCGGCAAAGAATGCATCTCCGCATCCGGCGGTATCGATGACAGCAGTCTCCTGGGCAGGGCACACGCCGCAGCCAATCTCCGGTTCGGCATAGACAGCTCCGGTTTTCCCCATCGTCACTACCACTCTGCGGTATTGTGCAGTACATGCTTTGCGATAGATGATCGGGGCAAGCTCTTCCGGGGTCATTCCGGTGAAATCATCAGAGAACAGCAGTCCTGCTTCTTCCTGATTGCATACCACGCATCCGGTTCTCATCATGAGATCTCGGCGTTCCAGTGCGATCGACATGTTTGAGACCACTGCATAGACGACTTTATGATACTTGTCCGCAAGGTCGAAGATCTGCTTGAGCAGGGAAGCTGCCATATCGATCTCGACAACCACGCTGTCGCAGGTACTGAAAATCTCATCGCCATGTTCCGCGAGCACATCGCTGAGCACGGAAAGATCCGGGCGCTGAGAGATCGATCCGACGACGTCTCCATCCTGATCGAAAATGGCAAGCCAGGTGCCAAGGCCGGAAGGAACCCTCTGGATATAATCTGTCACGACTTTGTGGCGCTGCAGCTTGCGAATGACGGCATCGCCGGTTCCGGTATCATCGACGACACTCAGAAACGTCGGTCTCAGCTCGACGTTTGCAATGTCTTCCGCGACATTGCGGCTGACGCCGCCGTGAACCTGGACGACTCTGCCAGCGTTCCTTCCATCCGGCACATATTTGCCGAGCGGATATCCTTTGATATCCACGAATACTGCTCCGATTACGACAATTCCCATCTGATTTCTCCTGCTGTTTCAGTATCCTTTTCCGGGTTCGATCACATGCTTCAGCGATTCGCCCGCTGCAGCGTGCTTCAGATTCTCAAGAATCACCTCGCTGACCCGGTCATAGTTGAGCGGATTATGATATCTGCCGCTGATATGGGGCGTGATGATCACATCTTCTTCATTCCAGAGCGGGCTGTTCTTCGGCAGCGGTTCCGGCTCTGTGACGTCGAGAATCACTGCAGAAAACCAATGCTGTCTTGTGAAATGCAGAAGAGCGGTCTGGTCAATGGCAGTGCCTCTGCCGACGTTCAGGAGAATACTGCCCTGTTTCGTGCAGGAAAGCATGTCCTGGTCAAACAGATGAATCGTAGCAGGAGTCTCCGGAAGGCTGAGGGCAATCACATCCATCTTCGGAAGAACTGCTTTCAGATCACTGGTCTGATATACTGCTTCCGCATATTCCGGGACTTCATGTACAGTCCGGCGGACGCCATAGCATTCTGCCCCGAGTGCATGCATGCGTTTCAGAAACTCAGAGCCGATTGAGCCCATGCCGACCGACAGAACCTTCATGTTACCGATGCCGAGGCCATAGCCGAGATTCTTCCAGGAATGTTCTGCCTGGGCTTTGACATAGCGATTCAGCTTCTTATCTGCCATCAGTACGCAGGCAGTCATGTATTCGGCAATTCCAGGCCCATAGGCGCCATAGGCGTTCGATAATACGATCTTCGGATCCAGATCGCGATAGCGGTCTACTCCTGCAGAGTCTGTCTGGATCCATTCCAGATGTTCTGCTTTTCTGATCTGTTCCATGGTCGGGTCTCCGACAATAACTTCTGCCCAGGCAAGGTCTTCGGCAGTGACTTCCTCCGGTTTCCGGAACCGGTATTCGTATCCATCAATGGCATTCATGGCATCAATGGTCTTCTGCTCCAGCAGCAGGGTTACAAGAGTATGCTTTTTCATAGGCATTATTCTAGCACAGGCAGATCTTACCCAGAACGGTTATAAAAAATGAGGCGATTGATTCATTTCCTGAGAAAAAAGAATCTGAAGACACAGGATCAATGGAAGACAAAATCTTTTCCCGCCGCAAATCAAGAATCTATCCTGAAAAAATGCAGATCACGAGAGAATATGCAGATGGTCGTACGGGCAGCCGTGTTCATCCAGAGTATTAGAAACCAGAATCCATTGCAGAAGATGTGAAGTAACAGGCAGATATTGTCTGGTTTGCACACAGCTTTTTGCATTATGCATCATAGAAGGTCATTGCATCCTTGCCTAATTTCTGCCACATTTGCCATAAAGATTACATTCCACAAGTCTGATAGGATATATCATTTCACCCTTTTTCTTTGTCTGGAATCTGTTCATGTCCTCCTGCGAAGCGACAGCAGGGTAGTCATAGTCATTATTGTTCTTCTCGTAATGCATGTCGTTGCCCGTTCCGATAGATAAAAGGTCAGGCTCTGACAGGGGAATGCCCCGCTCCGCACACCGCTGTTTCACGCAAACCTGAATATGTCAGTTGAAATCCATCCGGAAACACTTATCATTCAGAGGGGAGGGTGTTCCTATGAAAAAACTGAAGCATTTCAAGTGGCAGTCGATGATCGCAGCAGTGCTCTATCTGATCGTCGGTCTTCTTCTGCTGTTCTATCCGCAGAGTATTGCAGATCTGATCTGCAACCTGGTCGGTGCCGGCATGATCGTATATGGTGCGGTGCTGATAATCAGCTACTTCATGATGGATCTGCAGGACTCGCTGTTCCGCAATGACTTCGTGTTCGGGATTGTCTGGATTCTGCTAGGTATTCTGGTTATCAAGGAGAAGAGCGTATTCCAGGCTATGATTCCGTTCATCATGGGCATCATGATCATCAGCAGCGGGTTCCTGAAGCTGCAGGATGGGATTGATGCAATCAGAATGGGGTATCCGAAGAGCTGGGTCTATCTGATCATGGCAGCGATTTCCATCGTGCTCGGTCTCGTGATTCTGTTCAATTTGATTTCTGCGAATGCGTTGCTCTATCAGATCATCGGAGCTGGTCTGGTATACTGCGGTATTTCCGATCTCTATTTCACGATCACGCTTTCTTCCAAGATCAAGAAATTCGTCGGGAAAGCAGAGCAGGCTGCTAAGGTGCTGAATGGAGATGTGATGGATTCTGAAACCGGTGCTCCTCTGCATCAGCCGGAAGATATTCCGGTTCATGATGAATCAGAATCGGATTCCGGAACGATCGACGCACAGTACGAGGAAAAGAATTCAGACAGAGAATGATCTTCGCACCGGCAGGGATGCCGGTGTTTTTCTTTGCTTTAGCAGGCAAATATCATAAAATGAAGAGCGGAGGTTATGCATGTTCAATAACTGGTTTACGATCGGAAATTTCACGATTCACGGATATGGAGTCATGATCGCAGTCGGGATTCTGTTTGCGTTCTGGCTTGGCGAGAAACAGGCAAAGAAATACGGCTTCAATCCGAATGAAGTAGATAATCTCGTATTTGTCTGCCTGATTTCCGGATATCTCTGCTCTAAGCTTCTGTTCTGCCTGACCAACTGGAGCGATTTCATCCAAGATCCGCTGACTTATCTTGGTTCAAGCGGGTGGGTCGTTTATGGCGGCATCATCGGCGGCGTTCTCGGGGCATGGCTCTGGTGCAGACATAAGAAACTGGATTTCATGGGCTATTTGAATCTGCTGTTCCCGGAAGTTGCGCTTGCGCAGGGGTTCGGAAGAATCGGCTGCTTCTTTGCGGGCTGCTGCTATGGCAAAGTGACAGATTCGAGATTCAGTCTGGTATTCCCGGCTGGTTCAGAAGCTCCGGCAGGGGTTCCGCTGATTCCTACCCAGCTGATTTCTTCCTTTGGAGACTTTGTGCTGTTCTATATTCTGTATACGATTTACAAGGACAGCAGCCATCGGAATGAGACCGCAGCGTGGTATCTGATCCTGTACAGTGCAGGTAGATTTGTCGTTGAATTCTTCCGCGGCGATACGATCCGCGGGTTTATCGGAGTGCTTTCCACGTCTCAGTTCATCAGCATCTTCACTGCTGCGGCTGGGGTGATCCTGCTGCTGGCAGTACGCAATCAGGCAAAGAAGCAGATGAAGACTGCTCCGATTGAAGGAACCTCGGGGAAAACCGTTACGGAAGAAAAGAAACAGGAAGTTCATGATGCAATCAATGCGCAGGTAGAAGAAATCACTGCCGGCAGAAAGGAAGGAGAATCATCTTATGAAAATCGGAATTGCAAATGATCACTCTGGTGTGGAGATGAAGAATGAGGTCGTGGAGTATCTGAAGTCAAAGGGCCATGAAGTCGTGAATTACGGAACGGACAGCACCGAATCCACGGATTATCCGATCTGGGGCGAGAAGCTTGCTAATGCAGTTGCGGCAGGTGAAGTAGACCGCGGAATCGGCATCTGCGGTACCGGTGTCGGGATCGGTCTTGCCTGCAATAAAGTTGCAGGGATCCGGGCTTGCATCTGCAGCGAACCATATTCTGCAAAGTATTCCCGTCTGCATAATAACTGCCAGATTCTCTGCTTCGGAGATCGTGTCATCGGCATCGAACTGGCTAAGATGATCATCGATGAATTCATGACGACTGAGTTCGAAGGCGGACGCCACGAGCGCAGAGTCAATGAAATCATGGATATCGAGCGCAGAAATCGTGAGAAATGAATAAAACTGTCAGATGGATCTGCATCATCCTGGCAGCTGTGATTGCACTGTATTTCATGCCGTTTGTCACGGTGGAGAGCAGCGATGGAGAAGGCCGGACGTGGCGGATTCCGTTTGCGTCATGGTTTGTCTCAGATGATGGCTCTTCGCTAACGTTTGCGAGCATCCGCAGTGCCTATGCGGCAGGAAAAGATTCGGCGAATGCAATGCATTCCTATGAGGAAGTAACCTGCCGCGGAAAAACTTATTACTATGATGCGGATAACGATGTGTCGTTCAGCGGATATGATACTTCGTCCGGAATTCCTTCTTCCGTACAATATCATTATGTGACTGGCAATGCCTGCCAGGGCTGGACGGATGATGACGAAGTAGCGTGGGCGATCGGCGATATCTCGGAAGCAGATCTTTCCATCTCTGCAGAAGATGCAGAGGAGAAGGAATGGTTTGTGATTCAGGATGGCATTGCGCTGAATGAGGCGGCTTACAATGACTTCTCCCGTATGGCAAAACAAGGCGTCTGCAGCATCCTCAGAACATTGGTGATTGATGGCGATGAGAGGAAGCTCATCGATGTACAGCTTCTGGAAAATCCGGTGAAGGTAGAGCAGAAGAATTCCGAGGGAGAGTCGGTTGAGGCAGAAGCGTTCTTCAAAGTGGTCACCAGGACTGCAGATGGCGCAGAAACGAATTATTATACGAACTTCAGTGATACAAAATCCGATGGTACCTATCCGGTTCAGGTGAAGGGATCAATTGGTTCGTTTGACAATCTGGAAGAGACTGTGCTGTTTGAGTATTCTCTTCACTAAACACGAAGGATGATCGGAGCAATTCGGTCATCTTTTTTTTGAGAGCATACGAAAAGGCTGCTGGATTCCAGCAGCCTATGAACAACTGTGATTATGCCTGGGCAGAAGGAGTATCTGCAGGCTGATCGGATGGCGCAGGAAGCGGAATTGCTTTCTGTGGCTCCGGGCGTTCTGCACCGCAGTTGGAGCAGAACTTTCCGGTGTTTTCATGTCCGCACTTCGGGCAGGTCCATTCAACTGGCTCTTCCGGAGTTTCGGCATCCTTATGCTCAAGGATGTTCATGAACTCTTCGCCGGTAATTGTCTCTTTCTTATACAGATACATTGCCAGACGATCCAGGTCATCACGATGATCCATGAGCAGCTTCTTAGCTTTCTCATGTTCTGACTTGACTAAGGCAACGACACGGGCATCGATGTCTGCAGCAGTCGTTTCGCTGCAGGACAGCGAAGTGTCTCCGCCGAGATACTGGTTCTGTACGGTTTCCATGGCGACCATATCGAAGTCATCATCCATGCCGTAGCGGGTAATCATCGCTCTGGCAAGCTTGGTTGCCTGTTCGATATCATTGCTGGCACCCGTCGTGACAGTGCCGAACTTCACTTCCTCTGCTGCTCTTCCGGCGGTGAAGGTAGCAATCTTGTTGCGCAGCTCTTCCTTGCTGTAGAGATAATGGTTTCCTTCCTCTACCTGCATCGTATAGCCCAGGGCTCCGCTGGTACGAGGAATAATCGTGATCTTCTGAACCGGAGCACTATGCGTCTGCAAGGCAGCGACTAATGCGTGTCCGGTCTCATGATAAGCAACGGTCAGCTTTTCTTCATCCGTCAGAATTGCATTCTTCTTCTGATAGCCTGCAAATACGACTTCAATGCTTTCCTCAAGATCTCTCTGGGTCACGACCTTGCGCTTTTCACGCACAGCTCTGAGAGCACCTTCATTGATGATGTTTGCAAGCTCAGCACC
>SAMEA3663095__coassemble_2433_pt1 | contig 8192 bp, 9 predicted proteins | sample SAMEA3663095__metabat2_high_PE_014 | metagenome-assembled genome bin SAMEA3663095 (sample SAMEA3663095) | pig gut metagenome | biome: pig gut; feature: pig-associated habitat; material: faeces | place: France | collected 2012
TCCTGATCGGCAATGCTTTCCTGCAGTGTTTCATGCGTCCTCCTCACCAAAAGCGCTTTCTCAGCTCTTCAATGATCTGTGTTTTCTTCTTATCCGGAAAATGAATGATCTCCCCGCTATCCATTGTGATTGCAGTTCCAGAAATCTTCTCGATATGCCATACATTGACCAGAAAGCTCCGGCTGATCTGCAGAAACGCCTCAGAAGCTTCTGTCTTCTTTCTCACCGTGCTGAAACTCTCCTGAAGCTCCAGCGTACGGTCTTTTGTGACCAGATAGCTGTGTTTCTTCTGAGCTTCGAAATAAAGAATCGAATATTCTCTCAGCGTCACGATATCTCCATCCCGCATCGTGAACAGATACTTCCTGTTCTCTGCATTCAGTCTCCGGAAGAAGATCTTTTTCATCGTCGTTCCGATTGATCGTACGAAATGCTCATCATCATTCACTGCTACTTCTGCAATCGGACTCGTCGTGCTTAAATGCAGCAGTCTCAGTCCCTCATCCGTCTGTTTCCAGATCGCAACGCATCGCTGCTCGCCTGCCACCATGCCAGGGGCTTCATCATCAGAAACCACGAGATACCTTCCGATCACCGTACACGTATTCCCTTCATTCTCCGTGATGAGAAATTCCTCATTCTCCATATGGCACATGAACATATCTGCCGCAACCTGATCAAGTTCTTTCCGGAATGCCTTCTTTCCGATGATGAACTGCTCTTTCTGTGCGCCGATCCAGGTCACATTTTCATCACACAAGTCAAAGACTGTATTCGGATTCATCCTGTGAAAATCCCTCAGAAGCTCAGAGGTAAGATCCATTGCTTTCTTCGTTAGCTCTTTTTTCATTTGTGCCTCCTGAATCCAGCCCGCAGAATCAATCCAGATTATCTTCATTCTAACGATCAGAAAATCCTGATTCTACCTTTCCGGAATCAACGACCGTAATAGAGGAACGAAAACCGGATTTATGAAAGATCAGTCTCTTTCTCAGTTCTCCGGAATCGGACTATCAACTCCAAATGGCCGGTTCCGGACATTTTTCTTCGGAAAGGACATTTCATGAAAGCAGGAAAACACAGTGCTTCCCATCCGACTGCCAAACAGTCCCTGAACCAGGTCAGCAGTGAGATCAATGCGCTGTATCATCAATACGCAGTAAAGGTTGGACTGACCGATACTACCTGTTTTATGACAAAGGTGAGCCGCTGACCCGGAGCACCATCATGAAGCTGGCTGGCTGCTCCAGACAAGCCATCAATTCCGCCATCAGCCGCATGAAGCAGAAAAACCTGGTGACCATATCAGAAAAAACCGGGCGGGGAAAGGAGATCATCAGAAAGCAGATGAGATTTTCTATGTTCTGATTGCTGCCGGCCCTTGAAAGAGTGAATGGAGCCGCAAAAACTTCCTGCTTCCTCATCCTTTCTGCTTGAGCTTTTGCCGCTACTAGGATTTGTTTGCTTTCATGTTCACCATCCAGTTCTATCCCTTTCAAGATTGCTTTGACAACGCACGATAAGTGTGCCTTCTTATCGCACGAAAAAGGCTGCCATTTCTGACAGCCTTGATCAGCATTGTTTCAGTTACAGCGCAGCCGCCTGAATTGCTGCTGCAGTTCCATCTGCAGCAGCCGTGGTCAGCTGCCGGATCTTCTTTGCTCTGACATCGCCTGCCGCAAAGATATTCGGCACATTCGTGCAGGTATCTTCACCCGCCCGGATATATCCTGCCTCATCAAGGTCAACAATGCCTCTCAGCAAGTTTGTTTCCGGCTTCATGCCGATCGCAAGAAACAGACCATCTGCAGAGAGCTCTGTTTCTTCTCCGGACTCCTTGTTCTGAAGATGCAGGCCGCTGAGATGACCATCAGTTTCCTTCAGCCCGGTGATGACGGTATCAAGAATCGGATGGATATTCGGGACCTCAGCAATCTGCTTCTGCAGTGCTTCTTCTGCCCGGTATTCTTTTCTTCGGTGAATGAGATATACTTCTGAAGCCATTCTCGAAAGATAGATCGCATCATCCAGAGCGGTATTGCCGCCGCCATTGACAGCAACCCGTTTGTTTCTGAAGAATGCTCCATCGCAGTTTGCACAGAACGAAATTCCCTTCCCGATCAGTTTTTCTTCTTCCGGAAGGCCGAGTTTCCGATGCGATGCTCCTGCGGCATAGATCAGCGCACGTCCGGTTCTGGATCCGCCTGCAGTACGCACCGTAACAGAATTCTTTTCCGGAATAATCTCTAGTACTTCTTCCGAAATAAATTCTGCTCCGAGTCCTGCTGCCTGTTCATACAGACGGTAGGCAAAGTCAGCGCCATTCACCGACACAAAACCAGGATAGTTCTGAATTTCATTTGCCGTGACAATCTGTCCGCCCGGAGCACTCTTCTCATAGATCACCGCATGTCTGCCAGCCCGCTGCACATTGATTGCAGCAGTCAGTCCGGCCGTCCCTGCTCCGACAATCAGAATATCTCTTTCATCCATACATTACCCCTTATCTGGATAGAAACCGCTTGGCGTTTCTTCCAGATCAATCATAATATTTTTGACCTGAGTATACGCATTCAGAATCATCGCATGAGTCTCGCGGCCGATTCCGGACTTCTTGTAACCGCCGAACGGTGCCTTCTCAGGGAGCTGATTGTAGGTATTCACCCACATTCTTCCGGTTTCCACAGCTCTTGCGACCCGGAATGCACGGCTGATATCCTTCGTGAACACTGCTCCGCCAAGACCATATTCGCTGTCATTCGCCATCGCAATCACCTCTTCTTCAGAGTGGAACGGAATAATGACAAGAACCGGGCCGAATACTTCTTCCTGGGCAATCCGCATGGAGTTCTTCACATTGACCAGAATCGTCGGCTCATAGAATGCGCCGGCTGCTGTCTTCTCATCTTCATAGAACTTTCCGCCAAGTGCAACTTCTGCGCCTTCTTTCACTGCCATCTCCACAAAGCCATGTACTTTATCTCTCTGGCCCTTGCTGATGAGGGATCCCATCTGCGTATCCTCTTCCCATGGCAGCCCGACTTTTACCTGACTGAAGCGGCGAACTGCTTCCTTGACGAAGCGATCATAGATCGTGTCCTGGACAAATGCTCTGGACCCGGCGCAGCATACCTGTCCCTGATTGAACAGAATGCCAAGCTGGAGGCCATCCATCGCTTTCTCGAAGTCCATATCATCGAAGAAGATATTTGCACTCTTTCCGCCAAGTTCCAGCGTTGCCGGAATCAGTTTTTCAGCAGCAGCCTTTGCTACGGTGTAACCCACTTCCGTGGACCCCGTGAACGCGAGCTTACGGAGATCCGGATGTTCCAGAACCGCCTGTCCTGCTTCTCTGCCGCTGCCGGTAATGACCTGGAAGACGCCTGCAGGAATGATATCCTTCGTCAGTCTGGCAAACTCCAGAACCGACAGGGACGTCATGCTTGATGGCTTGAATACCGTGGTATCTCCCGCTGCCAGAACCGGTGCAAGCTTCCAGGCAGCCATCGTGAACGGGAAATTCCATGGCACGATCTGTCCGACCACACCGATCGGCTCACGCAGAATCAGAGACAGATAACGATTGTCCAGTATCGTCGCACTTCCTTCTTCCGCCTCAATGACGCTTGCAAAGTAGCGGAAGTGATCTGCAGCAAGCGGAATATCAATATTGCGCGTCTCCCGGATCGGCTTGCCATTGTCCAGCGTTTCCACCATTGCAAGATACTCAGCATTCTCATCAATGACATCTGCAATCCTTCTGAGAATCCGGGCACGTTCTTTTACCGTGGTCTTCTTCCAGGACTCAAACGCTTTCCACGCTCCCTTCACTGCTTCATCAACATCTTTCTTTCCGGCTGCAGCAATTTCAGTCAGCTTCTCGCCGTTAGAAGGATTGTATACAGAGATGGTACGTCCATCTGCTGCATCACGAAATTCACCGTTCACGTAAAGCTGGTATACGGGTTTGAAAGTAAGCATAAAATGATCTCCTTTTCTCAGGCGATCCGCAATCTGCAGACTTCAATTACTCTGACTTTCCTCAGCGCCGCAGCACTGCGGTTCTGCCTTGTGCTGTCATCCTACCAGAACTCTTCTGAATCACAAAGCAAAATGCCCAGAGTTTTTTCGGCCAGCAATGAGCACATGCATTCATGGAACAACTGCCAGCCATGTTTACAATGAGTGCTAGCTATTCAGGAGCCGATGCAGCACGTGAACTTTCTGACATTATCAGCATCCAGCTGATTAATGTTTTCCAGCAGCCATACTGTATGAAAGCGTGGATCATCAGGAAACAGTCCCATCCTGTTCAATCAGGGTCGGCTCCTTCCTGATGCCTTCAAGCAAATTCATATCACTCCTCTTTGCATTCCGGAAATTCATTAAGTTCAGGGACTTGACAATGCGAACGGTATAAATGCATATTTTGATTAATGATGTCTTTCATATTTTCGATAATCAGTTCGTGCCTGGAGGTTGGGAGTATATGAACATTGTTCCGAATTTCACATATACATTTATTCTCCTGCTGGTTCCTTGCGTTTATTACCTGGTAAAAGCAATCAGGAAAAAAGCAGAAAAGAAATTTGTGAGTGGGTAATAGTTACACTTGCAATTGTCATCTTCATCGTCATTGTATACAGACGGCTGTAGATATTTTCCGATACAATCTGTCCGACGATGAAACTCCCATGTCCGCAGAAAGCGCCAAGCCTCATCTTCCCGGGCAACGTGAACATGAATGCAAGCCTGCGATTGCATGAAATACTTCTTTTCCAATTTGAAGAGACGGATCCTTTTATATGCAAGCATGCTAAACCTATTATTGTTCTGATCTGTTTTCTGCTCTCATTATTTTGTTCTATGATGCTCTGCTGCTGCCGGACGGAATAGGCTCTTCGTCAATTTCAGCAGGAATGCATTTTCACAAGCATGAGATTTTGACTTTGCCAAACAGTCTGAAGAATCACCAGAAACGATTTGAGGGAAGAAAAAGATGCTGTTTAGCAGATCGTTCTGATCCATAGGCTGAACTGCAGGCAATGATTGAAAACCATGATCAGTTTTTTCCTATCTGCTGCAAAAGCATCTTTTCTTATTCCGAGTGATGATTGTATCTCTGACTGTCTTTGAGAGCTACCGGAATCATCGAGACATAATTCTTTCCCCCGATCACTTCTTCATGCATATGTACTTCAACGCCGAACGCTTCTTCCATATGTGCTTCCGTCAGCACTTCTGAAGTCTTCCCGAACTGCACCGAATGATCGGACAGCAGAAGTGTGCGATCCGCAATGCTGCAGGCGTGATCCGGATAATGCGTATTGAGAATCACAGTCAGTCCTTTCTGATGAGACAGCACATCAATCAGATCCATGACCCTGAGCTGATTGCGAAAATCAAGTCCCGTCTCCGGTTCATCCATGACCAGCATCTGCGGCTTGGCAGCCAGGGCTCTTGCGATCAGCACCAGCTGCAGCTCTCCGCCCGAAATTTCATTGCAGCTGCGATCGCGCAGCTCATAAACCCCGGCCTCCTTCATTGCCTGAATGGCAATCTCTTCATCTTTTCTCTGCGGCATCTGAAAGAAGCCGAGATATGGACCTCTGCCCATCAGCACCGTTTCTTCTACTGTATAGGCAAACGTCTGACTGCGGGCTTGCGGAACATATGCACACATGCGCCAGAACTCCTGATCCGATATTTCAGAGCGCGGTCTGCCGTTGATCCGAATCTCACCTTTCTGCAGCTTCAGAAAGCCAAGCAGACATCGTAACAGCGTTGTCTTGCCGATTCCATTCGGACCAAGTACCGCAACCGTTTCTCCTTCCTCTGCAGAAAAACTCACCTGGTTCAGAACCAGACCGGAATGCTCATAGGCAAATGATCCATCAATCAGTTCCAGCTTCATGCCCGGATTCCCCCTGTCTTTCTTAACAGCAGAATGAATACCGGTGCCCCGATCAGAGCGGTCAGAATTGAAACCGGGATCTCCGAAGCAGTCATGCAGCGGGCAGCAGTATCCGTCACCAGCATAAACAGTCCGCCGAATACCATGCTTGCAGGCTCGCAGTACCGGTTGTCATTTCCCAGCAGCATCCGTGCAATATGCGGCACCAGCAGCCCTACCCAGCCGATCACGCCGCAGGCAGAAACCACAGCTGCCGTGATTGCTGATGCTGAGACGACAATGAGAATCCGCATCTGCTTCAGGTTCATGCCGAGACTCTTTGCTTCTTCTTCAGAAAGCGAAAGCACATTCAGCCGGAACCTGAGCAGTGTCAGAATCAAGAGCCCTGCAAGAATCAGCGGAGCCGAAGTCAGGAGTGAGCGCTTCGTGATCCCCGAGAAGCTTCCCATCAGCCAGAAAGTAATCACCGGCAGCTGATCCTGCGGATCTGCCGCATATTTCGTCAGCGATACCAGTGCCCTGAACAGCGATGAGATCACCATGCCGGCAAGGATCACATAGATCATCGAACGCGAACGGCCATTCCCTTTTCCTGACACCAGAAAGACCAGTGCCACTGCCGCTGCCCCCATGATCAGAGAAAGTGCCTGCACGCCCGCCGACTGAAATCCGAGCAGAATTCCTAAGGCAGCACCAAATGACGCACCTTCGGCCGTGCCAAGCGTATCCGGTGTTGCCAGGGGATTGGAAAACAGACACTGAAATGCAAGTCCGGCAGCAGACAAACCTGCCCCGGCAAGAATGCTCAGGATCATTCTCGGGATCCGTACGTTGAAGATTACGGTATGCACCGTGCTCGAAGGATCGCCATTACCCATCAGTTCAGCAAATACGGTCGAAATCGGGATGGAATATCTGCCCATGCATAAAGCCGCAAGAAAACAGAACACCAGAAGCACCACGGAAAGGATCATGACCTGATGGAACTTCTTCTCAGCATTCATGATCCGATCAGCCTTTCCAGCTCAAAGGAACTTCCCGCAAACAGCGGAATCGAATCCCGGAAGATTCTCCCCGAGCATGCTTCATGCGGAAAATCGATGAACCGCTTTCCCGGTTTCTCATTCCAGAGCACACGGAACAGCGGATCCGCAACGACAATCTCTGCTGAATTCATCATGGTGCCAAGCGTTTCTTCATCAAAGCCTTCATCCGGATCAGGGGACACAGAATATGCGCGCAGCCCTGCCTCCCGGAGACTCTGTGCTGCTGAAGCAGCGAACACTTCTTCTCCGATGATGAGAACGGTCCCATCCTGGAACGTCTCATAGGCGCTCTGGTTTGTTCCTTCCTCCTGTGCCTTTCTGCAGGCAGAGATGACTCTCGCACTCATCTTCTTTCCCATCGGAAGACCAAGCACATAAGGAATTCCATATCTTGTTTTCATCTTCTTTACCGGAATCAGACCAGCTGACGAGACAGCAACATTCACGGACGCCCTGCATGCATGTGCCAGATTCTCAAAGGAATCATTCATCGCAAAGCACCCATTCACTTTCCAGCCATTTGCTTCAAACGTCTGCTTCAGCAGGGAGACATTTTCAGCAGTCGAAAAGTCCAGCGGCGTCACTCCCAGAAGATTCACGGAATTCAGAACCTTTTCTTCTTTCGGATCTGCAAATCTGGAAATCCAGGCATCCAGCGCCTTCCCCACGCCGGAGACATAGCTCTTGAGACCATCCGTCTTCACACCGAGTACCGGCACACCGGTCTGTTCTTCTATCAGCTTTGCGACACCGACCGTATCAAAGCCGATCACATGCGGAATCGATGATCCGCACAGCGTCACAAACCGCGGATGCAGATCATGAATCGCTGCCACTGCATCCTTGATTACAACGGAATCATCCCCCATGATCGCGCCCATCTCATCCAGACCGGAAGCGAACATCAGCGAAGTGCTGTCATACCAGCGGGGCTCATCATGCGTCGTGTACGTAGAATTACAGCCGCTCGGGTCATGGATGATGCTCATTCCGCCAAGCTCAAACATCGCCGAGCATACTCCGGACACATCTGCCGCATAGGTCGTCGTGATCACATGCGTATGCCAGTCACCCATTGCACCTGCACCCCCAGCCTTTTACCTGCACCAGCTGTTTCAGATCCTTCGGCTGCTCTGCTGCTTCAATCAGAAGATCCATCAGCCGCATGATGCCCTGAAATCCGTACATGCCGGCATTCTCTACCGCATTGATGAAATATGGCGTGTTATTGA